>Ga0114902_1000837_pt1 | contig 14660 bp, 10 predicted proteins | sample MalvireepMed_s12_FD_87291 | JGI IMG/M metagenome (GOLD analysis project Ga0114902, IMG submission 87291) | Marine viral communities from the Global Malaspina Expedition - Malaspina viral metaG DeepMed_s12 | ecosystem: Environmental > Aquatic > Marine > Oceanic | place: Mediterranean Sea... | reverse complement strand
GATGGTAGGTAACAAGGACCACACGGTGTTACCCAGGAACAGTATTAATCTGGCTGCAGAGATTAAGCGGAAAAACGGTCCGGTTCAGCTTGTCGAGTTTGAAGCGCTAAATCACGTAGCCATGGTTTCTCATCTGGCTAAACCTTTAAGAGGCGATGATAAGCTCAGGCAAACCATTATTGAATTTATTAATCAGTTTTAGGCGCAGGGGCGGGTAATAAAGGTAATTGGCTAAAAGCGGGACAGATCGTGATGCTCAGCCCTGAATCAATTTGATGCTTACCTTCCACTGCAAATAAGGGATAAGACTGACCTGCTGAAAGCTGTGTTGCCGGTAACGTCAATAAGATCTGTTTATTATTAATGGCCATGGTTTCTATAGGCAGCCAATCACCACCAGACTTGAGCAGCCATTTTTTTTCTTGACTATCCACCGTTCCAGATAAGGTCACTGTTTCGGTTGTTCTGACGCAGCCCGAGGGTGATAGGGTCAATGATGAGGATTTTTCAGGATTTAGCGATGTAAAACGATTTACGCTAGGTTTTGTTACGGCTCTAACGTCAGTGTCAGCATTCGCTTTTGATACAAACATTAGCAGAGAGGCCAAGAAAAAAGGCACTGTTAAAAACAGTGCCTTGTACTGTAAATTCATCATATTCAGGCAGAAATACCTTTTGATGTCATCACAATCATCTTTTCAACCTGCATATCTTCCATCGTGTAAGGAATACCGCCTGTACCTAAGCCAGAGTGTTTTAAACCGGCAAAAGGCATCCAGTCGACACGAAATGCGGTGTGTTCATTTATCATCACAGCCGACGCATCAAGCTTGTCAGCCACATACATCGCCGCATTTAACTCGCGACTGTATACCGAGGCCTGGAAGGCAAAGGGCAGACTGTTAGCCGCCGCCAGAGCCTCATCAACATCATCAAATGGATACACATTGACGACAGGGCCAAACACTTCAGATGTGGTGACTTTGGCATTCGCTGGTGGGTTGAATAACACCGTAGGTGCGTAACAGTTATCATCTAATGCTTTCCCGCCACACAGACATTCAGCACCGGCACTAATGGCTTCCTTCACCCAATCATCAATCCGGGTTAGCTCAGATTTTTTGATAATTGGCCCAACTTCAGTATCTGCTGACACCGGATCACCGACCTTGAGCTGTTTGGCCGCTTCCGCTAATTTTTCTGCCAGTTGTCTGGCAATAGAGCGATGAGCATAGATCCGTTGTACAGAGACGCACACCTGGCCTGCATGATAAAAACTGCCTTTGCTAAGTCCTGGAATGGCGGCATCAACATCAGCATCTTTGGTCACAATAACCGGAGCGACACCCCCATGCTCAAGGGCGCATCGTGTGCCGGGGGCGAGTTTTGAGCGTAAATACCAACCCACTTTGGCGCTACCAATAAAGCTCAGAAATGCCACACGGTCATCCGTCACTAAATGTTCTGTATCTTCATGGCTTTCGGTGAGTAAAGCCTGGCACCAGGCTTCGGGTAAGCCGGCCTTATGGAATATTTCCACTAGACGAAAACAGGACAAAGGTGTTTTTTCGGCAGGTTTTACAATGACCGGGCAACCTGTAGCAATCGCCGGACCGACCTGATGAGCGATAAGATTGAGTGGATGGTTAAATGCGCTGATGGCAACCACCACACCAATTGGTTCTTTACGTATTGTGGTTAAACGATGTTGTGAGGCTGGATTAATACCCATGGGAATCGTATGCGGTGCATCATTTCGCAAACCATCAATACAGGCACGAATACTGTCAATGCAGCGATTCATTTCGACCTGTGAATCGATAAGCGGTTTACCGCCTTCTTCAGCCGCACCGATAGCGAGACTTTCTGCCTCTGCTTTCATCATCTCAACGGCTTTTTCGAGAATGGCAATACGTTCAACAACGGAAAGCCACTGAGATCGATCTTTAAATAGCGCATGTGCCGTGCTTAAGGCCTTATCGATATCCGCTTTATTTGCTTGTTCGACAGTGCCGAGTAATTGTTCATTGAAGGGCGAGAAGACTTCCGCCCGGGAAGCATCCGTTTTTGATAAACCAGCGATCTTCAACGGAAAATGGGGCGTGGTCATTATATAAGCTCCTTATAAAATACAGATTTTTTGTTTCAGGCCTTCACTAAGGATGGAGTAATTCAGCGAGTAATCAACAGCCAGATCAATCAGATGAACCCCTTTGGCATTGAGAGCGTAATCAAGGGTTTTGACGAATTCGGCATGACTGGTGGGTCTGTGACCAATCGCGCCATAGCTATCCGCATATTTCACAAAATCGGGGTTATTAAAGTTAAGGCCATAATCTTCAAAGCCCATACCTTCTTGTTTCCACTTGATCATGCCATAGGCGTTGTCGTTGAAAATCAACACGACCAAATCAAGGCCCAGTCTGACAGCTGTTTCCATTTCTTGTGAGTTCATCATAAAGCCGCCATCACCACAGACAGCCATGACTTTATGATCCGGATTCAGCATTTTTGCCATCATCGCGGTGGATAGTCCTGCTCCCATTGTTGCGAGGGCATTGTCCAGCAGTAGTGAGTTGTAGTAATAGCTCGGATAGTTTCGAGCAAACCAGATTTTGTACACCCCATTATCCAGAGCGAGGATATCTTCTTCACCCATGGCTTCTCTGATAATACGCACGGCGCTCTGCGGCAGAATAGGGAAGCGTTCGTCATCGCTGTATTTGGACAGCCGTTCATTTACTTCTTGTTTTACTCTGTAATAGTAGGAAAAATCCCAGTGTGGCTGAATAGTGAGCCCAGTGCGCAGGCGATTAATTGAGGTCGCAATATCACCTACCACATCAAGTTGAGGGAAATAGACCGGGTCAATCTCTGCGGCGTGAAAATTAATATGAATGACTTGAGCGCCGCCATCTTTCATGAAGAAAGGCGGTTTTTCTACTTCATCGTGACCCACATTAATAATCAGATCCGCTCGTTCAATAGCACAGTGTAAGAAGTCCGATTCTGACAACGCAGCGGTACCCAGATAGCTATCATGCCGCTCATCAATCACGCCTTTGCCCAGTTGCGTGTTGAAAAAGGGAATACCGGTATGTTCGACAAATTTTGTTAAAGCAGCACTGGCTCGTTTACGGTTGGCTCCGGCACCGATTAGTAGTAGAGGCATTGACGCCTCTTCAATCATTTTCAAAGCATGTTGAATCGTGCGGTTATCGGCGTCCGGACGGCGGATAGTTTCAACCGTGTATATACGCTGATGAGCTTCTTCCGCAGCAATGTCCTCCGGAAGTTCAATATGAACTGCGCCGGGGCGTTCTTCGACGGCGATACGGAAAGCCTCACGAACAGTGGCGGCGATAGTGCTGCCATGCACGACTTGTTTGGTGAACTTAGTGATCGGGCGCAGCATATTGACCACATCCACAATCTGAAACAAGGCTTGTTTGCTTTCTTTGATGGGTTTTTGCCCGGTAATGATCAACATCGGCATACCACCTAGTTGTGCATAAGCGGCAGGGGTGACCAGATTGGTTGCGCCAGGCCCAAGTGTCGATAAACATACACCAGGTTTACCCGTTAGCCGCCCGTAGTTGGCAGCCATGAATCCTGCGCCTTGTTCGTGACGAGTAATAATCAGCCTGATAGAGGAATGCTTTAATGAATCAAGAAAATCCAGATTTTCTTCGCCGGGAATGCCGAAGATATATTCGACCCCTTCGTTTTCCAGTGCTTTGACGAGTAGGTCTGATGTTTTCATGATGCGTCCTTATCCGTTGGTTTCAGGGGGCCGATCTGTTTTCTGTTAACTTGATTATATAGTGATAATTCAGCTTACCGCTATGGGTTAATAATGCCAATTTCAACCCGACGGTTCATCGCACGCCCTTGTGAGGTCAGGTTTGACCGAATAGGTCTGGTATCGGCATACGCTTCAACTCTGAATTGTTCGGGTTGTAAGCCTTTATTACCCAATAATGCATGCACTACTGATGTTGCCCTCGCTGCGGATAACTCCCAGTTCGACCGATAATTTAAATTGCTCAGTGGGACGTTATCTGTATGTCCTGCGACTACAAAAGTAGTATTGAGTTCCGTCAGAACATCCGAGATATGAGCAATAACCGGCAATATCCCGGATTTTAAAGTTGCTTGTCCTGAGGGAAAAGAAGCATTTTCATTAATGCGAATAATGACTCGGTCATCAATAGTTTCCAGACTCAGCTGCCCTGCTGTAATCGCTTTGATGAATTTTTTCTGTAGCGTTGCCATTAGGCTATTCAATTTTGCTCTCTGATACAAATTGGCATCATGAATTTTGATGACACGTTCATCGTTCAGGCTTTCTTGGAAGATCTTAGAGAGCGGTGATGGTGTATCTGTAGGGGATGGGGAGAAGGTCTGTTTAATGATACTGGTGGCTTTGACGATCTCTTCGGGCGTATCTTTTTTTACGCCAAAAGCATTCTCCATCGAGCGAACCACGACTTTGTATTTAAGTGCGTCAATTTCAGCCATACTGAGCAGCAATACAAAAAAGCAAAGTAACAAAGTCATAAGATCAGCGAAAGTGGCTAAATAGCGAGGGATTCCACTGCTTTGTTTCTTCATATTGGGTCGGTATTGGCTCTGGTTATTCAAATCTACTCGCTTTTGTCCGACCAGTTCGCATTATCTGATACCTTTATGCTCTTTTAGGGGTATAGATATTGCTATGCGAATCAATCGTATACACGTTAATATGTTGCATTAATACGTATGTTGCAAGTGTTGTTGAGAAGCTTGCCTGTGTATAAAAGCGATAGTGGTATAAGTCACTATCGATTTTTCCCCAAGGATTGCGAGGACGCTCTTTGTGAAAAGAGCTTATATTTCATGTCGTTAAAGCGATAGCCAGTTATGTACACCAACACTTATACAAGAATGGCATTCTATAGCATACTGGCTGTGCTAGCTGTGATCTTCATCTCAGTAGCGACATTTATTAGTGAACGTTTAGATGATAATTATCGCTCTGAGCAATACGCACAGACTCAAAACTTCTTGACGGAATATCAGAACCGCCTAAGCACCGAGCTACAAACTCATATTCAACTTATTCGTGGTCTACCAAGCCTGTTTGCGGTCAATCAGCATTTAACGCAGAAACAATTTGCGGAGGCTGTCGGTTATTTGGTGAATAACGAGTCAGAAATTCGCAACATTGCTGCGGCGCCGGACATGATCATTAAGTACATGTATCCGGTGGAAGGCAATGAGCTCGCCATCGGCCTGGATTATCGTAAAGAACCTGAGCAGTTTGAGGCTGCTGACAGGGCCAGACGCACGCGTGAGCTTGTGCTGGCAGGGCCGCTTGAATTAAAGCAGGGAGGAACAGGGTTGGTGACTCGTGTACCTGTGTTCTTAAACGATGAAAATACAGGTGAAGAATATTTTTGGGGGCTCATTTCAGCAGTTATTGATGTCGATAAGTTTTTTAGTCACGTGGGTTTGAAGGATCCCATGCCGTTTAAACTGGCAATACGTGGTAAAGACAGCCTTGGTAGACAGGGTGCCGTGTTTTTTGGGGATCCGGCATTGTTTCAGCAACCGACGCTGATACAGACCCTCAAATTGCCAGAGGGAGAGTGGATACTCGCTGCCGAACCTAAAGGTGGTTGGTCAGGATTACCCCAAAATTACTGGCAGCAGGTGGTAGCGATCTATGGCATTGCTAGCATTGTTTTTTTATTGTTGGCAGCCATTATTCGCTTTGTGTTGGTGGCATCTATTGCGAACTATAAATATCGCAATCTGATTCAATCATCACCAGTGCCTTATGTGTTAATGGACAAACAACAACGAGTGACGTTTATTAACCAGGCCTTTAAAGAAACCTTCGGTTATTCGCTGGAAGATATTGAGTCTCTACCAAATTGGCGCCAATTAATTGCTCAGGTGCAGCAGCAGCGAGAAAAACTGAAGCAGGATTTCGTAACTGAAGTGACTCATATCAGCAGCATGAGCAATGCCTTTGAGATAGAAATTCAGACTAAATCAGGTAAATCGCGTGTTGTGCTGGTTAGTTCTTCAGTCGTTGAAAATACCTTTGGTGATGAAACGTTACTGGTGATATATGACATCACTGTACGTAAGGAAGCGGAAGAACAGTTACGGTTTTCATCACGCGTATTCAATCAAGCACACGAAGCCATCATGATCACCGATACCAGAGGTGTGATTACCGATGTTAATCCGGCGTTTTGTAACATCACAGGTTACAGTCGTGAAGAGGCAATAGGTCATACACCTCATTTATTGAGTTCCGGTAAACACCCTCCTGAGTTTTTTCAGAACATGTGGAAATCAATAACGGAGCATGGCTATTGGCAGGGTGAGGTCTGGAACTGTAGAAAAAATGGTGAACTATATGCTGAACTGTTAACCGTCTCTTCCTTAATGGATGATGACGGTACGACGCGACATTTTGTCGGGTTGTTTTCTGATATTACTCAGGCAAAAGAACAGCAGGATATTCTTGAGCTGATGGCGCATTACGATGTGCTGACAAAACTGCCTAACCGCGTCTTGTTTGCTGATCGTTTTTCACAAGCAGTGGCACACTGCAAACGCTCTGGCAGCATGCTGGCCATCTGTTTTGTTGATTTGGATGACTTTAAACCCGTTAATGATACTTATGGTCATGATGTGGGTGACCAACTGCTGGTCGAGGTGGCTAACCGATTAAAAAGCAATGTGCGGGAAGAAGATACGATTTCACGATTTGGTGGGGATGAATTTGCCATTATTTTTCGTGATGTTGAGTCAGTCGAAGAGTGTGAAGAGATGCTGAAACGCATTCATCAGTCGATTGCTCAACCCTACCACGTGGATGATTTACGCCTGAATATCAGTGCATCAAGCGGGGTCAGTTTTTACACTCAGGAAAATGATGATCTTGATACTTTATTGCGTCATGCTGACCAAAGTATGTATCAGGCTAAATTATCTGGGCGTAATCATTATCAATTATTCAACCCGGCCGACAATCAGTTGAATATCGAAAAACAACAGCTACTACATGATATTCGCCAGGGTTTGCAAAGCAATGAATTCCGTTTGTTTTACCAGCCTAAAGTCAATATGACGACTGGCGAAGTGTTTGGTATGGAAGCCTTGATCCGCTGGCAACATCCAACGCGTGGTTTATTAACGCCGCTGAAGTTTTTACCACTGATTGCCGACAGTGAATTAGAAATTGAAATGGGGCAGTGGGTTTTGCAACAAGCGCTTCAACAACTGCAGCTATTACATCATGCTGGCTATCGCATCTCAATAAGTGTCAATATTGCTTCTTACCACTTGCAGTCGGCTTACTTTGTGGAAAATGTGGAAGCTATGCTGAATCAATATCCGGATATCAGCACAGACTACCTACAGCTGGAAATTGTGGAAACATCGGCATTGGGTGATATCGGTGCTATCACCAAGATCATCAGAAAATGTAGAGACTCTCTTGGTGTTTCGGTCGCTTTAGATGATTTTGGCACGGGTTATTCCTCTCTGACCCATTTACGTCATTTGAATGCGGATACCATTAAGATTGATCAGAGTTTCATTCGTGACATGCTTGATGACCCTCAGGATTACACCATTGTGGATGGTGTGACCGGACTGGCGGAAGCCTTTAATCGACAGGTTATCGCGGAAGGGGTGGAAAGTGTTGAACATGGTTTGATGCTATTGCTCATCGGCTGTGAGAATGCACAAGGCTATGGTATTGCTAAGCCAATGCCGAGTGATGAAGTGCTTCCCTGGCTAGCACGTTATCATGCTGATCCTCAGTGGCTGGCTGCGGTGGACTTGCTGCTCTCTCCCAGACAAAAAGCCTTGCGTTTTTTATCTCTGACACTGGAGCGGTGGCGAAAAGTATTTTTAAGTAATTTTGATCAAAATATTGATTCTGCCTTATCAACACAATGGCCGATAATGGATATTCATTACTGTCACTGTGGTACATGGATTGAACGTGTTAAAAATCAGAATCTATTTGAAGAATCCTGGCTCGATGAACTTGCGAAAACACATCGGGAATGGCACACACTGGCTACTCAAATGCGAGAGTATGCCTTAGCTGAAAAAATGTCTGATGCCATAGCTTGTGTTGAAGACTTTGAGAAGATCTATCAGCGATTATTGTTCATGATTAGCGGTATCGAGAACGATATATTTTTCATTGCAAGAGAGCCTAGTCAGAACTAACTCATCACAATTTCAGTCTCAACAGAACTTGAATGAAAAGGGTGAAACAAAATGCGGTTTTTGCTTCCAATAGTGATGTTGCTTCTCAGTGCGTGTAGTAATTTGCCTGTGGCAATAAAAGAAGCCCCTTCGCCTGATTGGCAATTGAGTCAGGTGGCTACGCAAGCAGAACAGCATAAGGGAGATAGCATTCGCTGGGGAGGACAAGTGGTGAAAGTGGAGAATGATGATAACGGTTCCACCATCCATGTCGTTCAGTTTCCACTCAACAGTTTTGGAAGACCCGATAGTGATGGTGTCAGTCAGGGCCGCTTTCTAATCCATTCAGATAGCTTTATCGACCCCTACATCTATAAAGCCGGTACATTAATCACGGTAGCGGGGATTGTTAAAAACAAAGAGACAGTCACTATCGATAAAAAATCGATGAGCTTACCGGTAGTGAAGGCTACTCAATTGTATCGCTGGAGTAAGAATGATTACTCACGTGATCCTTATTGGCGAGGTCATCCGTACTATTATGACCCCTTCGCCTATGGCCCGTATTACGGGCCAGGCTTACGCCCTTCATGGCGTTATTATGATGGCTACTATTGGTAACCTTATTCGACTATCTCAATTAAGGTTTCACCGGGTGTAACGCGGTCGGCTTTTTTCACATGCAGTGCTTTTACTGTGCCAGAGATATTAGCCAGCAACTCGGTTTCCATTTTCATGGCTTCCATGACTAACAAGGCTTGGCCCGCTTCCACTTTGTCACCTTCCTGCACCAGAACATCAACAACATTGCCTGGTAGTGGTGCCGTGACATGTCCAGGATCTGTCGCTTTCTTACGACCACCAGCATTACTGCTGCTATCGTTGACATACTCGTTTAAGGCCTCGAAAGTCACTTCTTCTGGCATGCCATCAATAGAAATGTAGAATTTGCGTTTACCGCCACCGACGTCACCCACACCTGTGATGGCGATATCGTAGCTTTCACCATGGACATCGACTTTAAATTCAGTGGCAATGCCTTCTTTATTATTGCTGGCTTCAGTCACCGGTAATAATGGCTCTGGTTTCAAGGTACCTTCAGCACGTTGTTGCAGGAATTCACGGCCAAGATCAGGGAACATGGCAAAAGTCAGCACATCTTCTTCAGATTTAGCTAAGTCACCAATATCCGCTCTCAGCTTATTGAGCTCAGGTGACAGCGCATCAGCAGGACGAGACTCAATGACTTCTTCGTTACCAATCGCTTTTTTCTGCAATTGAGCATTAACAGGTGCGGGTGGCTGACCGTAACCTCCTTGTAAATAACGTTTCACTTCATTGGTGATCGTTTTATAACGCTCACCGGCTAACACGTTATATACCGCTTGAGTGCCCACAATTTGTGAGGTTGGGGTAACCAATGGTGGATAACCCAAATCTTCACGGACACGTGGAATCTCCGCAAATACATCACGAATCCGGTCCAATGCGTTTTGTTCTTTTAGCTGGTTGGCCAGATTTGACATCATGCCGCCAGGGACCTGATTGATCTGTACTGACACATCTTCGCCAGTGAATTCACTTTCAAACTGGTGGTATTTTTTGCGAACTTCGCGGAAATAGTCAGCAATTTCGGATAACAGGTTAAGATCAAGTCCGGTATCCCAGTCTGTATTACGTAGGGCTGCCACTTGCGACTCTGTGGCTGGATGACTGGTACCGCCTGCAAATGACGAAATGGCGGTATCGATACGATCCACACCTGCTTCAATTGCTTTCAGCTGACATTGTGCTGCGAGACCTGAAGTGGCGTGAGAGTGAATGACTAACGGTAAATCGACTTCCGATTTAATTGCTTTAACTAAGTCATAGGTCGGATAAGGGGCTAATAAACCGGCCATATCTTTGATGGCAATGGAGTCTGCGCCCATGTTTTGCAGATCTTTGGCCTGTTTTACGAACAATTCAGGCGTGTGAACCGGGCTGGTGGTGTAGCTGATGGTGCCTTGAGCATGTTTACCGGCTTTTTTCACCGCTTTCATCGCGGTTTCCAGATTGCGCAGGTCATTCAGCGCATCAAAAATACGAAATACATCAATACCGTTTTCAGCCGCACGTTCGACAAAAGCACTGACCACATCGTCAGCGTAGTGACGGTAACCCAGCAGGTTTTGGCCACGTAATAACATTTGTAAACGGGTTTTAGGTAAAGCCTGTTTTAACTGTCTGAGTCTTTCCCAAGGGTCTTCTTTTAAATAACGAACACAGGCATCGAACGTCGCACCACCCCAGACTTCCAGTGACCAATAACCGACCTGATCGAGTTTGTCACAGATAGGCAGCATATCGTCAGTGCGCATACGCGTTGCAATAAGTGATTGGTGGGCATCACGCAGAATGACATCAGTAACTTCAATTTTTTTCATAAAATCTCCAGCAGTGTTTAAGGCTTACCAGCCTGCATGGGCTGCAATTGCAGTGGCCAAAGCCAGCGCCACTGCGCTGGGACGTCGTTTATTCGAATAGTTGAGTAATTCCGGATGGTTAGGCACAAAACTTGTGTCGAAATGACCAGAGCGGAAATCGGGATGATTGAGAATCTGCTTGTAATAATTCTCTGTGGTTTTAATGCCGTGCAAACGCATATCATCCAAGGCGCGTTGACCACGACTAATCGCATCTTCCCAATCCAGTGCCCAGACCACCAATTTCAGACACATGGAGTCGAAATAAGGTGGAATTTCATAACCGGTATATATTGCTGTATCAACACGTACACCCGGACCACCTGGTGCATAGTAATGCGTAATACGTCCGAAACTGGGCAGGAAATCATTTTTTGGATCTTCGGCGTTAATCCGGAACTGTAAGGCATAACCGCGATAGGCGATATCTTGCTGGCGGTAGCTTAATGGTAGGCCAGATGCGATGCGCAACTGTTCACGCACAATATCAATACCAGTAATTTGTTCGGTAATGGTATGTTCTACCTGAACGCGGGTATTCATTTCCATGAAATACACTTCATTACCGGTCAGTAAAAACTCAACGGTGCCGGCATTTTCATAATTCACTGCTTGAGCGGCTTTGACAGCAAGACCGCCGACATAATCACGTTGTTCAGGAGTGAGCTGCGGACTGGGTGCAATTTCAATCAGTTTTTGATTACGGCGTTGAATGGAACAGTCACGCTCATATAAATGCACCACATTGCCCTCACTGTCAGCCAGGATTTGAACTTCAATATGGCGCGGATTCACGATACATTTTTCAAGGAAGACTTCAGCCGAACCAAAAGCTTTTGTTGCTTCAGAAATGACACGTGGATATTGTTGACGCAGCTCATTGGCACTGTCACAACGGCGAATACCACGACCACCGCCGCCAGATGTGGCTTTGATCATTACCGGATAACCCACTTCTTCAGCGAGGGCTAAGGCTTCGTCTAAATCGGCCAAGTTGCCGTCAGAGCCCGGTGTAATAGGGACGCCGGCATCACGCATGCTGTCACGGGCTGCAGTTTTGTCACCCATCTTTTCGATGACGCTGGATTTCGGCCCAACGAAAGTGATGTTATTTTTTTCACATAAACGAGCAAATTCGGCATTTTCAGATAAAAAACCATAGCCTGGATGGATAGCATCGCAGCCCGTTTCAACCGCTAAGTTCACAATACGCAATGGGTCAAGATAACCCGCCAGTGGATCATCGCCGAGTGAATAGGACTCGTCTGCACGTTTTACATGTAAGGCATAACGATCGGGTTCGGTATAAATAGCAACTGAACGGATGCCCATCTCTGCACATGCGCGGACAATGCGCACGGCAATTTCACCACGATTGGCGATTAACACTTTTTTCAACATGAGCTACTCCAGATTGAATCTAGGAAATAGGCTAGAGTAATTCATACATAATGAAAAATTGATATAATTTTGATTAGTGATAAGTAATTACTTATGTATAAGGTTTCTTCATTTTTATGTCATTGACTTTACAGCAATTAATCAGTCGACTGTCTTTCCGGCAAATGCAGGTATTCCTGGCGGTATACCAACAACAAGGTTATGGAAAGGGGGCGGAGAGTTTAGGTTTGACTCAGCCAGCCGTCAGTTCACAAATCAAAAAGCTCGAGTCGGCATTAGGCCAGCCGTTATTTGAATATGTCGGTCGCAAGCTCTACTGCACTCGTGCGGGGGAGCGGGTTGCTGAACATATTGAAGCCATTTTTGAGCAAGTGGCGAGTCTGCAAAGTGATCTGCATAAGCTTGAGGGGAAACTTTCAGGTGAATTAAATCTGTGTGCGGTCAGTTCAGCTCAATACGCGGTGCCGCATTTATTACGCGGTTTTTTACAGCTGTATCCATCGGTAAACGTCAATCTGAATATTGTGAACCGAACTCAGGCGATTGAAAGGCTTAATGACAATAAAGAAGATTTGGTGATTATGGGGCTAGTCCCTAATGATCGATCGTTATCCTCTTTGCCTTTTCTCGATAATGAATTAATACCCGTGGTCCCTGTTCATCATCCGCTGGCGACAAAAAAAAATATCCATCCCCAGCAGTTTCTTGATGCGAAGTTACTGAGTCGTGAATCTGGGTCGGGCAATCGTCTGGCACTTGAGCAACACTGTCAGCAGCAGCGTTTATCACTCAATGTGACCATGCAGTTTGGCTCTAATGATGCATTGAAACATGCGGTTTTAGCGGGATTAGGTGTGGCAGTATTGCCGAGATTGAGTGTACTGTCAGAATTGCGTCTGGGCCAATTGGTGAGCCCGGTTATTAAAGGTTTTCCATTACGCCGCAGTTGGTGTCTGGTGTCACCGCAAGGCAAACATGCGACGCCTGTTACTCAGGCTTTTTTAGAATATATTCAGACTAACCTGAAAGAAATTCATCAATATTTTCAGTCACTTGATATTGTTTAGGGTTTAGTTAATAACTCGTCAATATTGATCTGGTGATTGGCCCGTTGAATTTTAGATTGCAGATAAAGATGGTTATGACGATTAGCAAAGACACCGGTGGGCCGGGTTCCATGCACCTGAATACCGGCATTTTCCAGTTGCTGGCGTTTATCCGGATTATTGGTCATGAGCATAATCTGATTAAGACCTAAGGCATTGAGGATGTCGGCCGCCGCCTGATAATCGCGTTCATCAACGTTATGGCCGAGTTTAAGATTGGCGGTAAAGGTGTCGTGCCCCTGTTCTTGTAAGCGATAGGCATCCAGCTTTTCATAGAGGCCAATGCCTCGGCCTTCCTGACGCAGATACAATAAATAACCACCTTCTTTATTAAACAAACTCAAGGCTTCCTGCAATTGCGGTCCACAATCGCAGCGTGCTGAACCCAATGCATCACCTGTGACACATTCTGAGTGCAATCTCACTAATGGGTGCTGTGGATCCGGGCTGCCGAGTTTTAACGCAAAATGTTCTTTGTCATCTGCTAAACCTGAAAAACTATACATTTCTGCCATTGCTTCACTGCCATCAGCCAGAATGATCGGCAACTGAACAGTTGTCCGAATCGCCACGGGTGACGTGTCTCTGGAGGATTGAAAACAGTGTTTAATTCGTCTGAGCAACGCAGTGAATAGGTTAGGGCGGTTTGTGTTCACAATGTAAGGCAACGTTAAATAAAGCAATCGGCAATTTTACTGCATCTGACTCTTTTTAAGAATAATTTATTGAAATAACGGAAGGTTTTCCCGCTCTGCCATAGCCAGGACGATCATCAGATTGAAATATCTCTGACGCATACTAAGGGATCGGCAAATAAACATGATGAGGCGTGTTGCGTGCAACAAATCAAGCAAACAGAGCATATATTCCATTTAATTTATGACTTGCTGAATCGTCAGGAACTAGTAGAAACCCTGACAATGCGACAAGAGAATAAAGGCAAACAAGCTCTGGTCGAATTGCTCACCGTAAAACAATATCAAGGTGAAATTCAGCAACTGTTAAATCGCTTACATCCATACGATATTGCGAACTTGCTTGAGCAATTACCGCCTGTGCAACGTTCTTTTATATGGCAACTACTGGATAGCGAGCATATGGGGGCCGTATTGCTCGAGTTATCCGACAGTTTACGGCAAACATTATTAGCAGAATTAAACCCGACGGATTTAATTCGGGCAGCATCACATCTTGATACCGATGAAATCGCCGATTTAATGCAAGAATTACCCGATGAAGTCGGTCATAGTGTTTTATCTTCGTTACCAGAACAGCAGCGTGAAAATGTCCAGTCCACCTTACTTTTTCCTGAAGAAAGTGTCGGTGCATGGATGGAATATGACTTTACCGTGGTATTTGATCATCAAACCTTAGATCAAGTGTTACGTGAATTACGGCAGAAAGGGAAGTTACCCGATGAGTCGGGTTTTATTCTGGTGATTAACTCGGCAGGTTTATTTCAGGG
>Ga0114902_1000836_pt1 | contig 14664 bp, 8 predicted proteins | sample MalvireepMed_s12_FD_87291 | JGI IMG/M metagenome (GOLD analysis project Ga0114902, IMG submission 87291) | Marine viral communities from the Global Malaspina Expedition - Malaspina viral metaG DeepMed_s12 | ecosystem: Environmental > Aquatic > Marine > Oceanic | place: Mediterranean Sea... | reverse complement strand
GTAAGGGCGTATGTGGTGCCCGGGGCTCCGCCCACCTTCTTCTGTACCAACTGGCCGAGATCATCGTACTCATTGTAGGCGATAAGCTCCCCGGGGCCCGTGCAGCTCTCCCCCATCGTATGGTCGCCGATGCACTGGGTGTGCTTCAGCAGCCTGCCCACGTGGTCGTACTCATAGTTGTCTATCGTCACCACCACATCGGTGCCACGGGAGTGCATCGTCCTTGTCCTTACCGCCCTGCCCACAAAGTCCAGTTCCGTCTCCACGATCTCCATCGTGCCCAGGTACTCGTTGATGGTTCCCGTCAGGATAACCCGTCCCTTGTCATCGTAGAGCATCAAGGTCAACACCCATCGTTCGGGCCCATCCACGAGCACACGTGTGGTGATGGCCGTGGGAAGCCCCTTTACGTCCATCGAAACGTCCTGTCCCAATACCGTGGTGGGTATCGTGTACCCGTTCAGGTCAAAATCGTAGTTGTCATAAAAGTTCATGGTATAGCCCTCGTTAGGCGTTATCGCTATTGAAGGATAGGTATCGTAGGTATAGTACCCGTTGTCCGGTTCCTCGTACTGGGCCGCGGCATTCTCAACGTTGGACTGCGCCTGTTCCCTGCCCACCGTAAGGTCCGCCATTCCCGTATAGGCCACCCTCCCGAAGGCATCGTATTTGGTGAAGAGCCATTGCCCATTGGTACGCATCACGGCATCCTGGGTCATCACCGGTTGGTCCAGTTTATTGTATACGATATATTCCCATCCCTTGCCCGGGACCTTCTTCTCCACCAATCGGTTGCGGTGGTCGTAAACGTACTGGTAGCCCAGCTCGTCCAGCGCTCCCTGGACTTCCGGAAGTGTGGACGATGTGGCGTCCATCTTCGGGGGAAGGACATAGGTCAGGTTCCCATAGTCGTCGTAGACATAGTACGTGTCGTGGGGAAGCTCTTCCTCTCCGGGATCTATCTCATTATTGCCATCGTCGTCAAAGGGCCCATAGGTGCGCTTGAGCACTACCCGCCCCTGCTTGTCCTTGAACTCCTCAACCGTGTGAAGCTTCGTGGATGTACCTGGATGGTTCTCATCGTAGGTAGTCGTCTTGTAGAGTTCGCCAACGTCGTACATGATGTTGGGACTTTCCTCAATCAATATCGATTCAAAAGTTACGATACCATTAACTGTAGCTTCTGTTAGGTCTACCTCAAATTGTCGCACCTCATCCAGACTAGTATTTGACGTATAATTGAATTCTATCTCATTACCTTGGTTCATGGCCCAATCACTGCCAGGTGCAGCTTGTTTTAAAATCCTGTTCAAGGGAGAGGAATCAAATTGCTTTTGCGAAAACGCATTAATATCCTGAACGTTTGTTATCCCTGGGAAGTCTAAGGGATAACTGTCCAAATAATATTGTTTTGTTGCTGTGGTATCCCCGACCCGTAAACTTCCTAAATCTTCTACTATATCTACATAAGGCAACCATTCCTTATGCTTTCTATTTACAGAATCATAACCTATAGGGGTAACCACATCATAAGCTTGGCCATTACCATCTTTTGGGGTTAAAGCTATCCCGACTTGCTGGATAGGTCGCCCAAGACCATCAAAATAGGTAATGTTCTGTACTAAAGAGTCATTCTGTGTAAAACGTAATGGATCTATAATCTTCGCACTCTTTTTCTGGTAAGTACGTGTATAAATATAATTTTCACTAGGGATTGGGGCGGGATGTTCTTGAGTCACACTAAACGTAACCCCCATACCCATATAATTCCCATTTCCATCGTCCATCATGGGACTAAGTATGGTACTATAGGTAATACCTGGATCAATATCTGAAACAGACAAGTTAAAGGTCGTACCTGGACCTGGGGTTACCATTAACCAACTTGGAATACCATTTGGATCATATGGATGTCTTAAAACAAGAGTTCCAACACAGTCGCCAGAATAATTTACGCTAACATTTTGTGTTTCAGTATATGCCCCAAAAGATATATCTTCCATTGAATTCGCAACACAAGGGTCGGGGTCAGGGTCTTCTGCGGGTCCCCTAAGCACCCGTATTCCAAAACCCGTAGATCCATATTGAGAGTTTCCGTTTATGGTAACAGCAACTGTTACATCCTTTGCTTCGATACCGGCATCACAGATTACATTAAACGTGTTTGGGCCGGTAGGTACAATTTCCAACCAACCGTAAGATTGTTGTTGAACTTCAATGTTGTATCCCGACCCTGAACCACACAAAGGCAAATTATAAGAAACTGTTTCCTCACCTCCCTGAGCGTTAAAATCAACTATCTGATTCGTTACAGTAATATTTTCCAAACAATTCGGATTACACCCATTGGTACCATCGGCATCATTAAAATAATTGATACAAGAATCTACAATGGGCTGGGGATCATCCGTCCAATTGCCACTGGGCGAAGTACATTGGAGTTCTGCAGGCACTCCTGGGTCTCGATACCCATCTCCGTCGGTATCCTTATACCATAAAACCGGTTCAGTGACAGATATTGTCCTTGTCCTAATGGTAGAGTTATTACATTCATCTTCAACTTCTACTCTGACCGTTGCAGTTCCTGAAAAGTCAGGATCCCAAGTTATAGAGGCGGAACTTCCTGAACTATTAATAGTCGAGTTTCCTGCATTAGTAATTGTCCAAGCATAAGAACTATCGCCAGATGGATTGTTCACACTTATTGACGAAGTTCCCTCTCCTTTACAGCGTGACCCTGGGTCACTTAGAACAGGGTTTCCCAAACCTTCATATTTAGTTATAGTAAACTCCCCCCATTCCTCACTACACGGCGAACCATCCAATGTACCTTTTATGTAATAATTTCCACCTACTGACATAGTCCAAGTATAGGTGTTTGGTTCTCCATTCGCTTCTGTATTGATACCCGATACTAGGTTATCATTTCGCCAAAGCTCGTACCGCGTGTTATCCCCTAAATTTGAGAGGGTCACCGTAGCGGTATCATCACCACATATCTCAGTCACAGGTACATTCGGACTTGGCCTATCAACCGCAGTAACCGTAACATTTCTTGTAGCTGTCGATGTACTGTTATTGGCCCCATGTGCTGTAACACTAATAGTCGCAGTACCCCAAAAACCAGCATCCCAATTCACGGTACCCGAACTATTTATTGTGGAATTCCATGCACCAGATATAGACCAGCTATAACTTGTGGCGTTAGAGGCATTGGCATCGTAATTCGAGGTATCTGAACCTTTACACCTTTGTGTTGGACCTGATGTAATACTTACCTGACCTACGGGAAATACTCCCGCAGGTTGGGATACAGAAACCACACCTATCGGGTTTCCGAACTGTAATATGGTAATACTTCCACTTCTGGAAGATCCCGTATTGTTGGGGGAAGCTGTCGCAGCAATGGAATAATTCCCTGTTGGATAGGCCGTAATCCAATTAGGAGTAGACCCTACTTGTACTTGAAGTGAAGATCCGTTTGAACACCCTCCTTGTAAGGTGGAATATTTGGTACCTCCATTTCCCGAAAAACTCATGCTTGGTCCCGTTGCATAACAACTCTGCGCTACACTTTGAGATGAAAAACCCAGTATTAGGCAAATCAGTAATATTTTGAATATTTTATTGACTAGTTTCATTTTAACAACATTTAAACGGTTATCCTATTGTTATTCAAAGGGGATAATTAATTTTTATATCGATACTGATAATCGGTCACAATATGATTGTTCGTATCACGTACTTCCTTCAACCGGTTGAACTCGTCATACAAATAATAGATGGTTTGTCCTTTAGGGTCGGTTATACTCGTCACTCCCTTCAGCGGGTCGTAGGTATATGTAGTAATCATAGCAGATGGTAAATTTGCCCTAACATCATCAAGAGCTTCTCTTAGATTAGCCTCGTCAATCGTCGAATCATCAATATCAGATGCCGCTATAGAAGCATTGATGAGACTTTGAAGATTGGAGTCAATCTCATCTGATTTCAAGTTTTCAATTTTGGCAATGGGGTATTGTTTGTCATAACCCCATATGTAATACACATGACTTCCATTTGTTTTGGAGACCTCTAAAACATTGCCTTCACTATCATATTCATGGAAAACATACCTGCTTTCCAAAGGAGAATTTTTCTTTGAGGTTTGAATACTGTCAGGTAAGACCATACTAGTGTTCCATAAACCAAAATAGGTTCTTTCAATACTCTTTTCACCGTTGAATGTTTTCACAGTTTGGATAACTTGACCCACCCTCGAATGGATTGCATTTTTTTTAAGTAAGTTTATTACAGTATCCTGCGGTGTTGACAGGGCACCTCCCTCCATGCTTGAGGTTCCATCGACATCATCCGGGTAATACATTTTAACTTCAATACTATTCCCCTTACTGTCCGTTGTTTCCTCCCTCGCAAGATTGGCATGATCCAATTCAAGGTCATAGTAAAAATTTTGCTCTACGGAGACACCTCTTTCCTCTGTGATTTTAGATGCCAATCGTTTCCAAACAATCGGTTCGGTATAGTACCCCAAATAATAATGTGCACTTCGAAAAATACTCGGGTCTTCCCCAGGAGGATAGTACCCATAACCTTGAACGATGAATTTGGTAAATGGTTTAAATCCTGATATTGGAGACCTTACCTCAACCTCTTCATAAGTATATGTAATTGACTTTATTGGACTGGAGTTACCCTCCTCATAAACCTCTTCCTTAAGCAATTGCCCCCTATCCCAACTTCTGTCAATATTAAAAAAGATTGATCCCGGACCGGATAGGCTATAAAAAGTATCTTTGGTAGAACTATAGGTATACCATGTATAGCCTTCACCAGAGGTTGGACTACCATTATACTCCTTTACATTCCCATAAAATACATTTGCAGAACCGTTTCCATTCACAGGATATGAACTAACGGAAAAAACTTTTGTCTCACAATTCTGATAATCAAAAGTTGGTTGGCAACTACCACATTGTTTAGTACTCACGTGCTTATCCATTACCTTATAAAAACTGCTCTCATCCATTAAACCTGCGTCGTTATATACACCTGAAGAAATGGCGTTGTTTTCCTTACGTACATATTCATAGGATTTTTGCCATTGTAAAGTAGTGTCGAAATCAAAGTTTTTAATAGTTTTAATACGCAATCCACCTACATCCCTCTCTTCAGTACTTCCATATGCAACTGGAACCTGATTTCCCTCAAATTCAAATTCTGTATATCCTTTGGTTGGATAAACTATCCGTTCCAATATTCCCATTTTGGATAGCCATGGCGCAGGTTCCCGATCGGCACTACCAAAGGTTAGTCCGGCATAGGAATAATAGGGAATCAACGTAGCTGAATTGTTCCCATTAAAATACCCCCAATAATCCTGTGCCGTGGAAAAACGGGCAGGAATTCCCATATTTTCTATATATGAAAATTCATATGGGTTTTTTGTAGCTCCATTACCCCCTTCTTCTATAAGCTGTTCTAACTTTAGCCGGACTTCGTATTCATCAGGTGTGGAATCTTGATTGTTGATGGAACCAAAATATCCGTATTGGAACTGAAACTTTTTAATCAAGGTGCTTTTTCCATTTATGAAGCTATAGAGTTGGACATCATCCAGTCTCAGACTTTCATCATCTGGATCATCCTGTCTATTTCCTGTCGAAGAATTTAAATAGATATAACCATTGTTGAAATTTATCCTTTCAAGGCGTTTAACCTGCGAAAATGTACCCCCACCGTTGGAGCCCGTTATAATATTATCTGAAATATTATTACAGCGGTCGTTCAACTCAACGGATTCGGTTCTACTATATCTTTCATTAAACACAGTTCCCGGTAGCGTCTTATATTCAAAACTGATTTTATCCACTCCATTAGGAGCAGTCACCTCTTTGAGATGCCATACACTATTGGCCGTAACAGTTAAACTCTGTTGTATACCTTGCCGGTATTCACTGGATCTTTCAGGATAGTCAAATTCAGCGACGTAACCCTCAGGTGTTGTTATGGTAAAGGATTCAATGGATTCATTTCCTCCTCCACCCGAAAACGTTGGGGTTATAATCAAATCGTTATGAGGTATCAAGGAAATTGTAGCAGTACCACGATTTTCTGAATGATCAAATATGAACTTCCCGGAATAACCCATAAAATTATAATTAAAAATATCGGGCTCCGTATCTATTAATCCCAAAATCATTTGTTCCGTAATAGAATAATTATCTTCAAATGCCGGATCAAATTGTCCCTGTTCATAATAAGTATTATTGATATATCCTTGTGACCATTCATCCACACCACCCCTTACCGTACGGGTTATGGCACCCCCGGCCATAAGCGTCCATCCCAAACCAACCCAAGTTGCCTTTTGGTCGACCTTTATTCCAGAGGCATGGTACCGTAAGGAAACTGGGATCTTTAACTCCCCAGATTGAGCGAAGACCAATGGGATTGAAATGTCAGGTACCCCAGTGTGCATGGATACTGGATAATTGCCATACTTCTCAAATTCCCACATGGTCGGGGTGGTCGGTATTTCATGGATTTGGGTTACGTCATCTGAGAAACTTTGGCCAAAAGAATTTAGCCCGATGATAAGAAGGACTATAGTATAAATATTCACAGGGGCCTTAAATTTGATATGCCCCTTATTGTTTAAAACTTTTAACATCATGATTTACTGTTTTCGAGGTTAAAGACAAGATTTTGGGTTTTTTCAGTTTGAGAGGATTCAATGATTTTTTAGACAGTTATCCTTATTTGAATTCATCGCCTCATTTTTTGGACTAAGGTTTTTGTTCTAGTTTGAACTCCCTAAGGACCAAAACCTGAACAACACATTGTTTTTATAGGTTTCAAATCAAAAAACTCCTAGTTGAACAATGGCAAGGTTGTGCCCGTTAAAACAATATTATGTATTAGGGTATTTATTGGAAATCTTAAAAGACTATGGCCGCAGGCCACCCAGGTAATTGAAATATTTGTCTAAAATTAATTTCAAAATACCAACGAGCACCCCATTGGGCAGCTATCCTTAAGTACAGTTCGAAAATTGAATAATTAGGTAGAAATAAAGATCTGTTCTTTATTAACCGAATTGGGAAGCCTTCTTCCAGTTTTATCTTTGGTCCTGGGTACACCATCAGTTTTTTGCGCATCCGCAATTGATAGAAATAAAATGGGACTTAAAGGCTTGACAGTCTTTTTTAATTTAAGTTGCTTTTGCTTGTTTTGAAGTTTAATGTGCATGATATGTAGGTTAATGTTTAGTATGTATTTTCTTTCATTTAAAAATGCAATACTTGACAAGTATATAAGTTTTATCTTATAATTATTAATAATTCATATTTTTTTCGATGAATTACATAAACATCAATAAAACCATTGTTTTTTTATGCACAACTCATAATAACTAACCTTTTTTAAAGTTATTCATATTACCAAGTCTGATTTATCCTTTTATGACACTACCATTTCCTACAAAAAAAATCAAGGCTTTGAACCTTCAGGAGACCCTGATCGTTCTGGCCATCATCGGTATATTGCTCCTTTTGGCACTGCCCAATCTCATGCCCTTGATCTCCAAGGCAAAGAGTATCGAGGCACAGACCCAATTGAAGGCATTGTACAATGCTCAGACCACCTATCGGTATATGTACAGCAAGTATACCTTGGAGATGAACGAACTTGACTTTGTCCCACCACGGACCGTACAGGAAAATGGTACGGCCAATTACCGTTACGAAATCATTTCAGCGGACAATGCAGCCTTTAAGGCAAGGGCCGAGGCCATCACCGATTTTGATGGCGATGGAGTGCTTAACGTCTGGGAAATCGATGAGAACGGTAATCCCAAACAAATCATCAAGGATTGATGTTCATGTTACAGCTGTTTTCTTTGTTAAGCTATGGCATCATAGCCTATCAGGACGTAAGGGACCGTGAGGTGACCTGGATCTGGTTTCCTTTTTTGGGAATTAGCCTTGGACTGGTACATGGGCTCCAAGTAGGCTTTCCGGTTTTTGCCTATGCCGTGATCACCAATTTGATATTGACCAGTGGTATCCTATTGTTGCTCTGGGCAGTCACCAGGTATGTTTTAAAAAAACCTTTTTTGAACGTTAGTTTTGGTCTAGGGGACCTATTGTTCCTGTATGCCATGGCACTGGGCTTTCCTACGATGACCTATGTATATCTATTGGTGACGTCGCTAATATTTTCATTAGTGGCCTTTATACCCATGAAGCTATTTCTTAAAGTAAATACCGTACCCATGGCCGGTCTCATGGGCTTATTTCTTATGACTATCACCTTACTCTCCATATTACCGGGAGCACCATCATTATATGCTTATTGAATGTCCGACAGACCTTTTAAAATACCGCCCCATTTGCAACAGTGCATCTCCGCCGATCAGGCGTTCCATTATCGGATCGTGCCGGTATCCAAAGATGATAAGGGCATCGTTTTGAAAACTGACAGTACAGTACTGGAAACATTATTGTCCGAGCTGAACATCGTGTTGGACACTCCGGTCATCCTTCAATCCTGTGAACGGGAAGAACTCCAGCAGTATCTGACGACCAATTACAGGCAGCGCAATGGAAACAATGTTTCCCAAATGAGCTACTCCACCGATTTTTTGGAAAAAATTTTACTGGAAGCCAAGGCCATAGGCAGTAGTGATATCCACTTTGAACCTTATGAGAACAATAGCCGTGTAAGACTTAGATTGGACGGAAAGCTCTTGGAATACTACAGCGTACCCATAGCGGATTACCCGACCATGGTCAATAAGATCAAGATCAGGGCCAATCTCGACATATCGGAGAAACGATTGCCACAGGACGGTCGGATCACGGTCAGTTCCCAGGGAGAGGAATTCGATATCCGGGTATCTTCCCTCCCTACCCTCCATGGGGAAAAACTAGTGCTAAGGATCCTGAGCCGGGACACGGGCAGTATCGACCTGACTTCCTTGGGAATGAACGATAACGAACTGGTACGCTACCAAGAAGGCATCAAAAAACCCAACGGAATCGTATTGATCTCAGGGCCTACGGGGTCAGGAAAGACCACTACCCTATATGCCACCCTGAAGCAATTGAACGACGGAGCCACCAATATCCTGACCATAGAAGACCCTATCGAGTACACGCTGGAAGGGGTCAATCAAGTGCAATTAAAAGAAAACATCGGACTGGATTTTTCCAGTGCCCTGCGGACTTTCTTGCGCCAGGATCCGGACATTATCATGGTCGGTGAGATCAGGGATGTAAAAACAGCCAATATGGCAATTCGTGCCGCATTGACGGGACATTTGGTGCTTTCCACGATTCATACAAATTCCGCCTGGGCCACTATTTCAAGATTGATCGATATGGGAGTGCCTCCCTTTCTGATTGCCAGTACCTTGAACATGAGCGTGGCCCAGCGTTTGGTACGTAAACTATGTGACAATTGTAAAGAAAAAAGACCGATCGACACAGGGTCCTTTCCATCCGGTTTCAAAATCCCCAAGGACTTGGAGCACCATTGGACGGCCATGGGTTGCAATGCCTGTCACCATACGGGATATCATGGCCGTAAGGCCCTCTATGAGATACTGCCCATCCGAAAAGACCTGGAGACGGCCATCAAGGAGAATGTCCTTGAAATCGACGATTACATGAACGAACACGGAATATCCAGTTTACGGGGCAATGCCCTGAAACTGATCCATCAAGGGGTGACCTCCATTGAAGAGGTCTATGCCCTGTTAAGCCATTGACCTATGCACAAAAAACTGATCATAATACTACTGTTTGTGTTTCAGATTGCCTATCCTCAATATGATAGCGATCGGATTCAACGTATCGAAAATCAATTGGAGCTATTGGCGGTAGACCATCCCGCCTACAACGAAACCTTAAAACTGGAGGTGAACGTCACCAATGTGACCCTGCCCAATTTCTTGATCGCGGTATCGAAAGTCCATAACCTCAATCTCAGTGTTTCCAATGATATTTCCAATATCATCATCGTCAACAATTTCTCGAATGTCACCATAGCCGAACTTTTAGTGTTTCTTTGTAAAGAGTATGCCCTGACCATTGATTTTACCGGTAGCATCCTTTCCATTAAAAAACATATACCTCCCCAGCCAGAAGTCGTGGAAAAAACTTTTGTTGTGGACGTAGACCCGGATTCAAAACTCATCACCTTGGATGTCTCGGATATTGCCCTGGAACGTGTTTTTCGGAGGGTCATGGAACTATCGGGCCATAATCTGCTCTTCGCCAACAATCTAAAAAGCCGTCCCTTGAACATCTATTTAAAACAGGTGCCCTTTGATGCCGCCATGGAAAAATTGGCCGCTCTCAATGGACTTTCCCACTCCAAATCCCGCGATGGGTTCTACCTGTTCAGTGCCAAGGAAGCACAGAGTGATCGAACTGGGCCCAACTTTGGCCGGGGTATACGCTACGAGGTCATCGATACGATCAACCAGATCCTGAACGTGGATTTCAATGCCACTCCCATAGCCGATATCGTAACAGCCCTGGGACATGATCTTCATTTGGACATCTACACGGCAACGCCATTAGAGGAGGCCGGCAGTGTCACCTTCAATGCCAAACATATTTCATTCGATGACCTTTTGACCCATATTTTTGAGGGACAGACCACGGGAAGCGGTCCGGTATCCGAAGAACCAGCTCCCAATGGACGTACGCGCAATCTTGCCCAAAACAATATGGCAAATCAAAGTACGGGCAACCCTTTGACCCGTTTTACATTTAAAAAGGAGAACAATATTTACTTTTTTGGCACGGCCGATCAACTTAGTGTTCGACAGGTGGAAATCATTCAGATGATGCATCGATCAGTGGAATTGTTGAGCGATCCCACATCCTACTCCGGGGGGTATCGTTCGGCGGGGCGTACCAATACGGGAAGTGTGAACTATTTTGGCAATGGCCAGAATTCCGGTATGGGTGGGGGACAGAACAATTTTAACAATACAAGGAACATCAATACCAATACCACTAATGGCTTTGGAAACTATCAAGATACTGCTGAGGCACTGGTGAATATTGTTCCCGATGAAATCAAATCCGAATTGGACATCAAGGTGGATTTTGAGCTGAACAGCTTTTTGGTCAGTGGGCCATCCGCCAATATTGAGCGGTTCAAAAGTTTTATTAAGGAAATTGACAAGCCTGTTCCTGTGGTACTTATCGAGGTGATGATCATAGAAGTTCGTAAGTCCTCGATGGTCGAGACGGGCATCAGTTGGGGCATTGGTGAGGAAGCAGTCGAAACACGAGGTAATTTGTTTCCAAGTACCGACCTGACATTGGGTGCCAAAACGGTCAATAAGGTCATCGGTGGCTTTGACGGATTTGGTTCCTTCAACATCGGAAAGGTGGTGCCCGAATTCTTTGCCACCATCAAGGCATTGGAAGAAAACGGAAACATCAAAATACGATCCACTCCCAAGTTATCGACCCTGAACGGACATCGGGCCCATCTATCCATTGGTGAGACCACTTACTATGTCATCACCAATCAAAATTTCTTTGGTTCCCAAGTACCCACAACTTCCGAGATCCGAAACTATGCCCCTATTGATGCCGAACTTGGGGTAAGCATCAAGCCCTTGGTGTCCGGTGATGGACAGGTCACGCTCAATATCAATGTCATCCAATCCGATTTCAGCGGGGAGCGCATCGAAGAGGATGCACCTCCAGGGCTTACTTCAAGAGAGTTCAGCTCCATTATCCGTATGCAGAACCAGGACCTGGCGATATTGGGAGGATTGGAAGAAAAGATTAAGGATGATTCCGGAAGCGGGGTTCCCTTCTTGGCAAGGATTCCTGTGATCAAGTGGCTGTTCAGTCAACGTAGACGCGAGGACACCAAACAAAAACTGACCATACTGATCAAACCAACGGTAATCTATTGATAATGTTCCAAAGGGTATTACAATTATTTAAGGGCACCGTCTTTCAAGGATTGGAAATCTTTGAGGTAAATGGTACCCTACACTATACCCTCCTTACGTTAAAGCGAGAAAAAGGAGAGTTGACCCTGTTGGATGCATCACAGTTCAGCTCTTTGGATTCCTTGGTTCGAAAAGTGAACAAAAAAAATCTATTGATAATTACCATCAATACGGCCAAAGTACTGAACAAACAAATATCCGAAACAAGTGCAAAAATTCCGGAACAATGGGTCGAACAAGCTTTTCCAAATTTAGATCTGGAACAGTTTTATTTTCAGGTCATGGATAAGCCAAAGCTCCGCGTGGTCTCCATTGCCAAGCGTTCGGTGATCGAGGAAGTTTTAGTGCAATTGCGTGAAGCAGGGATTACTCCGGCAGGGGTCTCCCTTGGCATCAGTGGGCTCTCCTCCGTCCTCCCCTTTTTGGAGGTTCCGATTTCAGGGTCAAATTTCAGTATCCGCCAAGGAAATAATAGTGACTGGAAAGTTTCCTTAGGGGCATCTCCGACATCGGAACATATCGATATCCAGGGATTGCGCATACCTTCAGGTCACCTCCTATCCTTCTCACAGCTATTGGGACATGTTCAGAACCTATTGCCCGCATCCAATCTTACCAAAACCAATTCAGGGCTTAAGGACCATTTTTTGAACCGGAAGTTCTATCAACAGGGATTGCAATGGGGCTTGGGCCTTCTTTTGACCTTGTTGTTGGTGAACTTTTTGATTTTTTCCCATTACCGTTCCAAAACAATGGCAAGCGAAGGACCGATAGACCCTGAACAACAGGAAGCGCTTTTGGTGCGCATGCAGGAACGTGTAGGTACCAAGGAAAAAAAGCTGCGTGCCCTATTGGGCTCCTCCAATACCCGGACGACTCAATATGTGGACCAGATCGGGGCGGGACTGCCCGAAAGTATTCTATTGGAACACTTGACCTATCAGCCCCTTACCCGGCCCATCCAGGCGGACAAACCCATTAGCACGGGGTCCGACCAATTGATCATATCGGGCCAGACCAATGACAAGGAAGCTTTTGCCCAGTGGACCTCCCAGTTGGAATCCATGGAATGGGTCAGGGACTTGGAAATCGAACATTACGAGTACACCTCAAAGACCGTGGACAACTTTAGCCTAAAAATATATTGTGATGGTATTGGACAGAAGAAATAAACTATTGATCGGAGGCTTTGTACTTGCCCTCTTCGTATGCTATCAACTGGCCATTAAAAAGACCTTGGCGCTCCGGTCACAGTATCTCAATGAGACCGAACAACGCGAACAGGCCAAGGACATCCCTGCGAAACTTGCCGACCTTCGAAAGAAAGAGCAACAATTGGACCTCCAATTCAAAGCACTGAACCTTGGGTCGACCAATGTGCAGAACGAACTATTGCGTTTTCTCAATGAACAGGGTACCCTTCATTCGGTTAAGATCATGGACTTTAATGCGCCCCATATGGTCTATGACGAGAATACCGTTATAAGGACGTATCGGTTTGTGCTGGAGGGCGGGTTCACCAACATCCTAAAAGTTGCACATGGATTGGAGACCCAAGCAAATTTTGGGGGAATTACGCACATGGCCTTTGACAAACAACTTGACCCACGCCAAAGAAAAAGCTATTTGCAGGCCACCATACATGTACAGCAAATGGAATGACCGGACATTAGAGCTTTATAGCTTTCATATCAGTTTACCTCCAATCTATTTGTAAAGGTTCGTAACACCTTGATTACACGTCTTCAATGTGTTACGAGATCACTTGAAACGCAGGACACAAAATAATTTATTCGTCAGAAAAATTGAAAAACGTTCGGACCAAAACAGCAATCTGTCCCTCAACTTACTAAATCCAATTATTAGGTCGTCCAAACTTTTCGTTAGTAGTGGTCACCATCATTCGTCTCATTCTGCTAAAGGCGGTTAATGAATATGACTTAAAGAAAAACCCTATTTTTTTTAAGGTTTTTAAGCAACGCCTTATGCGTATTAATTTTTATATTTAGACACCCTATTCTACTGATTGATAACAACTTGCTTATCCTTTATTGTTCCCCTCAAATTGACTCGTTATTCTATACACATTTCAATTTAAAAAATATCAGCATATGAAAACAGGTTGGGTAAGGGCATACAGCGAAGAATACCAGTTTTTCAAAGACCTAGGGCAGGTCTCAGCCAAGAAAAGATCCAAATTCAGAAAAGACTTTACAACAACGTTGTTCGCCCAACCTAATGGGACTTCCACTATTCTTCTTACACTCCATTGGGGTGATGTGGTACAGCTTCCCAATGGAATAGGTTCCAATGATTGGGTAGAAATTGAAAAGGATGGAAACATTGGTTATGTCCTTCGTAGTCATTTGGTCGAAGTTGGTTATATCAATAATGGGCCTAAGGATAAGCCGTCCTATGTGGCCACACTTGAAACCAGTTTTAAGAAGGTCAAAGTCATATGGGGGGATTTGGTTCAAATTCTGTCAAAAGGGGAAACAACATCAAGGGTTCGGATTCGAAATTGGTTCGGGTATCTTGACAATGATAGAATTTCCCAAGAAGCTTTATTAGAGGTATATTTTATCGACGTAGGTCAAGGGGACGGTATTTTAATAAAACTTCCCGAAGGTAAGCACATGCTTATCGATGGCGGGCTTTCCAGAAAACATCAAATG
>Ga0114902_1000815_pt1 | contig 14926 bp, 13 predicted proteins | sample MalvireepMed_s12_FD_87291 | JGI IMG/M metagenome (GOLD analysis project Ga0114902, IMG submission 87291) | Marine viral communities from the Global Malaspina Expedition - Malaspina viral metaG DeepMed_s12 | ecosystem: Environmental > Aquatic > Marine > Oceanic | place: Mediterranean Sea... | reverse complement strand
GCTATCATTAATGCCGATCCTGTTATTGCCACCATCAACAAAAAGCATATGGGTGTTGCTGTCAGACTCAACGCGGAAGTCTCTATCGGCGGAGTTGTCATTAATAACTGTCTCCCCTGCAAGAATATTTAAAGCGTTAGTAGTTACACCTGAGTTGGCTATTTGTACTGGATAAGTACCACCTGTAACGTCCCTTAATGCAAGTGTCCCTGCATAGCTTCCAAAAACCCAATGTTGGTTAGAAGCATCGCTTTCTTGTAGGTTAAAGCTAGGTGCGTTGCCTGTAGACCTTACTGCACCCGCTACATCCAGTTTGTATGTTGAGCTAGGTGCTCCTGTACCAATTCCTACCGAATCATTCCCACCATCAACAAAGAGCATGTTGGCATTGCCGTTGGACTCAACTCTGAAGTCAGCATCAATACCACCCTCATTAAATATTACATCACCTCCTGCTGCGGAGATGTGGGTTAGTCCTCCAGTGGTGCTTATTACAAGCTCATCATTACCTGAACCATTATAATTAATTCTAAGGGTGTCATCGGTGTGGGTATATAACAACCATTTATTAGCTTGGTCATCTGTTGTTCGTAGATTAAGATATCTGTCTACATTTACATCACTATTAAAAAAGGCCGCACCTGCCGCTGACATATCAAGGGTGAGGGCAGTTATAGTTGAACCACCATCATTGCCTTGGAATATCATGTCTTTATCTGAAACAGATGATTTTAGAGTTGCATTACTAGAAGAACTACTAAATTCTAGAAAATCTGTTCCACCATCTTTAAAGACAATATCACCACCATCTGCATCTATATAAATATCACCTGCTACATCTATTGTTAAGCTACCAGAACTTAGATCAATCTCCGTACCGTCTATGGTGATGTTATCTACAACGACACCTGCGTTGGCTGTTACTACACCTGTAACTCCTAGAGTACTAGCCATATCCACAGCACCATCAATGTCTACAACATCAAGGTTGGTTGTGCCGTCTACGTCTATATTGCCGCTAATATCCAAACTAGCTGCAATGATCTCTCCGCTTGCGTTAATAGCTCCATTGATATCAATCGTAGTAGCGGCTATCTGAATTTCCGTGTCCGCTACAATATCAAGCTGACCATCTGTACTGGAATTGATGTAAATCGCAGCATCTCTGAACTGGACTTTATCGGTTGTAGTTGTGGCAATGTCCGTCCCACCCGTCGTATTGCCCAGGGCAAGTACTTCACTCAGGGTGTCGGCTGTGGCAACGGAACTGTCCACATAAGCCTTGATCGATTGTTGTGTGGCGAGCTTGACGGCGCTGTTCGACGCCATGTTGTCCTCGTCCTTAATGCCAGTAACCGTCGCGCCATCAGACGCGATGTTCACGCTTGCTAGAGTGCTCGCTCCAGACGTTAAGGTGCTCGACCCATTGTTGATATTCCCAAAGCCGCTGGTGATCGAACCTGAATCCAGAGCACCGACTGTCACCAGGTTGGCAGCAGTTGTGATGGCCGCTTGAGTCGCCCCGGTCACAGTGGCCGAGGTTCCAGATGCATTTCCAGTTAGAGCGCCGACAAAGGTCGTAGCTGTTAAAGCCCCCGTCCCGGCGTTATAGGTAATAGCCGCGTCCGTTTTCGGGGCAAGGTCGCCGGTAGCAGACTCCCATAATCCAACAAAGGACGTGGTATCCGTCGTATCCGCAACAGTAATGGTCGCAGGGACAATGGCCGCTGTACCGTTAAACGAAACCCCGCCAATAGTTCTCGCTGTCTCCAGGGCCGTTGCGGTCGATGCATTGCCGGTAAGAGCACCGACAAACGCCGTTGAGGTAATCGAGGTTGCACCCGCAATCACACCCGCATCTAACGTGACCGTGCCATCAAAGGTGATCGCCTGCCCCGCCGTTGGCGTAATTGCCAAGGTCGAGGCACCGCCCGAACTAATCGTGTTGGCGTTGATCGTGATGTCGTCCACGGTCAACGTCGTCAAGGTTCCGACTGAGGTGATTGCCGCCTGGGCGGCTCCAGTAACCGTCGCGGCTGTGCCGCTTGCGTTACCAGTGACATTACCGACTAGGGCACCGGTAAATGTCGTCGCCGTCACCGCGTTGTCTTTGAGGAGTACCGAATCAATCGTGACTCCCGAAGCAGCAGTCGTTTCGGAAATCGTGTTCGTCGTAATCGCTTGTCCAGAAGACACCACGATGTTGTTGGCGCCCGTGGTGTTGCCGTTCGCTAGGATCTCCGCGAGGGTGTCAACTGTCCCGACCTGGCTGTCTACATAAGCTTTGATGCTCTGCTGAGTAGCCAATTTCACAGCGGAGTTAGACGCCATGTTGTCTTCGTCTTTGATACCAGTGACGGTCGCACCGTCATTACCGATCTTGAGACCAGCAATCGTGCTGGTGCCTGTCAGATCAAGATCGACCAGGGCGTCATTCACTGCAGCGCCCGCACCAGCCCCGTCGCTATAAACGGCTTTCACAGCACCATTGGCGACCGTGACGGTATTGCCAGTGCCTTGCTTGATAGTGATCGACTGAGAGCCCGTGGTTGCGTTCTCGATGATCCAAACCTTGCTCACCGTGTTCGGCGCCAAGGTGATCGTGCGTGTCGCCGTGAGGGTCGCGCTCGATGTGATCTTCAAATAGAGAGATCGAACAGCGTCGGTTGCGCCATCGGCCATCGTGATCGTGGCGTTCGCATCCGAACTTAAATCTTCTGCACCGTAAGACAGCCCTTCTGCAATCAGAGCTAGGTTGTCATTGGTCGTGTCGCCCCACGTTCCCGACTGCTCGCCTGTGGCGATGATTTCAAGACGGAGGTCATTAGCGTATGTGCTGGGCATTCAGATGTCCTTTTCTATGCCGGTGTCCAGGTCGTTGAAGCCGCCGATTCCTCACTCCATGAGGTTGATGCAGCACTTGCTTTTACCCAATTCATTGCAGCGGTTGAAAGGCCATCCGCATGGAGACCTGACCCTGGCTGCGCTCATTTGAAACATTCATGTCTTCGATCATTTGCGAGTACAAACCACCCCAGGTCGCGATGCGTTCATCGTCTCTGAGGTAGGGTGCGCTCTGGATCAAAGCACCGTAGAGGTAGATGTCCGGTGACAAGCTCAACAACCAGTTCGAGGTGTTGGCGTCACTCAAGACGGGAATTTTTGCGTAGTACGTGAGCTCGGCGGTGTAATCAGTATCTGGCCCCGGATAGACTTCTATCTCCGTGCCAGACATCGAGAAAAACCTTGGTCGACCTCCTGCACTCGACTTCGAGCGATGCTCGTTCATTTGTTCTTGCGTCACATATTCGAGCGGATCGATGGGATCGGTGTTTAGCTGCAATGTGATGGTCTGCATCCAATCAGTCGGTGTGGCCGAGTACCGACCACTGATCGTTGCGGTGGATCGCGTCACCATTGATCGATGCCTGATGCTGCGTTGAAACTGTGCTTCGGCAAGCGTGATGAAGTCGGGAATAATCGTCGTGAGATCGGTGCGATCAAGCCAACCAGAGACTGCCGTTTGCAGTTGGGCATACGTCGTGATCGCCACTAAATTCGACTCACACGAGTACGGAAGGCGCGGTTGTCAGGATCATTCAACCAGGCGGAGAGTTTCACCTGGTCATCGAGGATGCCTTTCTTTTTCAAGTCGTAATAGATCGTCATCGGGATACTGCCAACCTTTGTCCATTCGCCGTGAGGCTGATGCCGATTGATGGCATTGCGTTGGCGCTTATTCGCCTCAATGATCTTGGTAACGTCCTGGCTCGACTCGATGACAATGTTGTCAACACTCTCGCCGCCGTTGTCTTCATAGACAAAATTAGTTGTGATTCCTGAGAGAGGATCTGCGTCGAGAACTCTCCGATCTTCTGCCATAGCATGAATCCACATATAGGACGCGGTTACCCATATTTTACCGCTGCGTTACCCAATAGGAGACAGAAGGAACAGGGGGGACTTGTGGTCCCCCCCAGAGGTTTAAGAAGTTAAGAAGTTACGAGGCTGTCAAGTCAGCGACTAAGCCGAGACCTTTCTCCTGGTCAACCCGAAGGCCAAATTCTACGAGGATCATCTCCTTGCTTGCGTCCCCGGTTTTCGCCAGTTCAACATTGTGGATTGGTCTCAGGTAGCACACTGCCGTGAGGTCTGGGTCCAGGACGTAGGCGTCACGTTCACGACTAAACCGATTAGGTGTAATCGAGATCGAACCGAAGTCCGAAACGTAAACGTCAGCTGCACCGATGATGGTCGTTGGTCCATCAGGTGCCTGGTATCGCTGTGCAGCGATGCCTGCAAACCCACTGACGACGGTCTTATTATAAGGACCGACCATCAAGAGTTTCGGCGTACCGCCTTGGGTGTAAGTCTCTTGCACTACGGTCTTCAACAGCGCTTCCGTGAAAGCACGTTGCGTACCGTCAGTACGAGCGGTTCCTGCAGCGTTGTCAGCGCCGTTCGAGCCCTTGCTGGTGTTGGTAATAATCCAAGCAGCAAGAGAACCCGTCTTACGGGCTGTGGTTGTGTTTCCAGCAGTCGCCGTCGCGTTCACACCAACGAGGTTGAACTCAACATCGCGCTTCAATTCATTACCACGCTTGGTAATTTGATAAGCGCGTTCACTGGACCGACCAGCTTCATCTATCTGCTCCAGGTTGTCGGCCAAGATGACGTCTTTTCGAGAAATCATCGTGTAATTGCCGACGCGAGCCGTGGGAGTTACTGCAGTAAACGAAGCAACGTCATCGCCGTCCAGCTGTGCATTGACAGCAGCTGCCGCAAGTTCATCAGTCTGCCACTCAAAGAACGTGTTCCTTACGGTGTCCTTTTGAGTGTTACTGACAAACGGCGTCTGTTCAGGCGAGATGTTGTAAATGATGTTCGAGAGTTCTTCCCGAATACCAATTGCACTATATCGCGTGAACGTATTTGCAATGATTGCCATAACAAAAGTTCCTACAAAATATCTTTAACGAGATCGACCGCATCTGCGATGCGACCGGATTTAGATAGGCGTTGCTCGGCGCGTTTGCGTTGCTGGGTCGCCTTCTTCGGGGTCGAATTCGCGGAACCAGGTCGCACGGTTCTACCCTTGCGAGTGGCTGCTTTCGCTTTCGATGTGCGCTTGGCACCCCGTGAATAAAGCATCGCCATGCGTAGCACAGCGATATGGTCGGCTTTGATCAGTGAACTGACTTCCTCGTCGGAGATGCCGTTCGCATTCAAGAAGGTGCGAAGCTCGGCTCGTTCCTTCTCAGCGGTCTCTTCATTCTTCCAATCGGGAATCAGTTCAGGTAGTCGAGCGCGTTCTTCCGTGACGATCTCACTTAGTGCCTTCTGTTCATCCGTTTGGCGCTGTTCGGCCAACCGTTTCTGTTCGGCTTGGATTGCCTGGAATTTTTGGACGCGCTGTCCCTGTCGTTGCCGCCACTGTCTTTCTTGCCGTGTCGCTTCGATGGGATCTTGGTCGTACAAGTTTTCCCAATCGGGCTCGGCTTCGTTCTGACTTGCCAGCTGATTTTGCAGTGCCCCTAATAATTGGGCGTACTGCTGACGCTCCGTTGTGACCGAGGATTGCTCAGTCTCAAACGCCTTACGCTCTTCTGCGAGCGCTTGCGATTTACGCGTAAATGACGCTTGCCGTGAATAACCTTTCTGAAGTTCGTCAAGGGTAACCTCGACCTCTGTACCATCAATCTTGATGGCATAGACGTCTTCTGAGGTGCCCTCTTCATCTTCATCATCGATGTCTTCATCGGCCAACGCTTCGACAGCCTCTTCCTCGGACTCGAGTGATTCTTCATCGTCTTCGAGCTCGGGCTCTTCTGCCTCGCCGGATGCTGCTAATACTTCTTCCGACTCTTCGGTATCGCTGTCTCTGTCCGGTTGGTCTGGATTGACCTCTTCTAGATTTGCGATCAAGGCTTGCGCCTCGGCAATACTGATTCCCTGATCAAGATCGGGGGTGATCTCTTCTGCCATGATTAATTCCTTTGTCGTTCTCGGATAAGGTGCGCGTTATCGATTGCCGCACGCACCCTGGTTAAGAATCGTTCTGCGCCTTTGATCTCAGCATAGAGACCTTCGCGCTCCTCCAACGAATCGCTGTTGTGCCATTCGTTGAAAACTTCATCGTTCACAAACCGCATCACCTCCTCGAAGATGGGGTCGTTGATGATTTCCTTGAGGCGCTCTCCAAATGAAACTTCATCCATTGGGGACGCCTGCAATGTTGGCTCTCTGTCTTAAAATCTCACGGTCTCTGTCGGCGGCGGCTCGGATCGCCGCCACGTCAATTTCTGCGCCATACTTGGCGCGTAGCTCTGCCGCTTTCAGTACCCATTGCGCCTCATCTTCATCACGCTTGCGGTCGTCTTCCCGCTGCATTTTTTCGCGATCAAGTTCGAGCTCGGCCTGCTTCTTCATGATGTCGGCCTGGATACTTTGCATCTGCACCTGGATCAGCTGCTCGTTGATGTCAGGTGGCGGCGGCTCAGTCGGTCCTTGGTATTGCGCCGGATCACTGATGAACCGACTCGGGTCTTTGAAGCCCGCTAACTCAATTAGCTGACTCAGCCCGTTGTGATATTGCTCGGCAGTCACCAGGGGATTGTCTGGCCCCAGCGTCTGCAGAATTTGTTCTTGCTTGCCGACGATCTCCGTCAGCATCGCCATGCGTTCTTCTTCAGTTCCTTTGCCGAGCGCCACGTTGACGATCACGTCCATGTCGGCATTCCAGACACGCGGATCGATGGGTACGAACTCATTGCGCAGCCGCACCATGCGTTCTCGATCCTGGTGCTTGATGATCAAATGGAAGATGCCTTCGAACAGCGTCTTCATACCCGTCTCGGCAAAGAGACGCGCAATCAGTTCGGTGCGTTGTTGTGCTGCGTGAATGGTCTGAGAGACCGCGAGCTTCGTTGAACTTTGCAACGCAGCTGGATCTAAACCATCGGCTGCACGACTCACCCCGGTGCGGTTCTCTCGCACCAGGTCGAGGTATTCAAGCATGGGGAAACACTCTTTGCCGACAAACGGTACTGAAAACGGCACCACGGCACCTGGGTTGCGCATACGGATAATGCCGCCGACTTCCGTGTTCAACACATCGTCGAGTGACGCCTGCCCTTCCACGACACCAACTCGTGGATGGGTGGACAGTGCCAAACTGTCGAGACTCGACCGCATGACCATCGACTTAATGCGTTGAATGTCCATGACCACGTCGGCGATAGAAAGACCGAAAAAGGTATGAGGCTCGGGGTCAGGCATAAACGAGCAAAATGGAATCTCGTCCGTGGGCTCGTTCATCACGATGTGATACTCCGATCCCACCGTGCAAATTCTGCGTAACTCGGCAACGTTGTCGCCATCGACATCGGCCTGCATATAACACTCGACATACAAAACCCGCCGCATGGTCGGGTCGGATGATTCACGCATGTCCGACAACAACGGATCTCGTGCAATCGATTCAGCGTTGAATCCGAAGGCATCTTCATTGGTGACGTACTGTTCCATGTCATCGTAGTCGTAGCCCATCTCCACAAGCTCAGAGAGCGTGAGGTAACGCCGATGTGCCACGATGTTTGAATCGTGAAGACTCCTGGCGCTACGTGAGATCAATAGTTCTTCTGGCGGCACGGCGCTGATGCGTACCCGACCGTTGGGGCGAGTGTTTGTCACGCGCACCTTGTATTCGGTTATCGGCTCACCGGTTTCTGGATTGACGTTCTCAGAGTCGGTGAACGTTTCGAGAAAATCGATTTGGACTTCAGGCTGGGCGTTGAGTGCGGCCAGCGACTCATCGTCAAGACCTTCAAGCTCATGGGTGGTGACCTCTTCTGCCGAGTCCCACCAGAACTTCACAAACCCAGCTTTCTTCACCAGGGCATCCTTAAACGCCTGGTAAAGCACACCGAAGCCATCGTTGTCTCGGGTGAAGACGTAGTTCGCATAGTCGGTTGCCTGACGTGCGCCTTCAACGTCTTCACGATTCATCGGTGCAAACTCGACGACGTGTTCGCCGCCAATAAAGATGCGCATGAGCGATGGCATGATGGCCTGCACGGTGTCGCGTACATCCATCGACACAACCGTACTCCGACCCTCTTCTTCGTTGCCGAATTGATCGCCTAGGTAATACTTCTCTGCTTCGGCCCGTGCTGGGCTGACCGTGTTGTCGATGAAGTCGATGGCATCCTCGATCTCACCCACGACGATGGACTGTAGTTCATCGTCGGTCAGACCTTCTTCGGTTTGCTCTTCGGTGTCGGTATATGGGTCAGCCATGTTAATATTCCGATATGGGTGTGGGATTCAAAAAGCTATTCGACCGAAGCAACGAGCTTGGTCGTCGTCGGTTCAAGAAATTCGAGGCCGATATGGATAGGTACGTCATAGCAGCCCTGAACGAGGAGGTGACTCTTGAGGAATTGTTTGGACACCTAAAGCCCCAAGAACAACAGCCGGAACAATCCCCTTCTGAACGAGCTCCCGTACTCCAGCTACGCCCTTCTCAATCAACGCCTGTCGAACCCGACTAACGATCTCTTTGCGCTCACCCGCGCTCGGGTATTCCTTTAGCAACTGTTGATCTAACGTTTCTAGTCTTCTCGCGGCATTTTTCATGCCCTCATCTAGCAAACCCCTGACGGTTGGCCCTGGAGCTTCCAACGCTTCCAGATAGGCACTCGGCTTGTATGTCCAAGTGTCAACATCGCCAACCAAGCCGCCCGTATTCAGACCCCAATCGAGGTCTTTTTTCGTTACGTCTAATGTTTCCGTCACAGTGTCCGAAAGGTCTTTTTGCCACTTCGGGGTCTTACCCCCTGGCGTGCCTTTGGTCAGTTTCTTTAGCGCATCAAAACTCTCAACAATGATCGTGACGCCTTTCTCCTGGTGGAGTGGAATCAGTCCTTTGAATTGTGCTCCTAGCACTTCCTGTAACGTGTTCATCTCTTCACCAGAGATCGTCCTGCCTAGATCAATCTCAACCGCATTTCGCGTTGCTGCGTTTGGCGCCCTGGTGATCGTCGTGTAGCCAACGGTTTCTTGTGCGCCCAACAGACCACGAGCCGCTGCCGTAGACTCAACCAGTGTGCGAGAGGCTGGATCGATCACCATCGCCTCTAAAACTTTTCCTGTGACAGGGTCCACAACCTCGGTCGTTGATTTGCCAACGAGCACCGGGATAGCGTCAGCTGGACGACTCACACCACCATAGCTACCAGGTCCAGGCACAACCTCGCCGGTTAAGGCACCCGTTTGCGCTGTCAGATAATCGGTCTTCTGTGGGGTCGATAAAACTTCTCGTTGGCGCTGGCTATATGCTGCCAATGCCTCTGGATCGTCCAAAAGGCCGGGAAGGTGACCAAGCTGCTCAGAGGGAATGGCTTCGGGGCGAACGATTGCTCGTGGCGTGAAATCCTGAAACATCCGGCCGGCTTCGGCTATTGTGGTGCCTTCTTGTTCTGCCTTCTGAGCAATCCAGATGGCCGCTTGTATCCGGTCACGGTCCCAATCGGCGTGACCACCGACTTTTTTCTTATTCGCCCATTCGACCAACGAGGCAGTTTCTTCGTCCATGAATCGATGCTGTGCAGTGCCAAGCCCTTGGTCCCAGATGCTGCCGTCTTCTTTTGTGTATCCAAACGCTCGCGCTTGCCGCACGTCGTTGGTTTGACGCAACCGATTTGGGTCTTGAATGAGCGCCTCAAAAAACGGTTCTCGCTTCGGCCCTAGAGGCGACGTTGTGCCGGTAAACACACCCTCAATGGATTTACCCTGAGTCGCTGGAAATCGTCCGGTGACGACCGGCTCATCAAGTAGCGCCTGGTTGTATCCTTTCATCGCCATCGGCGCATTGCCGCCGACCTGGGTGCCCTGGCTGGTAATGGCCGCACTGGCCGCGTATCGATCCCTCACACCAGGGCGATCAGCAGTTACCTGACGCAACCACTCATTCGTATTCTCGTACCAGAGGCGACCATCACTACCTTCTGCGATGTAATCCTTGAGCCGTTTACGCATCGCACCTAGCTTGGGTCCGCTGGTAATGTCACGAGGGGCACCACGGTATTTGCCCGTGGTTTTGATGGTACGTGCCGTTCCTTCGGCCAGTTGTTCCGGCGCACTGGTGCCGGTGAACTTGAGACGCGCAACATCTTCAGGAATATTTTCAACACCCTTCAATACGCCTCTCAAGAGGCGAGGTGACTTAGCTAATGCGCCCGCCACAAGACCAGGTGGTCCCAAAATAGACAGTGCATCACCGCCGACACCGAGACCCTGCATGGCGGCATCAAAGTACTTACGTTGCTCGATGTTGGATTTCAAACTCGGCATCTTCTGACCGGTCAACATCTCACCAACTGTGACACCTTCTGAAGGCCATGGAGGTAACTCGCCTGCTACGTCAGCGGCGCTCGAACCTGGCGTCAATACACCACCAATCCACGCGGCTTGTGCGGGCGTTGGTTTCCACGCATCAGAAATAGCTTCGGCACGAGTCCTGGCCTCTAGCTCATTCATCGCAGCCAATCGGTCGAATAGACCCATTACTTCAGCCATTACTTCGGTTGCTTAACCGTTTTGGCTTTCGGCTTCGACTTGGTCTGCTTGTCTAAGACTTTCGCGACGTCAGCAGCGGCTCGACGACGTCCAATGACAGAATTTGGGTAGTTCGGCATGTTTCCCACATATAGGGACCGTGTCGCATCATTTTACTCGGAGTTGTGACTTGTGAGATGACGGGTGAAACGCCATACTATTTGTCGCGGTCGGGAGAACCCTTCCTCTCATCCCTATCCCGACCCCCACTCCAGCCCCCTTCGGGGGGCTGTCTTAATTGATCTCTCGAGAAATTGAGAAATATAGCTGGAGTAAAAAACTGCTGTAACCGTTGGTATATAAGGGCTGCAGTTTAATTATACTAATTCCGCGGAACAGCAATTAGTTTGATTTAGTTTAGCTACACCACGCCGCGCACGTTGCGCTTGATGGGTTGAGACCAGGCGCTACGCCCGCCGCGACCGTGAATGCCAATAGCAGCATCACTCGCAAAGGTGAGACAAACAGCATCCGCACGGTCTGGACTCGGCAGGCCACGCTTACGCATCTGCTCCTTCGACTCGATCTGCATCTTGCCCGAGGACGTAAACTTGTATTTCGGGCTCACGAGCTCGGCGAGCAAGGCATCGTCTTTGGGAATCAGAACCTCTCTCGATTCGAGCCAACCCTTGAGCTTGAACCAGAGCTCTGCCCTCAGATTCGAGTACGTGCCCGCCATGCTCGGTGCCTCAGAAGAGTTCACACCGACCGTGGGTAAGCCGAGCTCCTGCAGTCGATCCACCACACCACCACCCACACCAATAGAATCCACCAGGATCTCCACCGGCCTGTCACGCGGCCCAAGGGCGTCGTACTCAGCCTTAATAGCACCCGTCAACTGCATCAGGTCGAGACCACGCCAGGTGCGAATGTCACGTAAGACCCGACCCTGGCGTTTGGCTAGGGCACTCGACGCCGAACCAAACCGCGCCACATCGATGCCCCACACGACGTTGGCTTCCTCATCCACCTCGACATCACGGTGCTGTGCCGACTCGACCAGTTCAAGCGGGATCGCCGTGTCGTCATCCCTGGCGGGAAAATCACCCAACACACGCACACGGTAAGCGTTACTTTCTTCGCCATAACGCATCTGCATTTCGTCGATGTATTCCTTCGAGACTCGCGGCGAATCAAAACAACTCACGCGCCGAGTCCACCAGGCGTCGGCCATGCGGTGGTGCGTCTCAAAAAAGAAACCACTGCCACGCGTCGGGTTGCCGAGCAGCAACGTAGTCGCATGCTCGCCACTCATCGATCCAGCCGCCGCCTCGAACACCGCCTCGGGGATACCCGAGGCCTCATCAGCAACCAACATCACATGCTCCGAGTGAACGCCCTGGAGCGCCTCGGGAGTCTCTGCCCTGCTGGTGCGACAACTGATAAACGCTTCGTTGGGCGCCGCCTTCAAAAAAATTCGGTCTGACTTGGCTTCGAGAAGCTCCTGCAAAATCATCGGCAGTTCTTTGATCCAGCGTTTGGCTTCAGCAAACAATGCATCAAAAAGCTGCGCCGAGGTCGGGGCAGTCACCACGACCTTGCACGGGTAGCGCGTCAGGATGAACCACAACATCGCCCAAGAGGCGACGGTGGATTTTCCGACTCCATGACCTGAGCGCACACTGATACGACGGTTGCCAGAGGCAACGGCTTCCAGCAACTCAGATTGCCAGGGGTCGGGCTCAATCTTGAGAACACTACGCACAAAAGCGACGGGGTCGTTGTGAAAAGTCTGAACAAACTCGACGAACGGATTTTCCGTCTCAGCCATTCTCTTCAATTTCCTTAATCAAAGCGTCCATCTGGTCGCGCCACTCATAGAGCATGCTCGGGAGAATCGAAAAGAAAGCGTCCTGGGCAAGGTCGTCACTGAGGTGCATTGAGACCCTGCCCGTGGCCTTCGAGTAATACAGATCACCGACCTGCGTCGTGAACTCAGGCAGCTTCATCGTTCGACTCCTCCTCGGCCTCTAAGCGTTCCGCTTCTTCGGCCTGCATCAGCCGACGCACGGCCTGGTAGCTGGTCGGGATTCGCCACTCGTCAGAGATCTTGGCCGCGATGTCGCGCAACGAATGACCGGACGACCACTCTTCCCGAATCTGTTGCAACGCGGGCTCACGCTGGCCGAGCTCCACGACGTTGCGATCTCCGTCGAGATAACAGCCCCAAGGCACCTTGCCGCCAATGTATCCACCAGCCGCCTTCTTCGCCATCCGACCAGCGATCATGCGCTCGCGAATGTTACGACGCTCGTGGGTTGTGAAGACGGCCATCACTTCGAGCAGCAACGTGCCCGTGAGATTGCTCGGCTCGGTGACCACACCGTGCCCATTAATAATGAGCGTCACACCGATCTGCTTGAATCGATGCACCATGTTGAGACAGTCGCGGGCGTCACGACTGAACCGATCAAGACCGGAACAGAGAATGACGTCCCCTTCCTTGAACTCAACCTTCGACACCGCCGGACGCTCCAGAAATTCCATAGCACCCGACACGCCGGGATCACGCAACCAGACATCCACATCATCGATGTCGTTGGCATGCGCGAGACCGAGAATGCGCTTGGGTTGCGTAATACGGAACGAGGTGTTGTCTTCCTGGTTGTCCGTGCTGACACGTATGTATCCGTAAACAGTCATGACGCCCTCCTCAATGTGCCATTGGGATACTTCATCGCTCCCGCAAGTTTGTCGTAATCCTCAAGCGTCAAGACTCGGTGCAAATCCACCACCGCTGCCTCGGCGTCAAGGTCGTACTTATGCTGGATCTCCAGCAAAACATTTCGTAACAGTTTCATCTCTTCCTCTCAGTGCAACGTCACCGACTCGCTTTGAGTCCGACGCTGAATTGTGTTGGCGACGAGGTTCGTAAGTTCCTCGTCGGTGAAATAAGCAAAAACCAAAATCGCAAGGGCGGTCATCTCAAGAGGTTCTAAGTCTTCAAGAGCCGCCGTCACGATTTGGAAGTCGAGGGTCAAGCTACCATCTCTCATCTCCTATAAAGAGAATTACAGTGTACGAAAAGGTAACATTAGTAACAACCACTCGAGATAATATTTTTTCAGATTTTTTTCGTGTGCATCGGACCTTACTGCCACTCCCCCCGCCTCTGCAAATCGATGGGGGGCCTTCCTGGAATCCACCGAAAAACGTTTATCGACCAAAACGCCTGAAAGCCACGTAAACACTGGCCTGTAGCCCTATCGATGGGTAGCTCTGTTACCGCTCTGTAGTGAAGTAACAGGCCAAAACGCGCTTCCAGGCTGCATGCGGTCTCAGGACAGCCTGGTTCGGCGCTGTCCCGCGCACTTTCGGGCTCTCCAAGCGATGTGTCGGAGAGCGGTTCAGAGGGCTTCTGTGACGTCCTGAGTGACGTCGAAGCGAAGGCTAAGCAGATGCCCTACTACCCAAGGCTGAACGCCTACAAGTGTCGCCTCGTGCCTTATAGCGTCACTGTCTGGCATCTCGTCCCGACTAAGGCACCAGGCCCATGCCGCATCGATGCGATAGGACTGCTCCAAGTCACTCATCCTCGATACCGTCGTCGGGAATGACCACATGTTCTATTGCCGGAATGTCCCTCATCACGTCACGCATTGCCTTGACGTGCTGATCACCGATTGATACTTGCACTAGAGGCGCCCGATGTTCGCTCCACTGCTCTGGATTGATCCGTGCCGCAATCCACCGCCGAGTATCGATGCGAAGCTTCGAGACTTGGGCATCCGCCGCATCACCCGTTTCATCAGCAATATCGATAGTCTCTTCGGCCAGAATGTCGGCGTACCTTTTCCTCGTCGCGGTATAGCGATCCTTTCGACCAGGCGAATCTTCAAGCCAGCCATAGAACGCACGACGTCCCACCTGGTAACGCTTGATAACCTTGCTGGTGCTCATGCCGCTCAAGAGTTCGTCAAAGATCCGGTCTTCTCCGACCTTCTCCAGCATCGCTTTTTGGGCTCGGATGATCGGTTGGCCTGCCATCAGAAATCCTCCAAATCTAAGCCGAGTTCCTTCAGCACCTCGGCGGCTTCCATTGCATCTCGCTCAGGACTTCCAACGAGGTCGCGTGGATTCTCATAACGACGCTTCGAGTACCTCTGAGGGATCTTCTTTGTTTTCGGTAAGGCCTTCGCCTTCGGCTTTGGGAAAGCCTCGCCAGCGAGTCTCTCCTCGCTTTTCCAGCGGTAGTCACAAGACAGGCAGCGACGTGTGCGATGCACCACGAGCCCATCGACCCTGGACTCCAGCACTTGAGACTTGCCTTCGCACTTCACACATCTCATCTCAACGTGGTCTTCATCTC
>Ga0114902_1000811_pt1 | contig 14954 bp, 19 predicted proteins | sample MalvireepMed_s12_FD_87291 | JGI IMG/M metagenome (GOLD analysis project Ga0114902, IMG submission 87291) | Marine viral communities from the Global Malaspina Expedition - Malaspina viral metaG DeepMed_s12 | ecosystem: Environmental > Aquatic > Marine > Oceanic | place: Mediterranean Sea... | reverse complement strand
TTCGCAATTAATAATCCGGCAGAACTTAAAAGTACCACGGCTGTAAGACCAATTAATATGTTTTTAGATCGTTTTTTCATTTCGTTTATTTTAGCTTAACCGCAGTACCATAAGCTAGTATTTGAGATTCACCATTTTTACCAGAGGAATTTTCTAATCTAACCCCAATTATACCATTAGCTCCCAATATTTCTGCCTGTATGGTCATTCTTTCTATCGCCTGCTGCCGACTTTCGGAGAGTAGATTTGTATATTCAGTTACTTCGCCACCAACTATCATCCTAAGTATTGCAATTATATCTTTGCCTATTGCCCTACTTCTTACAGTGCTGCCTTGAACAAGCCCTAATGTTTCTGTAATTCGTTTACCTTGAATATTATCTATAGTTGTTATAAGCATAAATTATCCCCACAATTATTATTATACATTAATCGAATTAATATCCCACAAACTATAGAAGCACGTAATTTCATCCCCCTTACAAACATTCTTTATAGTTTTTAATTTACGAATTTCTTGCCAGGGTTTCCAAAAAATTCCTATAGTACCTTTAATTAACATACAGTTAGGGTCATCAGAGTGGTTATAGAAGCCTCCCAGAGGCGTTCTCAGCCATTTTTGCGGGAACCATGTGTGTTTGATATGGGTAAGACCTAAAATCGTCTCTATGGGGATATCTTTTTCTGCAAATAATCCTAACCCATGAATTTTAGATTTCTTAATTGTTAGTGATTCAGGGAGGGGGTTATACATTTATTGTTGTGTTCGTTGTTGATTAAACCAATTTTTAGGCGGCTTCATAAATTTCTTTTCCAGTCTATTTCCACATAAGTAACATATTGGTATTCTAACTAAACCTGCCGGTAAGTTTTTAGGTTTTTCTAATTTATAATCAATTTGTTTTACATCATCTAACCCACAAGTAGGGCAAGAATATTTGTATCTAGGCATTAGTAATTCCCTGATTATATCTATCAATTTTATGAAAAGCTGCGTTTTGTTTTTCTAAAGCAGTTAATTTAAAAACTACTTTATCCAGCACTTTCTCTAAAGCAGTCAGTTTATCCACCACTTTTTCAAAACTATCATGTTGAGCTTCAGATGCCATAACCTCTGTTTTTGTTCCTGCTAATTTTAAAGCCATATTTGATTTTTGTTCAGTGCCATATATATCTAAACTAGCGTTAGTTGCTTCCGCATCAACTAATCGGCAGTAGTCAAGAAACATTAACCATACTTTATCATCTTTATCTATTACTGGATTCATGTGACGTACTCCTATCTGTATTTTCGGCGCTTATTTTGTTTTAGTTTGTTCGGTAGTATGGAAAGTTGTTCAATTAGACGTACTGATTTTCTGTTATCTGGTGAGAACTTTTTTCTTGATTTTTGTTTAGCTTCCCTACGTTCCCATTTGTTCTGCATTATTTAGATTCTTCTTTGTATCTCCATGATTTAACATTTTTTTGTATAAAAGGGAAAAAATTCTTAGCGTGGCTAATTAGTTTATTATACTTATTATCTTCTTGTTTTTTATAAACCCAAGCCCCACCATCAACAAAAAACAAATCCTCATCAGTGTTTAAATAAAATGCTTTAAAACGTTTTAATAATCGTAATATTCTCTTCTGAACTGTTTTTTGTCTTTTTTTACCTGGAATCCAAGTAATATGAACTGGATCCGGTAAAAAACTACTCATATTTAAAAAGTTATTTTTCATGTTAATTTAAACTATAATCTTATTTAATATACCACTAATTGAATAATTGAGTCAAGATAATAAGTATAATTAAAGTGAGGGCTATTTATGAAATTATATGTTGATGCCGATGAAACATTAGTAAAATGGAGAATGTCATTAGAAATTAACAAAGAATTAGTAGAGCTTTTACATCAAGGATTAAGAAAAGGAAATTATAATATTACGATATGGTCTGTATTTGGAAAAGATTGGGTTAAGAAATATACTGAAATGCTTTTTCCTGGATTAGATATTCCTTATGGAATTAAGCATGATTTATATTTATCAGTACCTAAAGAAGCTTATGCAATTGATAATCGTAAAGAACTTAATAAAGGATATTTAATTAATTTTAAGAAAGTATTTACTTCTGATGAGTTTATTTCTTTTCAGAAAATAGGGCCTTTATAAAATAAAATTAACTTTTTTATTTCTTTTCTTTTGGATATACGTAGTATATCTTTTCTTTTCTTTGTTTTTTAATTATTTAATATTTTAATTATTTAATATTTTAATTATTAAATATTTTAATAGTTAATGGTTTAATAGTTAGAATATTTAATAGTTTAATTATTTAATATATATATATATAAGAGGGGGATTGTTAAGGGGGAGATTAAAAAAGGATAGTAAAATGGTAGAAATAATTTTAATAGGAAGCAGTATTTTAGTAATAAGTAATGTTTTGTTAAGAATTTTATTTAGGGATAAATTAATTAGTTTTTTAAAAAGGCAAGAATATGAACGTGGGTATATGAAAGGTTGTCATAACACTAAATTATACTCCCAAATTTTCTCTCAATTACCCAGCACTCAATGGTTAAATAACAATATTTATGTGGATTTAAGTACAAGAGAGAAGTTTTTAAAGGCAATAAAGAATAAAACAAATTATTAAATTTAAGTATAATAGATTAAGAAGCCACTATATAAGCGCTTTATTGAAGAAAGAAAAGACTACTCCAGGAGATATCCCAGAAATAATATTTAAAGATGTTTTTGAGGAAGAATAAAAACCATAGACATAAATGGAGACATAAATGAAAATACCTTTAATCAATATAGTACATAAGTTAAAAACATTTAGTAAATATTTTGCAGCAACAACTTTATTATTAATAGGTATTCTTGGTATTGGTTTAGTAAGTTATAACCCATTAAATATAACTCATACTTATCTTCCTTTTAACCTGGGAATCTTAACCATAACTCAAGAATTTTTACAAACTAATTTAAACATTTTTTATGCAGACTACTATATGTGGGGTGGTACTATTGCAGGTTCAATTATAGCTATTATTGTTTCATTGGTCTTGTTTAGTAATAATCCTAGACAATTACATAAAACCCTAATACACTCCCCTATTGTGATCTACAGAAAATTACAAGTAGGCAGAGATAAATTATTGAAAATTATTACTTACTTAAATGAAGAATCTGCTAAATGGCGAATGGCTTTTAATGTTCTTAAATCTCCATATAGTTTACTTCGGGCCGCCGGGTTCAGCCCACAGATGGCTATAGGTTTAATATTTGCCGGTACTGCCGCTGGTGGTGGTGTTGTGGTAAATGAAACTGTATTTGCTGAGCGTTCTTTCCAACGGGGAGATAGTGGTGTTTACGCAGCGTCCCTTATAGGAGACGCCCCATTAGATGTACCAACTGAATATGTAGAAGGTTCAAATACGTTACGTATTGATTTAGGTAGTACACCTGTTCGGGAAATTACAATAGAAAATGTTTCTGTGGGAACCGTATTTACAGGCAGCGCACTGCCGTCTGGCGAGGCTAACGTGGTGCAGGTATCAGGTAATGTTGTGTCTGGTGGTACTAATACACGACTTGAGATAGGACATTTTATATTTGAAAATTCTCGTTGTAAAAAGTTAACACTCACGGATATACAGGCTCATACAATTATAGTGCGGGGAAATGCCTCGGATGGTCAATCACTGGCCCCAAGCCCAGGAACTAGCCGCATGAGAGCCATAGGTGGGGGACATCAACAAGCTGATGCGATGATTACGAATGGCGGCACATATGATAGGATCTGGATACAAGCACCCTCAAGCGGGGTTAATGGAAAGATTGGAACACTTAGATTATCTAATTTATATACCAAAGGTGGGGACTGTGTATTTTCAAAGATGGATGTAGGAATTATGGAACTTCTGCTAAATGAAATAGGCGAGGGGAACGGGTTTGCTACAAAAGAATTTTCCATATCTTCTACAGTCACAGGGGCTAATATAACGCTTGAAGACAACGTGGAAGTCACTATAGCTGAACCCACAACTACAACACACTAAATAAACTGATTTAAAATTATGGCTAGACGAACATGGATACGCTGTAAGTGTGGTGTAAAACTACACGCTAAAAAACCCAACAAAGTTTGTTACGTTTGTTCTAATAAACAACGTAAAGGACAAAAATCACATGATAAACAAAAACAATACTAAAGCATCTGTAGAAGGTGCTTTATCAACCAAAGAAAAAGAAGAGCTTTTAATGGATAGTTTTGGGTCATTAAGATCTGAAATCCATTCATTAGCTAAACAAATATCTTTCATTAAAACATTAGAAAAAAACATTTTAGTTCTCCTGCTTTGTTCCCTCATAGTCGTGGGGATTGTAGGAGTATTCGTTGCAATTTAGTATAATAAAGTATGTATGAGTATAAAGTAACATTGGATAGAGTTATTGATGGTGATACTGTCGATGTAGATATTCAATTAGGATTTAAGGTTGTTTTATCTAAACAGCGTATTAGATTACATGGGATAGATACACCAGAAAGTAGGACTAGAAATAAAGAAGAAAAAGTGAGAGGTCTTTTGTCAAAGGAATACCTTAAGAACATTTGTGAATCCTCTACTATTAGACTTCTTAGTAAGGACAGAGGAAAGTTTGGTAGGATATTAGGGATTTTATACCAAGATGACGAAACGGTAAGTATAAATCAACGGATGTGTGATGACGGATATGCAGTCCCTTATTTTGGGGGAAATAAAGACGAGCTGGAAGCTTTGCATATGAATAATAAACAAAAATTAATCGAGAAAGGGATATTGGAGGAATAAGTGCCTTTAGCGAATGACATTTATGAAACTCTGATTAAAGATCCGGATTTAGATATTATGCTAGGGCAGACCAGGCATGAAGCCGCAAAAATGGAAGCTGAACAGAGAGCAAGACAGCATTACAATAATGTTGAAGCATTATCTTTAGCTTCTGAACCGCTTAAAAAAATGTCACCACTTAAACAATTTATTTTCCATGTTTCCAAACTTAATAAAGAGTGAGTATAATAGATATTAAGAGGGCATTATGTCTAATACAAATTTAACACAATTAAATACTTCAATTAACACATTCCTTAAAATAATTAAAGGTACTGTTAATGATAAGAAATTCGGTTACGACGATAAAGGCCTGGATGATGCTATTGATTATGCAACCCAATTAATGAGGGATAAGAAACCCGTTAATTTTGAGTGGCATAATGAATATGAAAAAGAAGTATCTATTAAAAAATTCTTAGGTTTAATACCCGGATTATTAGGTAGTACAAAAGCCTCAAAAAAGAACATGAAGAAAGAAGTACAACTTCAAAAACTAGATCCTGCAATGGCAGCCTTAGCTGGTTGGTGGTTAGGTGGAACAATAGATGAAATGAATCAACAGAGGGGTCGATTATCTCCATCGCAACAAAATGAATTTGATCGACAAGTAGAACAAGCTTTACGTAGACAAGGAAGGAGTTTTCGTAATGCTGTATCATTAGAAAAACTACAATCTTTATTCAAAACTAAACCAATTTCCCCAGGTTCAGCAGCCCCGCCTAAAGCAGGTCTTACATGGGACCCAACATCTCATAGATGGGTAAACCCTAAAACAAGGGCTACAGGTGCGATAGCTGCCCGTGGAGGTAAAAAACGAGTACGGGGTACTGGAACCGGTGTTGGTGAAAAGAAAGTAGCAGCTGGTCGAAAGTTAGCAGAAGGAAGAAAACACAGGGGTGCGACTGATGTAGGTGAAAAGCCTAAGAAATTTAAACTCCCAACTATAAACTAAGATTCTATTAAAGAAAAGAGGATATAATGGCACAGAAAAAATCTAAGACAAAAACAAAAAAAGTTAAAATTACTACAACAAAAGCTAAGAAGAAGGTTGTAGAAGAAGTTATTGAGGATAAAGCAGAAATAACGGGTTATTTAACCCCTATTTTACTTCAACGCGAGCCAATAGAAAAAAATATACCCGTAGCGGCTATTTTTCATAATAAAAACGCAGGTTCTATTACTTTAGAATGTTATGTTCCTAGTCATGAAGCTAATATTGAGATGATTATTGGGGGTGATATTTCAATAGAAACTGCTGGAAATATAAAAATGATATCTAAATCAGAGTCCCCAGAATCCTGGATAACAAACCTATATAAATCACGAGAATTTTCTGGCAACCCATTTATAGCAGAAGAGGCTCAACCCACATATGAAGCTTAATGATTTTGTAAATAAAAAAAGTATTCGCCGATCAACATCTCCACCCCGATTTGTTTTAGAAAATGAATCTTTAGATTCTAAATACAAAGACCAAATATCTGAATTAAACACCGAACTCGGTCGTTACAGAACAATGGAAGCGGACCGCGATGGGGCTATACGCAAATTAATTGTTGCACAAGAATCATTTGAATCTCTTAAATCCGATAGTGATAACTTCCAGGACGAGATAAAAACATTAAAGGTTACAATTTCTGACCAGGAAGGGTTTCTAAAGAATATCCCGAAATTACAAAAGGAAATTGACCAATTAAATTCTATTAAAGGGTATTCTAAAGAGATTGAGACTAAAAATTCTTTATTAAAAAAAGAAATAACTACCCTTAAAAAAACTATAGAAGATAAAAAAGAAGAGTTACAAATAGTTGCTAATTTAGAAGTAGCGAAACAATCTGCTGAGGGACTTTCAATATTAAATCAGCAAGTTTTGGAGAAAAATAAAAAACTTGAAACTTTTGCTGATGAAACGAGTAAAATAACTATAGGGGTAAAAAAGCAGAATAGAGAGCTTAGAGATAAAATGAATTTTTGGGAAAAAGAATATAGGGCTATAGCCTCTCAGTTAAAGGAATCTGTGCAGGTTTATAATGAATTAAGGAAGTGGGCTACTAATTTGGAAAACGAAGACACAAAAAATACATCTATTAAAGGTGGGTTAAATAAGAAATTAGAGTCCTCGAAAGCTTCTATATCAGAAATGGAAACAATTATTGAGGGTTTGATGACTGATAATAATTACTTAAGCCGTATAAACAACAATTTCCGTAAAGAGTTATCAAAACCAAAATATTTATCAATGGGGTCAATTGCAAAACGGGAAGGCTTTAAAATGCCTCAAGGCATGGAAAATATACGAACACGAAATTTAGGGAATTCCGCCCCAACTTTATTAAAATTTAATCCTAAGAAGGAGAATAGTTATGGTAACTAAAGCACCGTGGCGATCAGAGATAGAAACTTTACAAAATTATCAAAAACATAAGACTTTTACATTTACTACTTCCAGCTCAAGTGCTGAAGATGCTGTAACCTTAGCAGGAAGTATGGAGGAGTGTAATAAAATATCCTTTGTGGTTGAATCAGCAGATGCATATGTGGCTTTCGATGAAACAGCCACAACCAGTAGTATGCTTATACCGCAGGGAGAAGGTTATTTTGATGAAGGCATCTGGTTTGGCACAAAGATTAGTATTATAAGGTCTGCTAGTACGAACGTAAGAATTCGTGGGATAATCTGGGGGCGTTAAATGCCAAAAAATACTAGGTCCGGAGGGTTACATAAAGGGAATCTCTTTGATACCAACGTAAAAGCCACATCTATTGATGAGGATATTTTTACCGACCAAACGCTGCTTGATGCGGCCGCTGCCGATGGTGACTTAGTATTAGTCCTTGACGTATCAGAAGACCCAGACGAAATAAAATATATAACTAAAACTAATTTACTTGGTACTTCAGCCACAACATTAACTGGTTCTACTAATAATACAGTAGTGACTGTTACAGGCTCTCAAGCAATTGCCGGTGAAGCTAACCTTCTTTTTGACGGTACTATTTTAACAAATGATGGCGGTGAAGTTGATATTGATATATCTTCAGGCGACCCCCACTTAAGTTTTCAAATAGGTGGAACTGATAAATTCACTCTTGGTGTAGATGATACTGATTCAGATTCCCTTAAAATAGACACTGGCGGAACTGTTGGCGGCGCTACGAAATTTACTATGGATAGTTCCGGAAACATTACTCTTGCCGGAGGTTTAATTCTTGATGGAAATAGAAGCGTAACTCCGGGTGATGGTGCTATGCTTCATGTTGATACCTCAACTATTACAGATAGCGCTACATCAGGCTCAGGAACCGCTACAAAATACACACATGTAGCTCTTGAAGCCCCGACATTAGCCGCTACAAATTCTTCCGTAACTACAAGCGATGTTGCCACTTTTTACATTAACAATGCAGCAACTGCGGGGTCTAATCAAACCATTTCTCGGAATTGGGCTATGTGGGTTGATGCTGGTAACGCAAGATTTGATGGCTCTATTTATTCCGGAACTACACATACTATTAATTCTTCCGGATTATTACAGGTAGCTAATCAATCAAATATTACTGGTGTTAGCACCGTTACATCTGGCACATGGGGTACTGGGGCGGTAATAGCTGGTGTCACGATGACATTAGGTAGTGATGCTGAAGGAGATGTTTATTACAGAAATAGTAGTGGGGTACTAACCAGATTAGCTAGAGGCTCCGATGCAGATGTATTAACTTTAGCGTCAGGCGTTCCTTCGTGGGCGACCCCAACGACAGGTGATATTACAGGAGTGACCGCAGGTGATGGTTTAAGTGGGGGCGGTACTTCAGGCGGAGTATCTTTAGCATTAGACTTAAATGAATTAACCGGAGCGGTATTAGCAGATGGAGATTCTATAGCATTTATTGATGCAGACGATAACTCCTCAAAAAAGGAAGCTTTTGCCGATATATTAGATACTATTGCCGGAACAGTAGGAACTACAGGATTAGACAGATCAGGAGCAACCTTAGTTGTAACGGACTTACACCCTGTAGGGGTAGATGGTTCAAATAACCAGCTACTAACAGATGATGGTGACGGAACAGTATCATCGGAAGCTCAATTAACTTTTAACGGAGATGTATTAGCAATTACAGGTACAGGTTCAGCAAAAGGAAATAAGGACATCTTAACAATTACCAACGATGTAAATGCATCTGATATGGATGGTACAGAAACATCTATATTATTTAATCAATGGTATTATGATGGTTCTTCTCCAGCAGTAGCCGATGCCGGTAGAATTTCTATTGGTACTGAACAAGACTGGACTTCCACTGGTAGCACACAAGATGCATATTTGGCATTAGAAACCGCCTTAAATGGAACTGTAACCGAACATATACGACTTACAAGTGCGGGTTATTTAGGCATTAACGCCACAGACCCAAGTAGTTTATTAGATGTTCGTGGGGCTGCGGGAGCGCCCGGAATTTTGACGTTATCTACTGCTGAAACAACAGTTGTGGATGGGGACAAATTAGGTAGGATTGATTTTCAAGCTCCTAAAGAAACCGGTACAGACGCAATACTTGTTTCTGCTTCTATTTGGGCTGAATCAGATGTTACTTTTGATGCCTCAAATAATGCAACAGATTTAATCCTAGCATTAGGACATTCTGAAGCCGCAGCAGAAAAATTTAGATTTACCAGTCAAAATGAGATAGGTATAGCCGGAGCTAATTATGGTACTGATGGTCAGGTGTTAACTTCTGGTGGGGCTGGGGCGGCGGTAGCTTGGGAGGATTTAGCGACAGGGGCGGTCACAGCTCTCAACAATAAAACAGCAGATAGATTAATCACTATTGGTAGCACCACTACAGAATTAGATGGTGAAGCTAATTTAACATACGCAAGTGACGTTCTTTCCACAACCTCATCGTCAGCTAGTTTACCCAGACTAGACATCACAAACACACATGCTGATGCAACTGGTGCATACATAAAATTTATTAAAGACCCTGGTTCTGGACAAGGCGCAGACAATGACGTTATGGGGACTATTACTTGGTACGGAACAGATGCATCTAATAACACACCCGAAGAACTCGCCCGAATTGAAAGTTATATAGTAGAGGCTGATCACGGTTCTGAAGCTGCCGGAATGAAGTTTTATGTAGCAGAAAACGATGCCACCATGACTGCCGGGTTACAAATATTAGGCCAAGCAAGTGATGATGGGGAAATTGATGTAACTATAGGGGCTGGCGCTGCCTCCACTACTACGATAGCTGGCACACTTACAATGGGAAGTACAGCTGCCATGACCAATGCCGGGCTAGTATCTGTTGCTAATCAATCGAATATTACAGGAGTAGGAACTGTATCATCCGGTACTTGGGAAGCTACAGATGTCGGCGTAGCCCATGGGGGGACGGGAGTATCGACTTTACTGACAAATGCTGTATTAACAGGCAATGGAGCGTCTGCTATTCAGGCTGAAACCGATCTTTTGTTTTCCAGCAACAAATTAATACCTACAGCATCTGCTCATAATGCAGTAGGAACGGCATTAACTATGTCAGCTGGGGCTACTACTGCAGGTACTACGAATAATATAGCAGGTGGCGCACTTACCTTCCAAGGTGGACAGGGTAAGGGTTCTGGAGCGGGTGGAGATATTATATTTCAAACTGCCAATGCGGGTGGTTCAGGAAGTTCATTAAATGCCCTTGCAACAGCGTTGACTATTAGTGATGATCTTTCTATCACAACAGCGGGGACTATAGAACTAGGTCATGCTAGTGATACTACTATAGCTAGGTCAGGTTCTGGAGATGTAACTATTGAAGGAAATGCCATTTATCGTGCTGGTGGTACAGATGTACCCGTTGCAGATGGTGGGACAGGCGCATCAACACTTTTAACTAATGCTGTATTAACCGGTAATGGTACTTCTGCTATTCAAGCAGAAACGGATTTACTGTTCGCTAGCAATAAATTAATACCCACGGCAGCTGCTCATGATGCCGCAGGCACAGCATTAACCATGTCAGCCGGTGCTACTACTGCTGGCACAAGTAACAACCAAGCTGGAGGCGCTTTAACTTTCCAAGGCGGACAAGGTAAAGGTTCAAGCGCTGGTGGGAATATTGTTTTTCAGACGGCAAATGCCTCAGGTTCAGGTAGTTCTCTTAACGCTCTGGCAACAGCATTAACCATTAGCGATGATCTCTCTTCTACATTTTCAGGAGGAGTAATAGTTGGTGTTGATGACACAGGACATGATGTTAAATTCTTTGGTGCTAGTGCTGGTGCGTATATGTTATATGACCAGTCTGAGGATCAATTAGAGATTCGAGGTGCTTCAGCAGATGCAACTACCAGTACAGGTAAATTATTACTTTCAACAGCTCTTACTGACATTAATGCTAATGATGTAATAGGCAAGATAGACTTCCAAGCACCAGATGAAGCTGGAGGTACTGATGCTATTACCGTTGCTGCCTCAATTCAAGCTATAGCACAAGCTACATTTACTAATGCTGTTAATGCTACGGACTTAGTTTTTTATACAGGGCATTCTGAAGCGGCTGCCGAGAAAATCAGATTTACCAGTCAAAATGAAATAGGGATAGCTGGAGCTAACTACGGAACTGATGGACAAGTATTAACTTCTGGTGGAGCTGGTGCTGCTGTAGCGTGGGAAGATGCGGGCGGGGCTGTTACAGCTCTTAATAACGCTACTGAAAATGAATTAGTGACGGTAGGCTCAACAACTACAGAGCTGGATGCTGAAACTCTCTTAACTTGGAACGGCACTCAATTAGCTGTAGGCGTTGCAAGCCCAGATTCTAACTATTTAGCACATTTTCAAACCACGCTTTCTTCTGGTCCCGCTATAGCTATTAGAGTTGAAATGGTTGATGATGGTACAGATGGTCCTCGATTGTTCTTTAAACACGAAACAGCCACTAATGCCGCAGGGGATAACGACCAAGTAGCTGCTTGGAACTTTAGATTTAATGATTATGATGGTACTGAAGTAGAAGCCTGTAGATTCTTTGTAAATGTTAGTGATGTTACAGCAGGTACAGTTGATTCAGAAGCAAAATGGACTGTGAAAGAAAACGGTGCTGATAGAACAGGTTATTTATCAGGAGCAGGGGCGTGGACAGACCATTCGGATGCTAGACATAAGACATATGAAGGAACTGCCCATGCTTTATACGGAGGAACTGATGGACGAGTCATTACAAATAAGCTTAAAACATTAGATGTTGGCAGGTATTATGCTAAAGGCACTCCAGCAGATAAAATAGCTAAAGCGGAAAGACACATTTCACCTACTGCTCAAGATTTTTATGCTTTATTTGGTACAGGAACAGAATTAAGTGGGAATGGTGGAGAGGTTACTCAAAAAGACGGGGGGAAAATCACGGTAGATGCTACATTAGCACCTAAAGATATGGCAGGTGTTGGATTAATGGCAATAAAAGAATTAATAGCACGAATAGAAACTTTAGAAACTGAAGTTGCTGCTTTAAAGGCATAATTTAATAAGACTAGATTTAAAGGAGAATAGAATGGAAGAACTAAAAACTGATTTAAATAAGGTAAACGAAGACTTAACAAAAAAAGTAGAAGAACTTAATCGAATTAATAATGTTAGAGAACAGTTAATTCAACAGATACAACAGTTAAATGGGGTGGCGATGTATTTAAGAGGGAAAGTAGCTTCTGACGGTACAGAAACGCAAGATGTAGTAAAAAAAGTAAAAGACGATTCTTCAGATAAAGGTGATGATGCTTTTGAGAGAAGTATTGAGTATCCACCAACTAAAAAGAAATAATGAGGACAAAAAATGGCTACATCTGCTGGAGCAGAATTCAAAAAAATATTTAATTGGGATGGAGTAGGTACATCTAGTGGTGACTATACAGACGTAACTCTGGAGGCACAATCTCCAGCCGGAACTTCATTTACCCTTTTTAATAGTAGTGCTTATTATTTATATTTAGGGCACACATCTAAATTTGATATGGCAGTATTCGATGTGGATACGGCTGGAAGTCTTGGCGCATTAACCTGGGAATTTAGTAATGGTACTAATTTCACAGAATTTGTTCCTGGTAGTGCTAGATTTGAGACAGATCCTGATGATAATGAGGGAACACAATATGCTTTTGATAAAGATGGGGTAGAGATATTTCCTTCAAATTTATTAAGTGATTGGGCAACATTAACTGTAAATAGTCAAAACATATATTGGATTAGGGTTACAGCCGCTAGTGTAGCTACTGCTCCTACTATTAAAAGAATACAAATGCGACCGTATGCAGCTTACTGTACTACTAAGGATATTTATGAACTTTTACAACTTAAAAATATTTTAAGCGGGACAGATTTCACATCCAGTACAGTTCCTTCTCAAGCTAATGTAGAGCAATATATTATGGAAGCGCAATCATACATAGATATGTATACGAGAAAGTCTTGGCGTCCAAATTATGTTGCAAACGAATATCAACAATTTAACCTAAATGGTTTTAAATTAGATAAACCGGATGCATATAAAATCCTAAGTCTTAGAATTTGGGATGGGAATAGTTGGGATACAAAAACACAAGGCAGGACAAATGATTACTTTTTAGTACCTGATACTGGGATGGTTCAATTCAGTCGTTATTTCTTATTACCAGCACGATTTACTTCTTATAACGCTGCTGTATGGAAATGGGGCGGAGGAGAATTTACGATGCCGGTTAAAGTTAGTTATTTAGCTGGAAGAGATATCGGTACTGATGTTCGTCAAGGGGGAATTGCATCTGATCTTGCTAAGAAGAAAGCTGCAATAGATGTGGTAAGAAGCTCAGATTTTGGCGGTACTGTTGTAGGTGGAATGGATAGAATATCTTTAGAGCAAAGAATTGCTTCATGGTCAACTGAGATAGAAGAAACTCTTGACAGCTTAAAAGCTTTTGAGGTGTTCTAATGGCGGATGAACCAATTGCAATAGATGATGTATTTACAGACTTAGATAGTCAGTGGAATGCATCAAATGTCACTAAGCCAACGTTTATTAAAGTAAATGCTGCAAATGAACCATTACGGTTCGATTTAAATGTTGGAGACCATTTAATAGGTAGAATAGGTAGGCCGTCATTTATAGAACAGCCTATAGGTAATTGGAAATACGGAAATAGAACGTATAATATTGAGATAGAGATATTCACCTTAACCAGTAGACAAAGATTATTTAATTTAATGCAGGAAGTAAGACGAATTTGTCATAAAAGAATGCATTCATTAACTAATTTTCAACGACAACAATTTCAAAATTTCAATGAAGAAACAAGCGACCAAGTTAATATTTGGACGGGGACAGTAGCAATTCAATTAGTCAACAATGCTGTTCTATTAGAAATAACATAAAAATGAGTATAATAATAAATATGAAAGTAATCTCAACGGGGGTAAATAATGGCTGTTTATAGAGGAGATCAAGCGCAATTAACTTTTGCAGCAGAAGCCGCACAAGGCGCTGATTCTGAAATGATAGAAGGTACTGCTAGTGGTGCTTCTACAACCTTAAGCGCCGCAATTAATGCTGGTGTTCGTAGTTTTACTGTCGCAAGCGTTTCAAGTATGGTGGTAGGTGATTTTATCCGCATTGGTACAGTAGAAAGCACGGCGGCAAACACATATAAAGAGCATGAAGTAAGACGTATTGAAGCCATTAACGGAACAACCCTTATTTTAGATAGACCTACTGCATTTTATCATGCGGCTAGTGAGGAAGTAAAAGAGCTAAGTGCAATTGGTGGTGATGCAACAAGAAATGACAGGGCTAAATATATTACATTTATTCCTGGAGTATACGAATCCTTTACCACCCCAGACCCATCTATGACTTTAACGGGCAGAAGATTTCTAAATACACAATCTAAAAGAAATTATTCTATGGTTTATCCCGGACAACAAACATTAGTGGGTTCAGTTTCAGGGATTACTTTGTTAAACGGTTGGCCCTTAAGATTCCCAATCGGTAATGTTGTTACTACCCCTCAGACAAAAGGTGGTAATACAGCACTATTGTATGGAGCCGCTAAAAAGGGAG
>Ga0114902_1000802_pt1 | contig 15089 bp, 12 predicted proteins | sample MalvireepMed_s12_FD_87291 | JGI IMG/M metagenome (GOLD analysis project Ga0114902, IMG submission 87291) | Marine viral communities from the Global Malaspina Expedition - Malaspina viral metaG DeepMed_s12 | ecosystem: Environmental > Aquatic > Marine > Oceanic | place: Mediterranean Sea... | reverse complement strand
TCTCAACTACAAATTTAATAGGAAGTCTAAAAAGGCTTCCTATTCATTTTTTACTAAAAAACACCCTAGTTTTAAAAGGCTGAGCGCATTTTTTAGTAAAAAACCTTCCGAAAACACCTAAATCCATTTCAAGAAATTTTCATTAAATACATCTGAAATTTATATAGCATAGATATGCGAAATCATACTTTTTACTGTAAAAATCTACGGGTTTTATAGGCATGAGCAGGTTTTTACTGTAAAATGAAATAAAATAATGTAAAATAAAATGTGTAAAAATCGCCGATAACTCCTATAAACAAAGGGAATTTCGGGGAAATGTAAACCAGTAACATCGCTTTAGCGTGTTACCCTCTTGCTTTACCTTTGCTGATTTGAAGAATTAAAATATCAAAAAAATTATGATATTCCTGAAAAGCTACTTTTTTAAAAGAAAAAATGAGGATTTCCGTAATGATAATATTTAATCTTTAGTTTCCTTTGTTAAGGAATTTTTATGATTAAGAAATTTACTAAGCGTAGAATTAAAGAAACTTATATCTATAAAAAGCTTCTTTGCTAGAAAAAATTACTTGATTTGAAAGGATTATATTAATTTTAGTTGAATTAAATATAATTGAGATAAACACATCACATGTGTTTATGTTAGCCACAATTAAAACGAAAAAATAATATGTCAGTAATCATTGCAGTTTATACTCCGACAGGAATTGTAATTTCGGGAGACAGCAGAACAACAGGAACTTTAAATCAACAAATTCCAAACCCACAAAATCCACAACAACAAATAAATGTTCAAGCAATGATTACACTCTCAGACGCTACCTTGAAGGTGTTTAAAATATTTAACAAATTTGGAATCGGAACTTTTGGAGATGCTCACATAGATAATTTACCGATAGCACATTATATCGAACAATTTGAAATAACTAATGCTCAAAACCAACCGCAAACCACCAATGATATAGTAACGAAACTCCTAAATTATTTTAGACAATTTAACCCAATTCCGAGAACTGGATTTGTTGTTGGTGGATATGACAACAATAAACCTTTCGTTTATGGAGTTGATACTTTTAATAATTCAAGACAGCGACACAATTTTATCCAAGCTCAAAATCGTTTGGATTACGGAATTGTTCGTGGCGGAGATACTGACGTAATTGATAGATTGTTAAACAACCCACAAAGATTACCAATTTTTCAGGCAATGAATTTACAAGATGGTGTGGATTTTTCAAGACATTTAATCCGTGCAACCATTGACCAAATGAGATTTGAACCAGCCGTACCATCAGTTGGTGGGGAAATAGATACACTCATAATTACTGCAGACAAAACTGAATTTTTATATAAAAAGAAATTGAATTGTAAATGAAAACTGTGGCTAATACCCCATATAAAAAATAGCGGTTTTAGTGTTTAAACGAAAGATAAATAATAAAATAAAGGTCAGTTATAATCCGAATAGTTAGTTCATAAAATCCGCTACTTTTCATATACAAGACCTTTGGCAATAAGCTAAATAAAACCAGAACATATAACCAAAATTGAAAAATATGAAATTAACGAAAGTAACTGTACATAAATATAAAAGCTTCGAAACAGACCAAACTTTTGAAGTCCAAGATGATGTAACCATTTTAGTTGGAATGAATGAATCTGGAAAAACATCTGTACTTGAATCTATTGCAAAAACCAACTACTTCCAAAATGATAAAAAGTTCAAGTTTAATAAAACCCACGACTATCCTAGACGTGAAAAAAAGAAAATTGACAAAAGCGGAATTATACCAAAAGCCATTACTTGCATTTATTCCATTGATGAAGAACTAAAAAAGAGGATTGAATTAAGGGTTGGGAAAAACGTGTTTTCTTTAAATGAATTAAACGTTACAACAAAATATAATAATAAAGGTACTTGGAATAATATGGATGCTGATTATACAGCTTTCATTGAAAATAAAACCAAAGAACTTGGAATAAGTAGTAAAACACTAAATGAAAAATTAGTTAAAGTAAAAAACGTTGAAGAGTTAGAAGCTGTTATCAAAGAGTATAAAGATGAGGGAATTGTTTCAAATCTAGAAAAACTTAAGCCATATTTAAAAAATTCTTGGGATTGGTCAAATCCAATACAAGAATATATTGCTAGAGTGATTTTGCAACCTGTAATGCCGAAATTTCTTTATTATGATGAATATTATGCTTTACCTTCTCGTATTGTTATAGAGAATTTAGAAGATGAAGATATTGAAGAAGAAGAATTTAAAACAGCAAAAGCATTATTAGAATTAGCTGACCTAAATGCTGAAGATATATTAGAAGCAACCACTTTTGAAGACTACGTTGCAGAATTAGAAGCAACAGAAGCCATTATAAGTGATGAGCTTTTTAAGTATTGGTCTACTAATGATAATTTAAGTATAGAATTCAAAATAGAGGCTAAAGAAGATGTTGAGAAAAGAACAATAATAAACAATAGACAGCAAGAAGAAATATTAGACGTAAAAATAGTTGAGCATATTTTAGATATTAGAGTTAAAAATCAACGAACAAGGGTTTCATTACCATTAAAAAACAGAAGTAAAGGTTTCAATTGGTTTTTTTCATTTTTAGTTTGGTTTAAAAAAATTCAAGAAGATAAGAACTCACAATATATTTTATTGCTTGATGAACCAGGTTTGAATTTACACGCATCTGCTCAAAATGATATGCTAAAATTCATTGAGGATTTATCAGACAATTATCAAATATTATATACTACTCATTCACCCTTTTCAATTCCTTCTGACAAACTTGAAAGAGTTAGAACAGTATTGGAAACTGTAGATGGTTCTATAATATCTGATAGTATTCAAGAAAAAGACCCAAATACTCTTTTCCCTTTGCAAGCTGCACTAGGTTATGACATTGCACAAAATCTATTTATTAGCAATAAGAATCTTCTAGTTGAGGGTGTTTCTGACTTAATAATACTAACAGCGATTTCTGGAATTCTAGAAACGGAAAACAGAACATTTTTGAGAAGTGATATTACTATCGTTCCGACTGGTGGTCTTGAAAAAGTTGCAACATTTATTTCGCTTTTAAGAGGTTCGAAATTAGAAATTGCTTGTTTATTAGATTCTTATACAGACCAAAAAGGAAAAGCAAAATTGGAAAAAATGATTACAGGTAAAATTATTCATAAAAGTAAAATCCGCTTTTTTGATGAGTTTTTAGATAATTATTCTAGAGCAGATTTAGAAGATTTGTTCGTAAAAGAAGATTATTTAAAGCTTTTTAATTCTGCATTTAATGAACATACAGACATTAAAAGTTCTGATTTAGATTCTAATATTCCAACTATCATCCAACAGGTTAATAAACAGATAGGAAAAGATAGATTTAATCATTATCGCCCAGCAAATGAATTGGTAAAACTCGGAGTAAATAAGGACTATTTTTCTGCTCAAACTTTAGACAATTTTGAAAAAGTATTTGCAGAAATGAATAAACAGTTTAAATAAAGTCAGTTACCAACAAAGATGTATAAAAATAATAGCGGCTTAAATGCTAAAACGAAAGTAAGTAAAATCTAAAAAAGGTTAGTGTTTAAAATCCGCAACTATTCTTATACGAGACCCCCGTGTGTAATTAAACAGCACCGTCAAAAAAACAATTATAGCTAATGAAGTTTAATAGTAAAGCAGAAAAGTATATTTATTCAAGAGATACTTATAGAAAAAAGCATGAGCATGATTTTCTAAGTTACGATGGTGAAACTAATAATCTAGTTATACATATTAATGAATTGGTGGCAAGTTTAACTTTGTTTTTTTCTGGTAAAAATTTAAGAAAAATAGAAAATGGTTTATACTATGGAGATTTAGTTGTTTCATATTGTCGCTCACACTTTATCATTTCTGACTTATTAGTAGGAGGTGAATTAGTAGAAGCAGGAACCTTAATCAGAAAGCAGATGGAATTATTAAGTAGATTAAATGAACTTTCAAAAGGAGTTGAAGTTGAAAAGTTAATTAAAAAAACACCAAATCTTAAGAATCTGAAAAGTGAAATTAGAAGATTTTATTCTGATTATTCAGAAATTGCACATTCTGCCAGTCCAGAAATAATGCAACTTTTGGGTAGTAAAGATATTGATGACAAAACATATACTGTATTATACCCTGAATTTCAAGAAAATAGTTTTGTTGTCTTACAGCATCATGCGGGTTGTTCTTTTGAATTTTATATCTGGTGTGTAAACTTTTTAACCGACAATTTTCAAGAATATGATGATTCAACTGATACAGACTTATTCAAAATAGCCTTTGATACACAAGAAAAAATATTTAATAAAAGCACATTACACCGTTAGTACCAATTAGAACTCAACTATGAACAACATTATAACTGAACAAAATAATTCAGCTACTAAAGGCACGGAGGATTGCTTACAGCCAATGTAAAAGATTTCAGTTTTTTAATGTCATTAGTATTCTAATAGCTATAACATTTCCTTTTATTGCTTTGATGAAATTGTAAGCTTCCCTTAAAACTAAACAATTCAAAACTCTAATTAACTCAACTTTTAACCTTTAAATTTTTATCTCTTATTTTAAATCGATCTAATAAATTAGAGATGTCCTCACTAATCTTAGTCTCCACAACCCTCGCATACAATTGAGTTGTTGTAAGCTTGGAATGCCCCAGCAATTTTGATACTGTTTCAATGGGTACACCATTGGAAAGCATTACTGTCGTGGCAAAAGTGTGCCGAGCTACATGAAAAGTAATATTCTTATGTATGTTACACATTCCCGCTATTTCTTTCAAATATTTATTGGTCTTTTGGTTGGAGCTTACAGGCAACAGGCCACCCAAAAAGTTCTTATCCTGCAACTCTCTATACTTTTCAATGATTTCCAAGGCTTTTGGCAGTAATGGCACTTTAACACGCTCATCAGTTTTTTCTCTTTTGGTATATATCCAATACCTGCCATCGATACCCTTTACGATATTGTCTTCGGTAAGTTCCTTTACATCCACATAAGACAAGCCTGTATAGCAGGAAAATACAAAGCAATCCTTTACTCGCTGTAACCGTTCACTTGTAAACTCTGTACTTTCTAATAGGTTTAGTTCCCTTTCATTTAAGTAAGCCCTATCGTATTTCTGATACTTTAATTGGAATTGGTTAAACGGGTTTTTGTGCATCCATTCTAGTTTAACGGCAAGGTTTACCATTTTTTTGAAACGTTCCAAATGTTTCATAACCCCATTATTACTCAACATGAGTTGTTTCTTGGAATTCTTGTAATTACGAAGAAAATGTTCAAAATCAGTTACAAATTCGTAGTTCAATTGTTTCAGGTAGATGTCCTTTAATCTTCTTTTCTTTAGCAGGAATTTGTACAAGTATTTCTCGGTAGTGTAATAATTTTTCATTGTACCCTTTTTCAGGACAAATGCCATATTACCGTGATGGTATGCAATAAGTTCCCGTAAGGTTTTACTATTATCATCCTCTTCCAAATACCGCGCTTTGATAGCTTCTGAAGATATAAACTTATCTTCTGCCAAAAGTTCTTTATGACATTCCAAAAGCTTGTTATATACCTCGTCTAAATAAGTGTTTAGGGTTCTTACCTTTTGCGAACTGCCTCTGCCTCGGCTTTTGTTGTTGTCCCAATCTTTGGAAGGAATGCTTCTTTTTAAACTGATTTCTGATCGTTTTCCGTTAATCGTAATCCGTACATAAATAGAAAGTTGTTTGGGATTACTTCTTGATTTTCTAGTAAAGAAAATTACCGTAAAAGTGTGTTTTGTTTTCATTTTCAATGACTTTGAGTTAAACAATATTGTTAAATCGAAAGTCAAATCATACCCGAAAGCCCTTTAAAGATAGTACAATTTTGATGAAACATTGCACACCGAATTGCACACCTATTATATGATTTTAAATGAAATCAAATAAATGTATAAAAATAAAAAACACTGAAAATCATACGATTAACAGTGTTTTATTGTGACCTATTTCTAGGTTAGTCGGGGTGGCAGCTTGCCTTTACCCAACAGTATATTATTTAAAATCAATGAGTTGTCCTAATTTTATATATTCAGGTAACCGAATAAGTAACTCATCTAATAAAGAACTTTCTTTTTGTATTGCTTTATCTGTAAAGCGGTGCAAATATAATGAGGTTTTTGGATAAAACAATAAAATAAATTAGTTTTTTGTAACTGATAAATTAAGTGGTTGTAATTCAGTAAATAGCATTTGAATTTTTCTAGGGATAAACATACAGAGGACTATGGTAAATCAATTTTTCACAATTATTTATATTTACAATCAAAAGTAGAATTACATTAGTGCATTCATTTTTTTGAAAGCTAGAGGCTTGTGCAATTGGTTATCGTTGTTGTGCAACGTTTTTATATAACCGAAATACTTGGTGAAGGTGGTGATATATCTCTTTTTAATTCAGTTTTCAATTCTTTTGAATCAATATGGTGGAAATCTAAAAACTTATTTCTCATTAATGTCTGAATGTCTTTTTTACCTCTAATATTTAAAAGATTAATTAAAAGTTGAGATTTAGACTTTTTACAATGATATATAATAATTATCTTTTTTCGTTTCGATTTTGATTGATTAATAAAATCAAAAACTTCATTAATATAATCAGCATCAGAACTATCTAATGAATGACCAAAAAAGAAAAAATAAAAGTTAGAATTTTTTCTTTTTTCATATTCCGTGATAAATTCAAAATCAGTGCTATTATTTAATTTTTGAAAATATTTAGTAAAAGGTAAAAAGAACCTTTTGTCTAAATCATCATTTGGAATTTCATTGATACCTAAAACTATTTCATTTGATAAAGAATCTATTTTTCCGTGAAGAAACTTGGTTTTATTTATTCTTTTATAAATTTTTTCAAATGTTGGTGTGTAGTTAAATGTATAATGATTTGAAATAGTCGAGAAGAGAGTTCTATCAAAACGTTTTTTTGGATTTTCATAAAACGGATACACGAAGACTTCAAAATAGAGATTAAATATTCGCTTAAAAATATTTAATTCTTCTGTTAATTTTTTTGTTATTGCACTTATGTCAACATTTATAAAAAAATCATATTTTTTAGTAAAGTATTCTACATTTAAAGTGATTGTGTAATTATTATCTAAAGATATAATATTGAAACTTTTCAGTACTTGAATTATCTCGATATCATTATTGAATAATTTTGTATTATATGTGATATTATTTTCTGAAAGAGAACCTTTTGAAAATATGTTTTCCTTTATATAGTTTATTGATGAAAACAAAATGTTCAATACATATTCAATTTTATTTTCAAAGTCAATCCAAGTTTCAATTTCTAACTCATTTTTAAAAAATTGAAACCACAAATTGTCTTTAATATAAAGTCGTAATTTCTCCATTTTTTCTAAATCAAAATCAAATTTTTTATAGTACTCAGTAAGCTTTTCAAAGTTATTACTATGCGAATAAATATTGTCAAAACCTGCATCTTCATAACTATTTAAAGAATTTAAAATATTAATAAATTCGTTATAAGATGTGGGTAAACCAAAACTTAAATCAAATCCATTTCCTGTAATTAATATTTTAGGCATAAGTGTTTTTTCAAATGTTGCACAACGTCAGTCTGTCCCAAAACCGCCATTAAATTTCAATAAAAGTACATAATTTAAGAGTATTTAATGTAAAACATATTATGAATCCTTATTTTCCTAAATAATAAGATTTAGTTCGGATAGAGCGTTGGCAAGACATACTCTTTTGCAATTTTAGGTGTAGCGTTGGCTGTAGCGAATTGTGAATGTGTATGGCTTTGAGCGTTGGCTTTTAGACTGGCGAGTATGTAAAACCTGCTTTTTTGATATACATATTCAAATATTGTCCTTTCGAACCTGCTGATAGTAGACCTTCGTATAGTTCTGCTGGCACTCCATAATATTCATAACTTATTCCTTTGTGAAAGTCAACTCTTAAAGTTGCCGATTCATAATCATATCCTATTGCGGATAAATTAGTTGAGTCTACTGGTGTCATTTCCATAGTTTATTCTTTAGTTTTTTGTCTTCTCCAATTGCTTACTGCTCTAGCAAAATCTGGATTTTCAATATCTTCTTTCTTCCATTCTAATGATGGAACAGCATCATTACTATCTGGTCTTGGTTTCATTAATGGAATAAGTACTCTGCTCGGAATTTTTATTGCTTCTCCAATTACTATCGCTTCTCCTGTTCGTAGAGAAGGAAGAGAATCAGCAAGTCCGCTAGAATTATCAGGTATTGAAGAACGAATAATTGATTGGTCATCAGAACTTGATAATCTTAAAGTAATAAAAGTTCCACATTGAGATAAAATTGAAGAATCTAAATCCGATGGACGTTGACTAATAATTAATGCTCCAATTCCGTATTTCCGTCCTTCTTTACAAATTCTTCTGACTGCTGAACTTGAATATCCTTGAACAAATTGGCTACTACCTCCTTTTGGTAAATATGAATGAGCTTCTTCATAAACCATTAAAATCGGTCTTTGCCTTCCAATACCATCTAAAAACCTTCCCCAAAACATAGTTTCGTAAGAAAGTCTTGAAATTAAACCAACAGCTAAATCCATAACATCAAAAGGTATTCCGCCTAAATCAAGTATTGTTATCGGCTTATCGTGATTAATCCACTCACTTAAAAGGTCATCTAAATCTTTTTTGACACCATCATATTCAGTTGTATCGAAAATAAAATCAATTCTATTGTCTAAAAGTTTTCCTCGTAACTTATTAAGATATGATGATAATAATTTGTTTTGGGTATAAATAAATGGTGCACTTCCTCCATTTCCTGGTGGTTGAAATTTGGGTAATTCTAATGTGTCCTTATTACCTTTTAATTCATTGCCATCTGCGTCTGTTTGATAGGCAATAGTTGATAAATCTCCTTTTGTGTTTACTGTGGCAAAAGTTTCTATATACAGTTCATACCAAATTTTCTTTAAGTCAAATGGGATTGGTGAATTAACAGTTATTTGATTTTCTGCAATTACTCCAGATTTAAGTTTAGATGATAATTCTATTTTTTGCTTTAAAATCTCTTGTTGAAACCTTAAATCTTGTGTCATATCTGTCGATTGCTTTTTGTCGAATAAAATCAGAGCCAATTCATTATACGATAAACACCAATATGGGATTTTTAATGGGTTATCTCCATCAATTGAATATACTTTACTATAATCCTTTAAAGCTGTATGATATTCAGAATGTGGGTCAATTAATATGATTTTTGCTTTTGGGTAGTTTCCAGAATTAATTGCTTTCAATAAGGAAGTAACAGTGTTGGATTTACCAGAACCAGTTGAACCAACAATTGCACTATGTCGAGTAACAAGTTTATCGACATCCAACAAGGCAGGAATAGATTCGGAACTAGCTATGTTCCCTATTTTAATGTAATTTACATCAGAAACCTTTCCATAAATTTTAGTCAAGTCTTTTTCGGATACTAAATGTGCTTCATCACCGATTGTTGGGTATTGACTAATTCCACGTTGAAAACTACCTTTGGTAGTTCCTTCTCCAACTAAATGAACAGTCATCCATCTATTTCCATACGGTTGCTGGTCGATTAAGTTTTCAGGTACTGAACTTGCACCAACTTGAGATATGACACCGTATAATAATGTGAAGCCTATTGGGATTTTTATAAATGTTCCTATTTGACCAATTCTATAACCTTGTCCATCAATGTATGTTAAACCAGATAGAGATTCATTCGATAATAGAACTCTTACGCTAGAACCTTTAACATCTTCAATTGTTCCTAAAAAAGTAGCTTGATTTTTCATTTTTTTTCTTCAATTTCACTACCAACTAGTTCTTGCAAAAAGTCCCCTAATTTTGCGAAATCTCCTAACTTTAGATTCCACGAAATTATTTTGTTTTCAGCATCTTCTGGGTCATCAGTTTCTATTCTATGAACTACTTCGGCAATATTATCTTCTTTTTCAAAAGTATCACTAGGTTCCCAGTTTCCTTTTTTTGTTCCGATAATTGCCTCATCAAAAGCCCAAAGACTAATATTAGGTCTGCGTTTTGCTATTTCCTCTGCTCTTGGATAATCTGAAAGATTACCAAATAGTAATGCAATTACAATTGAAGTTGGATTTGCTTTTAATGCGTTAAGAATAGCATCGTTTATATGTTCATCATTGAATGAATATCCAGATGTTAAAAGAATTGCAGGCTCTGATTTTATAGAATTTGTTAAATGGTCTATCAACGCTAAATATGGCATTTTTCTACTTTGGTCATATTTTAGATGAGATGGAAATATCAAATGTGACTCTTGGTCTTGTATGTTACTTCCTGTACTTCTATGGACTGCGTTTTTAGACTGATACCAATTTAAAGAACCGTGGATTTTCCATAATCTTGTCCAATGTTGAGGAATAGAATTGCTTTCTATTGCACGAAGGTCAAAAAATGAATTACGAGCACCAACAAAACCGTCAAAATATGGAACATAGGTTTCCTCCAAAGCTTGCTCAATTAAGAGGTCATAATTTGTTGTGAAAATTTCTATTGGCTTATCTCTATCTATAGATGCTATCCAAGATGCAAATTTATGATATGGTGTTATGTCTTTTGGAAGTTCAACATTTATCAATTCAGCGATGTATGAGCAAATTTCTTTCTCTATTTCAATTAGCTCTTTATTTGTAAATCCTCTAGCTTCTCCACCAAGAGATACATCTTTTAAAGAGCGAGCAAAGCTCAATACTAATTCTATATTTTCGTGGTCTTTTGAATCTTTTTTAATTTCTTCTATGAAATCGTTATACCTCAATTCCTCTTTTCCTTCTTTTATTAATTCTGCGTTTACTTTTTGACTTAATTCCTTTATGGCAGGAATTAAAGGCCATTCGCCTTCAGGCATAGTCACTCCCAAAGGACAACCAGCAGAAATGAAAAAAGACAATGGTTTTTTATCATTTGATAATGATTGGCTTAAAAATTTTATTTGCTTGATTGGGTCGTGCGTGTTTGACATTCTTTTTATTTTTTTAGCATCGGATTATATATTCATCATAATTCAATTTGGGTAATTTATTTCATTTCCAGTAAATTTAATTACGGATTTCCTCAGGCATATATGAGCGTTGGAAAGAAACAACTCTTTTATTTATTACTGTTTCGCCTATTTTTTATATACATCTTTGTTGTGTGTAGTGCTATTCTGCTAATTTGGTTCTCACTATTTTCCATTTTCCGTACTGATATTCTAAAATAAGTATTTGTTTCCATCTTCTTGAAGTGTGCAAAGGGTCACTTGCATAATAATCAGCAAAAACAACTGCTTGGTCATCAAAAGCATTTTCAAGTCTTACTTCGTAAACAGTCACGTAATCAATTCCACCATAAGCATCCGTTGATGAAAACCATTTGTAACCACCATTTTTATTCCAGCTTGGATTATTAGTTAATGAAAATGCACTATAAAATTCTTCATCGCCCAAATATTTTAAAAATCTCTTAACGACAGAGGTCGGGCTATCTTTTTGGTTGCTTTCGGTAATTTTACTATTAGATATTAGACTATTACTTAAAAATCCTATGAAAAATCCATCATCCACTTCTACTATGATTTTTGTCCAAGAGCTATAAGTTGAATTGTCAATTATTCGGATTTTTTCGTTTCGCTCAATTGTAGTTAGCACATTTGTAACTGTTGTCGGTCCTAATCTCAAATTGGCTTTTCTTGCAGAAACGTATTTACTTGGTAAAGCGTAAATTTTTGATACATCTATGTCAAATATCTCGTTTACTGTTGCTTTGTTAACATCATTATTTGAGTATTTTTCTTCTGAATTTTTTAGTTTTTTCATTGAAGAATTTTCATTAATAGTAATATCATTTATATACCCAACTGTGCCGTTTGATATTACCTTATAAAATCCGTTGTCATATTCAATTACTTTAACATTACTACCTTTTTTTAATGGACGAATTGCATCGTATTGTGATGGTGTTCTCCATAATTGACCATAAGAACTTGTAGTCGTATAAATTGTACTTGAATTATATGAACTGTTTGATGTACTCGATGATGTGGTGTTATATGTGGTTTTAGGATAACTTGTAGTAGTAGTTGAATATGTGCTTGGTGTATAAGTTGAAGATGTATTATTGTCAGGTGTTATATATCCAGCTCGCCCTGTATATGGGTTTGTATTTCCTCTGGTTGAAAAATTATCTCTATTAGTACTATTAGGTGCAGTTCGATAATGAGGCTTTACATAAGTACCATTGCTTCTATAATATCCACTAACATAAACGTGATTTGGATTTGTTTGCGCAAATGAAAATAAGAATAGAAAGAAAAATAGAATTGTAAATATTTGTTTCATAATTTCATTTGTTTTTTACCACAGTACTTTGTTGCCAGTAGTGCTTTTCACAATAGTGTCTTTTTTTTCCGTTTTTAATTGCTCTTTTAAAATCAGATTCTGTTCTTTTAATGTCTCAATATACTCTTCAAATTGTTTTATTTCAATTGGATTCTCTATTTTAATTTCTTCTGTTTTTGAACTAATAAATAATAATGAGGCACATAAAAACACTACTAATATTGATGTGAATATATTTCCATACCTAAATGAATTATAAGCTGTTATGAGATTTGTAGCTTTTACATTGTTAATGGAAATGTTATTGTTTATTGTAAAAAGAGAGTCTTTTATCTCCATCTTTAGAAACTTTTTGACACTTACATCTTGTTTGCTTAAAATAGAATTTGGTGAATTCTTACCGTAATTGAAGTTTTTAACATTAAAGTTTTTAAGCGCATTATTTATTGTAAGAATGTAGAATAAATAGGCAAGAGCCAAAACAACTATAAATAGGATTTTAAGGTATAGGTTGAAATCTAAAACCTTGTCAATGATGAATGGCATAAACAAGCTTAATAAAGAGAATATTAGTCCAGTTTGAGCGATTAATTGTGAAGTTTTATTTTCAATTACATTTAATCTGTTGTTTTCTTCATTTTCAATCTCTTTTAAATATGCCTTATGTAATTCTAATTGTTTTTCTTTTGAATTAGTATAATCGTTTATGTCGTAATTATATGGTTTTTGGAACTCCAATTTTTTGAAAAGTCCAAATGACTGAAAGAGAAATTTAAGTTTTGTCATTTTCTAAAAATTTGATTATTTCATCGGACATTTCTTGTCCAGTCTGCATTTCAATCCAAGCCCATTGTCCGTTTGGATTTATTTCTAAAAACACATATTCATCTTTTGGTGTTTTGATTAAGTCAATTGCACCAAATTTAAGATTTAACTCTTGTAAAAGTGTGACGCATTTGTCTGCAATATCTTTCGGAATTTCAACGATATTAAAATCAAGTTTTTCTTTTCTCCAATCATTCTTGGTGTTTTCATTCGATTGTGAATAAACAGAAGATGCAAAAACTTTTTTATCAATTACTGTTACACGAATTTCGTATTCTTTCTTAATGTTTTCTTGAAATATGCAAGGATTGATATCAAAACCATCAATTGAATCTATTAGTTTTTGACTAACTGAATTAGTAAAAATAAAAGCAACATCATTATTGTAATTAATCCTTGTATGAGCTAATGGTTTAATAATAATGTCTTTGTTATTTTTATTATAAAACTCTCTGATTTTTTCTTTTTCGTTGGTTATGATTGTTTGAGGAATATTAAAGCCAATTTTCTTTGCAACTTTTAGTTGAAGAGCTTTATTTTCAGCGTTGTAAACATATTTAGGTTCGCTTAACCAATTTGCATCTATGGTTGCAAAAATATTCTTAAGAAGCGAATCATATTCGGTAAGAATGTAATGTTTCTCTTCTTGTTTTAAGTCGTTTATTTCTGGGAATTTAGTTCGTCTGAACCAAACAGACTTGAAGTTATTTATGCCATCAAATGAGAAAGAAAAATCATTGTTGAAATTAAAGCTATAATTTTTGTTTATTAAATCTTCACAATTAAGTCTTTTGTATTGGATTCCTTTTTTGTTTAATTTATTAACTACAAAATCGACTGTATAGTCTTGTTTATGTGTAATAATTAGAATCATTTGATATCTTCATCAGAATCGACAGCTTCAGAAGATTCCGTAAGTGTCGATGTTCCCATAAGCTGAATTAAACTATGGATATTTGCATCGCTATCTGTAGCTTCCATTTCAGTATATGTTCGAGTAGCAGTATCCATTCGAAAATCGGCATCAGAGTCTGATGCTTCTCCACCAGTTTTTGTAAATGTTTCTGTTTCCATATTCAGAGAATCAATTGCAGGTAATTTTGTGGTTTTATCTACACTTAAATTAAATTCATTATCATATTCGATAACGGAATAGTCAAACTCACTTTCCGATGGTTTCTCTAAAAATTCGAATGTTATTGGTTTCATAGGTTTCTGTTTTTCCGCATTACTGGCAACGTCTGTATAAACACATGTGGTGTATTTATCTCAATTATATTTATTTGAACTAAAATAAATATAATCCTTTCAAATCAAGTAATTTTTTCTAGCAAAGAAGCTATTTTATAGATATAAGTACCTTTAATTCTAAGTTGGATAAACTCCTTAAGCATTAAAATTACTTAACAAAGTAAACTAAAGATTAAATACTATCATTACGGAAATCCTCATTTTTTATGAAAATGCAGCTTTTCAGGAATATTAAATGAAGAACTATGATATTTAATCTATTCAAGTGGACAAAGGGGGATAGCAAGAGGGTAACACGCTAAAGCGATGTTACTGGTTTACATTTCCTCGAAATCCCCTTTGTTTATATCGGTTTTCAGCGTTTTCAGTATCTTTTAGATTATTCCTATTTACTTTGTTTTTGCAGCAAATCCTTCTCTATCTCTAATAAATAGGCTATTTTTTGCTGCAAAAAGTATGATTTCGCATATCTATGCTATATAAATTTCAGATGTATTTTAAGAAAATTTCTTGAAATGAATTTAGGTGTTTTCGGAAGGTTTTTTACTAAAAAATGCGCTCAGCCTTTTAAAACTAGGGTGTTTTT
>Ga0114902_1000782_pt1 | contig 15436 bp, 12 predicted proteins | sample MalvireepMed_s12_FD_87291 | JGI IMG/M metagenome (GOLD analysis project Ga0114902, IMG submission 87291) | Marine viral communities from the Global Malaspina Expedition - Malaspina viral metaG DeepMed_s12 | ecosystem: Environmental > Aquatic > Marine > Oceanic | place: Mediterranean Sea... | reverse complement strand
TGGAGATCTGGATACTTACTAACCCACACGCGGACTCAATAGTTTGTATCCAACCCAATAAACCAATAGGGACTACTCCTGGGAGATTAATAAGAAACTTGAAATAGGAACCGAGCTCTCATTCGTTAATGGAATTTATAACCTGGGGGTAAGCTACTATAGGAATAGATCAACCAATCAATTGGTGGGGTATCCCTTGCCGTCGATCACGGGATTTACAAGTGTACAGGCAAATCTGCCGGCAGTAGTTCAAAACACGGGATGGGAATTTGAAATGGATATAAGTCCTGTAACTTCAAAAAATTTTAAGTGGCAATTAGCTGCCAATCTTACGATTCCTAAAAATGAACTATTGCAATTCGATAATATCGATCAGACGTCTTATAATCAGCGTTTTGTAGTAGGCCAACCCTTAAGTATCCAACGTTTTTACAACTATGTGGGAATTGATCAGGAAACCGGACTATATCAGGTTGAAGATGTAAATGGTGATGGCAGCTATAGTTTTGCCGACCAGAGCGTGATTGTAGATTTTGGTAGGAAGTTTTACGGTGGAATCAATAATACCATTAGCTTTAAAAACCTGTCCCTACAATTTTTGTGGGAATTTATTAATCAGAAAGGATATACTTCCCTGGCTTATGTGACTACCCAGCCCGGTGAAATGGGGAATAAGCCTGTAGATCATACCAATGCCTGGAGACAACCAGGTGACCAGACCAATATTCAAAAAAACTCGCAAGGAATTAATGCTTTACTGAGTGATTACTATGCCAAGCAAAGTGATTTGGTGGTTGGGGACAATTCTTTTTGGCGATTAAAAACCCTGAGTTTATCCTATAAACTGCCGCAGGGATTCATCAACAGCTTAAAGATGAATCAGGCAAGGATATTTATTCATGGTCAAAACCTATGGACGTTTACAGATTTTGAAGGGCTCGATCCCCAAACAGGCAATAGCCTACCTCAACTTCGAAGCCTAACCGCAGGATTACAGTTTAATTTTTAACTATAAATGATGAAAAATAGGAACCCTAAATATATATGTAGTGCCTTGATAGGAGTAATCCTTTTATGCACAGGCTGCGAAAGCTTTTTAGAAACAGAAATCCCGAATAATAAAATTAGTAGCGTTACTGTTTTTGAGAATGTAGAAACCGCTAACAGTGCCATGCGGGGAGTGTACAATGAACTTTTTCGTGCGTATTATTCGTATGGAGGGCGTAATTCGGTTACCGTCATTGCCGGAATTTCCGGGAATACCCTTCAGACAGAAGTTCTCGATAATAATTTAATACAATTCGAGCAGTATGCCATTAACCCTGCAAATTCGTACAACTATAATATATGGGCCAGTGCCTATAAGATGATCTACCAGGTTAATGCGATCCTCGAAGGATTGGAAGCTTCAGGTATCAATGTAGCTACCAAAAATCGTTTAATGGGAGAGGCCAGTTTTGTACGTGCTTTTACTTATTTCTATTTGGTGAATCTTTATGGTACTGTACCGCTAATCCTATCTACAGATTACAGGCCGAATGCCACTGCAGGGAATGCTGCTGTTTCATCGATATATGAGCAGATTATAGCGGATCTGGAATTTGCGATGTCAAAATTGGGAGATGACTATACTGAGGGTGACAGAAGCAGGCCAAACCGTTTTTCAGCCATGGCTTTATTGGCACGAACTTATTTATATACTGAAAATTGGAGCATGGCTGCGGAAATGAGTAACCAAGTGATAAGCCTAAATACACACTATGAATTACTAAGTGATTTAAATGAGGTCTTTTTAGCGAATAGTCGGGAAGCTTTATGGCAAATTTCTCCTATTGGTTCTGCTTCTGGGGCTGTACATACAAACGAAGGAAATCTTTTTATACGGGCCGATAATGCGACTTCATCAGTGCCGGTTTCCTTAACCGAAAATTTCCTAAATTCTTTTGACGATAGAGATCTACGCTATCAAAATTGGGTTGATGTTTATACCCTTAACGAAAGGGAGATCTATTTCCCTTATAAATATAAAATTCAATATGCACCTTCCGGAAGCATTGTAGAATATTCCATGGTCTTACGTTTGGCAGAACAATATTTAATTAATGCAGAAGCTAATGCCCACCTGGGGAATTTGAAGGCTGCAATAAGTGGGGTGAATACGATTAGAGAACGTGCAGGTGTTGCCGCAATAACACCTTCCGACCTACAGATGAGTGAAGAATCTATCCTCCAAGTGATCTTGCAAGAGAAACATAAAGAGTTCTTTACGGAATGGGGACATCGGTATTTGGATCTTAAGCGCATAATTTCCCTTCAAATAAATGTACCAAATTTGGAACAAGAGCAACTCTCGCGGTTATATCCCATTCCGGAACAAGAACTGATCAGTAATCCTAATCTTGAACAGAATGAAGGCTATTAAAATCCTATGGTATAAAAGTCCCTTAAGCGCAATCAATATCATTTTCTTATGCTTCTTTATTTCAAATATGTCAGCGGGAAAGATATTAATGGAGAATCTACCAGCTAAGGATAAGAGTACGGTGATAACTGGGGAACTTGGTAACGGCTTTCGTTACTATATCAAACCTTTACATGATGAATACAAAATACACACCCAGTTACTCGTAAAAGCAGGCTTTCAGGAAGAAACACCAGAGCAGTGGGAATGTGCACACCTGATAGAACATTTGCTTATAAAAGAAACTGAAAATGCTCCAAATGGAATCACGGCGAAATTAAATGAGATTGGATTGGGGCTTAGAAGTGTTGCTGCCTTTACCGGTAGAAACAATACCTCTTATAATTTGGAGTTTCCATCGGAACACAAGGAGGCCTTACAGGTAAGTATGGAATTTTATCATGATGTGTTATCAAAGCAAATATTTAGTCCTAACGCTATAGCGGATGAAAAGATGAGGGTAATTCAGGAATTTAACTTTAGAAGCGGGCAGAAGAATATTGCTAGCCATCGGCTTAAAGCTAAAGCTTTTCCTTGTTTTAATGAGCCTCCATTAGATTTTGAAATTCATATAAAATCCTTAAAGAAATCTACAATACAACGGTACTATAATAAATGGTATCAACCAGGTAGGACTAGTTTAATCATTATTGGTGCTATTAAAGATCCTGCTGATTTAGAACAACAAATTAGATCGATGTTCTCTAAAATAACCAATGAATCACCGAGAGATGGGGATATGGATTGTGAACAAAAATACCTAAAACAATCTTCTAAAATTGTTAGTGTTACTTCTAGGCTCAAAGAAGAAAAAATGCATTTGGAACTGCTACATAAACTTAAAAAACCAACGAATATGCTGGCTTATTATAAAGATAACTATATCGAAACCTTAGGGGTTAATATCCTCAATGAGCATTTTAAAGTCTTTGAAAATCAGTATGGATATTCCAGTAAAACATGGTCACGTATTAATGAATATCCTAAAGCATTTGCGATAGCTATGGTTGCCGAACCCGGTGATTTTAGAAGGGATTTATCACAAAATATGAGTCTTATTGCCGGTTTGGCCCAAAAAGAAATGAACGCCTATGATTTTGAGAAAAGTAAAATGAGGCTGCTTGAACAATTAAAGTGGGTTAAAAATGATAATGCTAACTACTGGTTGGAAATGATAAGAGACCGTATTATTTACGGATTAAAAGGAAATTACCTAAGTAAAAACGAATTGAATGAGGCAGTGGGAGGAATTACAAAAAGTGATATTGATCGTTTTTTTAAAAGCGTATTACAACCGGCTTTTGATGATATAACGATCATTAAACCTGAAAAATCCGACCTGGATATTGAAGAGGGCGAGTTAAGGAATAGTATTTATAATGCGTATAAAAAGCCTTTTATACCTGAACAAACTAAGGTGCTACATCAGTTGATCCCTGATTCTCTAAATGATAGTTTAAAGCTTCATTCAATAAGGAAGCTAAAGCTATCTACCGATTCGCTGCAGGAATTTGAGTTATCAAACGGAATTAAGCTGGTTTTTAAAACTATTTCTTCATCAGAAGCTGAGAATAAAATAATGGTTCACGGCTTTACTCCTATTGGAGCGAATGATTTTTCACCGGATGATTATGAGTCAGCAATCAATGCGCGGGATATCATTAGGAATAATGGGGTGTATAAGTATAATAAATTTCAATTTAACAGCTATCTGGATAGTATCGGTTTTGATGGTCACTTAAACCCTTATATAGATAACCAGACTTCAGGTTTCAGGGGTGAGGCGAGGGTTTCTGATATAGAATTGGTGTTTCAACTTATTTATCTCTATTCCCAACATGCCAGAAATACCGAAGAGGCCTTTGAGGACTGGAAATTAAATAGTAGTGAGTTTTATAGTTTAGGACACAATATGGGAATAGCGGACTTTGCAGATAAAATAGATGTATCAATAGGGAGAAAAACAATTCCTACAGGCCATATGCGAATAGCATCTGTAAAAAATACAGTTAAGGAAAGGGCATTTCATATTTATAATCAGGTTTTTACAAATGCAGATCGTTTTACTTATATCATTGTGGGTGATTTTGAAATAGAGAAAGTGCTTCCCCTTGCAGCGAAATACCTGGGAAATATTACCAGTTCATCAACCAATATTATGAATGCTCCTTTCGTGAAAAGCAGTTTGCTGAGTACTCCTAAAAAGATAAAAGTATCTATTGAAGGAATTCAGGATGTAAAAATGAAACTAAGCTATATCACCCCAATCTACAAAGAGATATGGAAAGCTAAAATTGAACTTGATTTAATGTGCAGAATTTTAAATGATGTTCTGGTAAATTCTTTATGGACAGATACCAGTATGGGAACCACCTATTTTATAGCGGCAGCGGGTCGTGTTGACCATTTAGAAAATTATGGAGAGCTTGCAATCTATTTTGATACGGATCCGAATATTGCAGAGGGCTTTAGAGAAAACGTGATAAAAACGATTTCAAATTTGAATATAAAGGAACAGCGGTTTCAGAAAAATAAAGAAGCGCTTTTGAAACGTTTTGATAATGAAAAATTAAATGTTCTCATGGATGATATATTAGAACATTACCGGTATCAAGAAGAATTTGCCGATTACAGAACCAAACAAAGATACCTGAATTCTATTTCTTTTACTGATTTTAAAAAGTTATATAAAGAATATCTGGGGAAGCATCCCTGGGAGTTTATAGGGATAAATGCTCATAAAAGGAGTCCCGAATAAGCTCGGAACTCCATTACATTTTACTCCATTTACTCCATAGAGTCATCGATTATGGTAGCCTGACCTGAGGATTGTAAAATATTCTCATGGCTACTATCATAAACATCATATAATTGTGTTGGATCTGAAGTAAATCTTACCTGGCAATTATTGCTTTCCCCGTTGCAATTTACGGGTACAGCTTGCCAGGTTCCATCTTTAAATACCTCCCCACTTTGTTGAATAGTAGGAGCGGTAAACGACATTCCGATAGCACTAACGAATGCCAGTGCCGGGATTAAAAAATTGGTTTTCATAACATTTACGTTTTGAATTTATAAAACAGTCCTAGTTTAAACAGATAGACCTTCTCGCTGCAATCACGCGTGAAATTCTTTATAGGGGATGTTTGCTGTAATTATATTGTTTTGGGATTCGCCGTAACCTCTCGCTTGGTAAGATACCAGGCTACTAAGCTTAGTATAAGATTAACCAGGTTAAATACTACATGTTGCTTCCAACTCAGTAAAGAAATCAGCCCGCCACAACTACAGGGCTTGTTGGGTAAAAACCAGATAATCCAACCGGTATAAATGCTTAGAAGGATAAATAATAAAGCAATACTTAGATAACCGATACGTCGGGTGCTTTTAAAACTGATACTTATCGCCAGTACAAGTTCTGTTATGGGAATAAGCCATTGTCCAACAGCTGCGAGTTTAGCACTCAAATATAATGGGGCATTTATAAGGCTGGTATATAAACTATTCCCTTCGGTAATTTTGCTTAGTGCCGCATAGCTCAGTAACAGAATAAAATAATACAAAAGAATAGCCTCTAAAACTCGGGAATAATTAATGCTTCTAAAATGGGATGCCTGCATCCTATGATTTGATGTGGTTTTCATTTTATTCTAGTTTAATTTGTCTTTTATCATTTAAGCGTAAATGTCACTAATTATCCTGTTGTAAAATGCCAGTAGAATGTCCTCATCGGCTTAAAATGCTATGTACAGGCCGGGAAGGACTTTTTTCTACCCAAGGTTGCGCTCTGATATTTTGGAAAAATAATTTTTACGGTACTGGGAAGGGGTAACCCCAAAATGCCGCTTAAACCGTTGGGTGAAATGCGCGGGTGTTTTAAATCCAAAATGATGACTAACCTGTTTAATGCTCATTCCTCCGCCTTCCAGTATTGTTAGGCTACCTTCCAGTCGCTTTTCCATATCATATTGTAATATGGATTGATGAAATCGTTCTTTAAAAACACGCTTTATCCTGCTAACGCTTGCGGCAGCTTTAAAGGCAATATCTCCTAATGAAGGGATACCATCATGCAGGCCTTCCATAAGAATACGATGCAACTTCTCGGATAATTGATAATCGTATATATTTTTTGAATCACTGTTAATAACCTTAAGGGCAAGTGGGGATGGGGATGATCTGGCTTTTGTTTTGGTCATGTAAATAGCGTCTTCAGGCTCATACCCAATCAATAAAAACAAATCTAGCCTGGTATACCTTCCAGGACAATAGAGACGCGCCTTAAGAGGGATCAGTAGTCCTTCCGGACTTACAAAATCAATCACTCCTATGTCGAATTCCTGATCCTTGGAGTTTAAAAAAAGTGTAAACCTACGTTTATACTTTTTCTTAGAGCGATCACTTAAAAGTTGTAGTAGGCTAACGGCTGGATCAGCATTTTTGATAATAAGTCCTGCGCTATCAAAATAGCTGTTAATAGCGTGATTTTTATCAATTAAGATAAAAATTTTGGGTTGTAGAAATTTTGGAGAGGTGACCTGCAGCTCCCTAAACATCCTGGCCAATTGCAAACTCGCATTGTTAAAAATTAATGCAAGGGTATCAATCTCATCCTTGCTGTCCGAAATAGGTATTCGATAAGAAAATATACCTTTGGATGCTTTAAGTAAGGCCTCTACAAGTAGATGGTATCGGGGATCGGAAAATAATCGTTTAGACATAACTTAAAGGCTTTAGGTATTGATGCTTTTTATAGGTTACCGGTCATCTACAATAAAACTTAAGGCTTCATGTTTAGTGAAACAAAGTTTTGTAGGTATTTGCGGATGATGGAATTGTATGAAAATTTCTCCCAGATAATGCTCGTAAGGGGTATGTACTACTATGGCTAAAACCTTAAGCATTGCAGTACCTTCACTAGCAAAAAAGGCCATGGCATCATCACTAATGTGATGTATCTTGCGTAAATCCCATATCATAGGATATACTTTTTCATGTTGATATAATAGCCTATCGGCTACAATCATCTTTGCTATTTTGAGATTAAGATCAGGAACAGGTTTAAACGTTAAATAAAAAATTCCATCACTAATCCACATTACTGCATAGTCGGTCTCCTTCCGCATAGGCAATGGATTATAAATAGTATTTAATAAAATTTTGGGGCTGTTTGTAATTGTACCTGCACTTAAAAGCACTATTAAATATAGGAATATTATTTCTTTATAAATTTTAAACCCCTGCTAAAATGTTATCTGTCTGGTCTAAAAAATATTCCAATTCGCTTAAATGATAAGGTTAAGGAATTCAGATCTCGGTTCCCTAAGTTTTTATAGCTCCATACTTTGATTTTATCACTATATAGGTGAAGAATGGGAATAGTTAATTTATAATTATAAGTACTGTTTGAAGTATACAGGAGATAAATTACGGAAGCGATCAAAAAAAGGACACGGGAGACCTATTGGGTATCGGGATGCCCCATAAAAATAATTATTGGCTACTAATTACCTTTTAGACCTGCCTTGCTGAGGTTGTTGACTTTGATATTACTCACAAATCAATGTTTCTTTAAAAAACTGTATTTGCTGTTTAACTCCAGATTGTAGAGTAGTAGTGGGTTTGAAACCGATTAATCTCCCGGCTTTTTCTATTTGAGCTTTTGTGCTTTTCTGGTCTCCATTTCTTGCCGGTAACTGCTTTAAATGAATGGATGAATGTGTTAAGTTTTCAACCAGACGAATACATTCTTTTACTGTATAGGTTTCGTTACTTCCCAGGTTGATGATTTCTCCATAGCAATTTTCGTAATTTTCGATAAGCTTTTTTATTCCCTCAACAATATCTTCAACATAGGTGAAACTGCGTATATGTTCTAGACTGCCGGAATATAGATGGAAAGAAGTTTGTAATAAAGCAGCGGCAATTAATTTAGGGAACATTTTATCATTCCGTTCTCTGGGACCATATACTGAAAATAAACGAAGCGAACATACGGGAAGCATCTCGTTTCTAAAGTAGGATAATGCGAGCTGCTCTGCCGCAAGTTTGGTGACGCCATAATAGGAAACGGGTTGTGGAACCTGTTGTTCATCGCCTTGTGCGGTTAATCCGTAGACAGAAGAAGTACTAATATTAATAAAAAGTTTTAAATGTTTAGCGTGAAAATTTTCACAATATTCTAATAAATTATGGGTAGCTATAGTATTGTTCTGCAGGTAAGAATTAAAACTTGTATGAGGGTCCAGTCCCGGCTGTGCTGCCAGATGAATCACAAAATCGATATTGTGAACCGGTAATTGTTCCAGCTCACTTTTTTCACACAAATCTACCTTATAGAAGTCGATAAATTTCTTTTGTAAATCAGTCAGGTTTTTCTTTTTCAAATTCACATCATAAAAATCATTCAGATTATCGATGCCTGTAACTTGATGTCCTAATTGTAGAAGTGCCAAGCTTAGGTTAGAACCAATAAATCCAGCTGCTCCCGTTATAAAAAAATGCATATTTTACGTTTATTGATAACAAAGTAACTTTAAAAAAACAGTATAATTCAATGGCTAATAGTATCTTAATTCAATTTTAAGCAAAGCTTTAGATTTCGGGTTTAGTTTTGGACCAAATACTTATACATGGGTAGAAAGAGTATTGGTTATCTTTTTATTTTAATAGTTGGCTTATTACTGGCTATAGGGATACCGGGGTTTATGGAGAGCAGTGAAGCGAGGTATGCGGCAATTGGTTACGAGATGTTTTCTTCTGGCGATTACCTGCATCCCTATCTTTTAGGAATTTACCATTTTCATAAACCTCCTTTAACCTATATCATAACAGCCTTGGGATATTCGATTTTTGGAGTTAATGAATTTGGTGCTCGTTTCTTTTTAGTGGTAGCCTACGCTATACAGCTTTTATTGGTGTATAGGATCAATCTTTTACTTTTCGGGAATGCTAAACAGAGTAGGCTGGCGATGATTATTTATGCAGGATTTCCAATCGTTCTTATTTCTGTTCTTAACCTAACTACCGATGCTTATTTAAATACTTTTTTTATGGCAGCGGTATATTTTTATATCTGTTATTATCAAAAGAAAAACTATAGCAGCCTTTATTTGCTAGCCATTATGTTGGGATTGGGGGTTCTTACTAAAGGCCCCGTGGTCTTTCTTCCTTTTGGTGTTTTTATAGTTTTATTTCAATCATTTCTAAAACCGAAATGGAAGTGGACCATACATCACTGGATGGCGCTGATCTTATGTGTTTTTATTTCGGTGAGTTGGTTTGCCTATATGGTGGGTACTGTCCCTAAATTATGGGAGTATTTTATTGGCTATCAATTAAAGGACAGAATATTTAATGCAGAGGTTTTTCATAGAGCCGAGCCGTTTTGGTATTATCTTATTTTAGTGCCCCTGCTTATCTTTCCTTATTCGGTTCCATTAATATTTGGAGTATTTAAAAACCGGGGAACCCGCAATGCCTTAGCTAAGGTTTTTATAGCTGGCGCTCTAATAATCATCTTTATATTCTCATTATTTTCTTCTAAACTGATCTTGTATATTTTACCTTCATCCTTGTTTTTCGCATCTTTTATTGCTTATAAGCTGAATACTCATCCCAAACAATTGCAACTTTTAATCCATGCCATGACCTGGGAATTGTATATTTTAATAGGGGGCGGGGTGCTGTTTTTTTTATTTTCAGCACTATTTATCCCGGCAGCTCTATTAAGCGTATTTCTACTGGGATTTCTTTGTTGCAGGTTTAAAGGTGAAAAATGGTCTTTTGGAGTCCTTAATTTATGGTTTGTGCCTACTTTAATGGCCTTATTCGTTTGTTTCAGCTTAGCAATGCCTTCAAAGCTAAATTCTTATCGAGAGCTTTTTGGATGGATTTCGAAATCATATCCTTCACAGCGTATTTTGGTGATCTATGATCATCTCATTCCTTCGGCAGAGTTATATAGTAACAAAAAGGTGCTGACGATCCATGATCGACGTTTTCAATCTTTAAGGGAAATTCAGTTTGAGGATGTCGTTCCTGTTAATTACTACGACCTCAATAAAACTGAAGATCAACAGCGTGTAAGGAACTTTAATGATAATAAGGTGCTGTTTATGGTGAAAAAGAAAGATATTGAGTTTGTACCTGCATATCTTAGCGATCATTTTAAAAATCGTAAAGAGCGGAATGGCTGGTATTTTTATAGTAATTAGAATTTTTTCTGAACACCGAAGTTTACCTTAAAAGGGCATTTAATTTTAAGCAATATTGATGTTATGGCTTGTTTTCTATAATGAGAGTTCGGAGTTAACCGTATCCTTCATCAATACATTTTCCAGAGTATTGACGTTAATTAACAAGGCTTACCAATATTAGGCAAGTCTTTATCAAATAGCTTTATTTCTTTAGAATTTGCTTAAGGAAGAGGAGGAGGTGGTGGAGGTATAGAATTTACTTCAAGTTCTTTATCCGGGTTTTTCATAAATTCCTTTACGTATGCAATCAAGTCTGATCCTTTACTAAGGACTTTTACGATTTTCCCAGATTTATTTACGACGATATGTGTTGGGTAAGCATTCAGTTTTAATGCTTCCTGGATTAGATCTTTTTGCTCTGGTAAAACCGCATAATTAAACTCTGTTTTTTCCAGAAACTTTTCTAAATCCTTTTTTTCATCTAAAGCCAGGCTTATAAATTGAATATTTTCATTTTCATAGCGATCAACCAGTTTATTTAATTCTGGCATTTCTTTTATACATGCTTTACAATTAATAAACCAAGTTTTAAGTACAGTTGTTTTTCCAATCAAATTATTTTGGTCGATTACTTCACCTTCCATATTCTTTGCCTTGAATTCGGGAAAAGGTTTGCCCTCCATTAAATAGAACTGAAACTCTGATTTAGCTAGATTTTTTATAATTTGACTTATTTCATTTTTTGACTGCGTCGGGATAGCATACAATTTATAAGTTTTTAAGCTATCGCTTTCCATTTCTATAGGAACAAAGTTTCCAGACGTAAGTTCCCATAAGAATTTTCCTTTAGGAATAACGTTAAAGCTTGTATCTATCGGTTCGAAATCTGATGAAAGCGAAATACGATTATATTGATAGGTCCACCATTTGTCTTGATTAGATAATAATTCATCTACCATAACAACAGGTTTTAGTTCATCTTCATCCGTTTTCTGATCAGGATTTTTTTTACAGGCATAAAATGTGGATAAGAGGAGTAGTATGTAATAGTAATTTTTCATAGAAATCTAATTTTGGTTCAAAGGATGCATAATTCGTTATGGTATTATAAATATAGTTTTTTTAGGATCAGTCTAGGGATCATAACATCGGTTTTGGCTGTCCCTACATATCTTAGCGATCACTTTAAAAATCGTAAAGAGCGGAATGGCTGGTATTTTTATAGTAATTAGAATTTTTTCTGAACACCGAAGTTTACCTTAATAGGGCATTTAATTTTAAGCAATATTGATGTTAAATAAATGTCCTATAAGCGCCGTAATGCCCATGGCAATAGTGCCCCATAAGGTAATACGAGCAATAGCTTTGGTGATCTTAGAACCTCCTGTTTTAGCCGAGACACTGCCCAAAATAATCAGGAAAATAATCGAGAAACCATACAGTGAATATTCCATGTTTTTTAAAGGCAGAAAAAGAACCACTAAAAAAGGAAGAAGACCGCCAACGGTAAAAGCAGCTCCCGATGCCAAGGCCGCTTGTAGTGGGTTAGCTTTGCTTACTTCGGTGATGCCCAGTTCATCTCGAACATGTGTTCCAAGAGCATCATATTCGGTTAATTCTTTAGCTACCTGGAGCGCGGTAGCTTTCTTTAATCCTCTTTTAATATAAATCGCTGTTAGCATTTCTAATTCCAGGTCGGGAGTTTCTATCAGTTCTCTTTTTTCACGCTCTATATCGGCATTTTCAATATCTGTTTGTGAACTTACAGAAACATATTCACCGGCAGCCATAGACAGTGCTCCTGCAACAAGTCCCGCAAGTGTTGCAAGGATAATTGGTTCGCGGGTAGCACTGGCAGCCGTAATTCCTATGGCAATACTTGCGGTAGATAAAATACCATCGTTTGCTCCAAGTACAGCAGCCCTAAGCCAGTTGCTTCGATGTATGTAATGTGGCGCTAAATAATCTTCTAATTGTTCGGGTTCTTTATTGCTCATCTTTATAAATGGAAAAATACTAATACGCTATGATCACTATTATTTAAAAGTAGTTGAAATCTAAGTTCTATACAATGATTAGATCTTTCTAATTTTATAATCATAATGTTACGAGCTTCCCTATGCCTACCATAGGGGGGTAATAACCCGTGGTATAGGATTCTTGAGTAAATTTCTTTATATAAGATTTTTTGTAATGGTAAGAAATGAAAGGTTTGTAATGATGCTTAAATTAAATACCTTGTTAGCGCTACTGTTTTTTAAGATTTCTAAAGAATCCAGCAGTATAAAAAGCTATTTTAATAACCACTAATTTCCAAAACTCATGCGCAGCCTTTTAAACAGCTTGATCTTGATTATTATAAGCTTTAATTGCTGTTTCGCTCAGCACCATCAATCAAAACCATTCTATAAACCGCTTATTTTTCCAGAACCGGTATCCCTTCAAGTAACCCGGGGAGCCTTTGTAATTACTCCTTCAGTCACTTTGGTAGCCCCCTCAAAGAATGTAAGTCTGGAAAGTGAAGAATTGCTCATAGCGGCTTTAAAAAAATCAGGAGTTCAGTATGTAAAATCAGTACAGGAAATTCCTAAGGAATTAAATCATACCTATATCGTATTTGGCTTAAAAGATTCGAAATTAATTCAGCAGGCTTTAGAAAGAAGTAATGCGGTAGTGCCAGATAAAAAAGAAGCCTATGCCGTTTCCGGAATTTCCACAGGGGATGGAGAACTTATTACTTTAGCCGGTAAGGATAACGATGGCCTGTTCTATGCCGTACAAACCTTTATTCAGCTCACCAAACAGGAGTCGGTTTCAAATTTTGTTATTCAGGATTATCCGGCAATGCCAATTCGAGGAACTATCGAAGGTTTTTATGGGAAACCTTGGTCGATGGAAAGCAGGCAGGCACATTTAAAATTTCTAGGCAGTGTAAAAGCAAATACTTATGTCTACAGCCCAAAAGATGATCCTTATGCCAGGGCAGAATGGCGAGAAGACTATCCAAAAGAGACCCTAAAGGAATTGTCTGCACTGGTTGAAGTTGCCAAAAATAATCATGTGAATTTTGTTTATGCAATCTCTCCGGGCCCCACAATTTGCTTCTCTGATCCCGCAGATCTTGACGCTTTAAAGCGAAAGTTTGAAGAATTATATACCATTGGAGTTAAGAATTTTTATGTAGCCCTTGATGATATTGAATATACCCAATGGAATTGTGATAAAGATGAAACCTATTATGGTGAATCAGGAAAAAAGGCCGCGGGAATTGCGCAATCCGAACTTCTTAATAAATTACAGGCGATTTTAGACGAACTGGATCCTAATATGAGTCCGTTAATCATGGTGCCTACAGAATATTATGATGCCAAAGAAAGTGACTATAAAAATGCGTTAATTGAAAATTTAGATCCTAAGATTGTTGTGCAATGGACGGGAACCGATGTGGTACCTCCCTCCATTTCCAATAACGATGCCGGCAAGGCTGCTAAGGCATTTGGGAGAAAAACCTTGTTGTGGGATAATTATCCGGTAAACGATTACGGGCAAACAAAAGGAAGGTTATTAATGGCGCCTTATCGTTATCGGGAGGCCGGATTATCTAAAGAACTATCAGGAATTTTATCGAATCCTATGAATCAGGAAATGCCGAGTAGGATTGCGGTTACTGGCGTAGCCTCTTTTGCATGGAATGATAGGGCTTACGACCCAGATTTGATCTGGTATATGGCAGCCAGAAATCTGGCGAATGGAGATAAAAAAGCAACCCAGGCATTATTAAAGTTCTTTGATACCCAACATTTAGCGCCTACTTTTGGTAGCCAGCCCTGGCAGGAACAGGCCCCCCGGTTAAAAGCTTTACTTGATAAAGTAAAAAAAGAAATTGCCTTTGGCGATACCGCTTCCAGGAAAAAAGTGATTACCGAATTGAAAACTTATGCAGAGGAATTTAAAAATGCCCCGGCAATTATCCGCTCGGCGGTAGATCCTGTTTTTATAGAAGAAACTAAACCCTGGCTCGAGGCCATGGAATTGTGGGGAGAATCGTTAGTGCTAACTGCAGAAGGACTACAGGCAGCAATGAATAGTAATACAAAAGCTAAAAATCTTTTTGAAAAGGCCGCAGCATTTGCAGAAAGAGCAACCGAAATTGAAAGTATTCCCGGAGCCACAAGATTCGATGGAAAAATAAAAATAGCTGATGGGGTTTTGGATGTGTTTATTAATAATGCCCCAGGGCTTATTACATTTTAATTTTCGGTATCCCAAAAACAATAAAAGCCATTCGAATTCCAGGTCGAATTCCAGGATTTGAGTGGTTTATCCCAGCACTTTTAGAGCGTCCAGGTTTTGCCGGTTATTACCAAATTGGCGTGATTTTAATCCCTCATTGATGGGTTAATTCCTCGGGGTTCTTGATTTTTATTTTTAAAAAATCAGGTTTGGGATTTTCTGGGAGATGCTAAATATTACTTTAAGAATTTTTGGTGACCTATTTGATAAATTCTTCCCCGGGCATCATAAGCAATACTTAAATCACCAATCTGCTCTATCCTATTACTTAGATTGTAATCGATATGCAATTTTCCAATTTTTTCAATACGTTCGTGTAAATCGTATTCAATAGCGGTTTCCCCAATTTTATCTATTTGATTTCGGAAATTATAGGAAATGTTTTGGTTGCCGATTTTATCTATTTGGTTTCGTAAATTATATTCGATGTTTAAGTTTCCTACCCGATCGATTTTGCCTTTAAGATTATAGGAAATTTCATAAG
>Ga0114902_1000766_pt1 | contig 15670 bp, 19 predicted proteins | sample MalvireepMed_s12_FD_87291 | JGI IMG/M metagenome (GOLD analysis project Ga0114902, IMG submission 87291) | Marine viral communities from the Global Malaspina Expedition - Malaspina viral metaG DeepMed_s12 | ecosystem: Environmental > Aquatic > Marine > Oceanic | place: Mediterranean Sea... | reverse complement strand
GTGGGGATTTCAATTACATCTGCATCGGCATCGTTTTTTATTGTAACATCGTTTGTCGAGCCTTGGCCGGTGACGATAATTCCCTCAGCGGCAGTGTAACCAATTGCAGCGTTATCACTAGCTGCCGTATCGCCATCAGCGTTCAACGTCGCTGCTGTCAGGTCTCCGACAACATCAACATTTGTCGTACCAGTTGCAATTGTTATAACAGCGGCGTCAGCATCGTTTTTTACTGTCACGTCTGACGTGCTTCCTTGACCAGTAAGGATGAGTCCTTCCGCAGCCTTATATCCCATGCCAGCATATCACTAGCTGCTGTATCGCCGTCAGCGTTAACGGTCGATGCCGTAACATCACCAACGATGTCTACGTTTGTAGTACCTGTGGCAATGGTTATAACAGACGCATCAGCGTCATTTTTTACTGTTATATCCGAAGTGCTTCCTTGACCCGTTAGAATAAGTCCTTCAGCAGCCGTATATCCCATTGCCGCGTTATCACTAGCAGCAGTATCGCTAGTCGCATTGACAGTGCCACCGCTAATATCGCTGGTCGTCGTGATCGCAACTGGAACGCCGTCGAAAAAATTAGTGAGTGTGATTTTCTTTGTCGCTGACGCGCTGTCATCGACAATAGCCAGCAGATCTGCCGCCGCCTGGGTTGAGAGAGCGGAGAGGTCTGAAATTTTTACATTAGCCATTTTTATTCCTGGATAAGAACGCTGTCGCCGTCCTCTGCTGCGAGGATGTCAACAGCATTTTCTAATAAAATTCCCATATACGGCATCGAGGGTCGAGTTGTGTTGCTCAACCACCCAATACCCATACGCCCAACGCCCTCGCCTTGAGGCATTCCGGTTGATCCTACGCTCATAGCCCACTCTGCAAGAGGCGAAATGTTGCGTGAGACGAGCCCGAAGCGGCAGTTATGTTTAGCCTGACTCCACGAATTGGAACGGTGATATTCCCAACGTTGGATGCCGTCTGGCCAGACACAGAATCCAGCCAAAGTGCCGAAACGTCTGCATCCTGTAAATCGTCCAACGTAAACTCAATGTCGTACGTCGAAGTGCCGTTTCCGCCCCTTTCTAGGGACCACGTAATTTGTGACGTGCCGTCGTGTACATTTAGGGGAACAGGCGTAAAGGCGGTAACCGCTGAGATAACGTGCCGTGATTGGTGAAATACCGGCATGGGTTACTCCTATTGCACGTAGACGATTGAGAGCTTCCCTGAAGCGGCAGAAGCTACGGCACCCGAAACTGCGGTGACTTGCGCCATAATTTTTGCGCCTGCGCCGGAAAGGTTATTCCAAGACGAGCCGGCTGACGTAAACGCGCCGTTTGCCAGGTGGTGCATACCGCCGGCAATATTCGTGTCGAGATTAAACTCTCCGAATAGCGTTTCGTTAGCTGATGTGCCAACACGCACCTTAACGTCTGCTGCCGCCGTTGCAAAAGCGGTATCGACAAAAAAGTAAATGTCCAATATGTCGCTACCGTCTGGAACAACAGCTACAGTCGCGTTGGCGGTACTCGTCTTGCCAAGATCGGCTTGCTGCACGAGTTGCACCTTACCTTGCGTGCCGGAATCACTTCCTGCGGTAAGTGCGCCATTAAAAATGGAGCCGCCGTTAAAGTCAGCGCCTTGTGCGAAGTGGGCAGAGCCAGAAGCGTCGATACGTGCTACCGTCGTTTCTGAAAAAGCCTTTTTAACTTTGACAGGGCCAGTAAATCTAGTCATTTTGTCTCCTTAGCCTAGCTCTGGTTTTTTGTCCTTCTTCGGGACGGGGGCACAAGGCCCCCTATCCCTCCGTCTAGGTCATTTAGTGAAATTACGCGCCGGGGGTGCCAAAAACACCGCGCGGATCAGACCATCCGCTTGAAAAGCGTTCAGTCGTCGCAAATTTCAGGTTTTGAGTATCGAACTCATTATCACGAACAAGTTCAGCGGCCCTGCGGGTAAACCACATAAGGCCATGGGGAACGTCCGTAATGATGAACCACGCATCCGTGTCAGTGAGATACGGGCTAACGATAAGATCCTGAAACAGACCCTTGGTCGTATTGGGATCATTATCAGCCGAACCCACAACGAGATCGGATTCGATAAGCTTCAGTGCCGTATGGTTCATGGCGGTTGGCACCACCAAACATTTAGGCATGACGCGAATCTTCAGGCTTTGCTCATCGACAAAATCCATGAGATCCTGAGTTCCGGTCTCAAGGCTGGTTTGGGACAAATCGGCAGCAGTATTAAGCTGATTTCGATAAGTCCCTCCTCCAACCAGAGAGTGAGATGCGTTACAGAGAGAAACGCCGTCAGCGCCCGTGTAAGAGGCGTTGAACGCGCGGTTCAAGTGGTTAAACGCGATTGTCTCCTTGGTCTGCCACAGGGAGCGCGACAGCATGGTGGGGATGTCGTTGATGAACGAATACATGTCATCTTCGTACATCTCCCTCGTTACTATCGAACCTAAAGCATACGTCGAATTGACGAATTCTTCCTGTGGGCCTTCGAAGGGGTCTTCGTAAGGAATCGAAGAACCTTCGTCTTTAACGGCGGCCAGACCCAGGCCGGTAACATTCTGCATCTTTTCAAAACGCTTATCGGAATCACGCATTTCGAAAATCTTGGCGTACAGAGCTTCGTAGTCGTTGTAGCTCTCTCCAAAAATGTCAGCGATACCAGGCCAGAGGAGCTCAGGAAAGGCACCTGTGCCTGTAGTCATATCCTATCTCCTTTAGTTGGTTACGCCAACACGAACATTGGCGCGCTTCCAGTCATGGTCCGAAATCAGAACTTCTATATCCTGATTCAAGGCGAACTCAGAACCGGCAACCCTATCGTTGCCAATAGCGCGTTCGTTTGGACCAATCGCAATAATACGGAAGCGGTGCCCCACCGAAGAAGCGGTGGCGTCCGCAAGACGCAGATGAAAGCCGGAAATACCGGCGGCTGAATTTGCCGAACCAGCCGTTGCGCGGCAGAACTGACCAATCATGGTCTGGGCTGCGGTAGCGTCGGAACTGATAAGGAAGGTGGTGTACGGGTCGTCCGCGACCTCAACAAAACCTGCCGTAGAAGCATCTAAAAACCCACCGCCCGAAGGCTTATCGTGAGTTAGAGGGCGGCCGTTAGAGTCCATAATTCCAACAACGACCCCTAGAATGCCCCGCTCAAGAGCGGAAACACCAGATGTGTCGATTACGCGAACATAGCCGTCATCACCCAATTCCACGGGATCGCCGCGAAAAATCGCTTTCGGGTTGTCCGATTTAACACTATAGCGGCGCGTGCCAATAACGGCGTGGCCGGTCATGTGTCTATACGGAACCAGTCCGCGAGGGTTATTACGTGCCATCTATTACTCCTATTCGATGACAAATTTATCTGTATCGTCAGTTCTGCGGGCAGGCCCAAGATCCTTCTTGGTCTGTTCATAAATCCCGCGTTCTTGACGATGGCTAATGCCTTCGAAATATTTGTCCCTTTCCTTGCCGACGTCTTCTGGCAAGGCCATCAGGACAAGCTCTCGGTGTCGCTTTGCTCCGTCAGACTTATGTTCATCGTCCACAAGCTCACCAGGCAGTCCCGTGACCCTATTCACGAACTGCCAACCTTCCGCCTCTTTCCGCTCGACATTTTCGGGCTCTTCGTTGCAGAAACGATAGCGGTAGCCGGTTTTTTTGTTTCGTACGTCTAGGGTTGACGCGGGACGCCAAGAGTCCCTTTTGTGGGGTTTGCTCATTAGGCCATTCCTAACTTCGTTTTCGATTGAAGGTATCGCTCTTCCGCCTCTTTGGCTGCAAGATGACTATATTGCCTACGCGCGACGTACTTTTCATCGTCGCTAAGTTTTGGCGATGATCCCCTCCTTGCAGGAACATTTGCATCCGGTGCTAAATTAGATGGAACACCGCGAGATGCTTGGTTTTGCTCAACCCCCATAAGGCGGTCAATTTCCTTCATTACCGCACTTACGCCATAAATATTGGGGTCGTCTAAAACCCCAGCGCCAATGTTGGCCGCTTTAGAATGAAGTGGGTGGCTGGATTGCGTCCAAGGACGTTTTAAGCTCCCGTCTTCGTTAGCCTCGTTTGACCACTGCTGCATTGCGGCAGCGTCCTCTGGCGTAAATGCACTCTGCTGCTCAATTGGTTGCGCCCGCTGTCTACGCGGCTGCTCAGAAGGCTGCGTTTTCAGATCAAGTAGTGTATTATCGATTTCCGCCACCTTGGCGTAATCACCCTCCTCAAAAGCCTCAGCTTTCTGCTGGGTGAGGGAAGCGACTGCGTTGTCGGTCGAACGCTGTACGTCAGATGTCTCTAATTTTTCAAGACGATTCCGTAAATCGCGGTTCTCACTGATTAAAGGCTCGACCAAGCGTTCGTTCTGCTTCATGTTAGAATAAATGCGGTCAAATCTAGCCTTAACTTCAGGTGCCAGTGAATCAAAATCAATAAATTCGGTGCCTTTGGATTCTCCGTTGGATTCCGCCTGCGGGGATTCTTCGGCTGGGGCGTCTTCTGTCTGCTCTTCGCTCATCTTTGCTCCAAAAATAAAAAAACGCCGTAACCCAGTAGGGCACGGCGCTTAAATTGTTATTAATTACAGGTCTAGTCTACGACACAAAGAATGTCGTCTTGGTGTAACGGGTAAAAGTCGTTCCCATCCGGGTCTTTCATCCAATTCCCGGCGTGTGATTTAAACACGACTTGTTTCCCCACCAAATCCTTAACACAATCGTCACATTGAGGGCCAACGGACCTCACAACCCCATATGGCTGTGCATGTGCCTTGGCTGCGTCCTCTGGAATAATGATCGATTTGCTCTCTAGTTTTTGCCTCTCTAGAATGAGGTAGTCCCAAAAAGGTGTCACGCAAATGTCCTAATTAGTTGATCTATCGTTTCTGGCCGAGGTTTTCCCAAAACATCCTGCACATACTGTCTAACGACAGGCGTTAGCGGCACACCCGGCAATGCCTCCCCACTTTGGGGATCTCTGTAAACCTTGTCAACCAGTGATCTAAATATTTCAGTCCCCGGCTCTGTCCTATAGCGGGGATCTCCATAAAGAGCCTCTGTCGCCACCTTGCTAAGTTGTTGAAAATCTGTTCCAGGCAGGTTCATCCAAGAAGGCATATCTGCGGTAAACGGGGAGTATGGCGAAATGGCGGCGGGTTGCATTTGGGGTGCGAAAGCGCCCTCGTCATCGCCGGCCCATCCCATGGGGTCGTCATATGTGTACCCCCCCGCTGGCGTGAGGCCGCCAGGAATTGTGTCCATCAGAGCCATAAGCGCGCCACCGGGGAGAGCGGCATACATCGCCGCCGCAGCCGGGGTTAGGCCCTGTCCAGATTCATAATAAAGCCCCGGACGGCCCATGGCGTCCGTTGTAGTCACTGGACCCGTGTAGGTATAGGCACCTGGGTCGAACTCATCAGGCGAATAGGCCGGCTCATCCACCTCAACATTAGCGCCAGGCTCACTGACATCAAATTCCTCGCCAGCCTGAACACCGCCGTCGTTCGAATCGTCGAAGCCTGGGTCATCAGAAAAGCCGCCCCACCAGTAGGAGTCAATGCCCGTCATGGGGTTTCTTGACCTCCCATTGCGGACCATCTGACGGATGAAGTCATCCCTCATCTTCGGCCCATCGTCGCCTGCGCCGTGGCCGGTCCAATCTGCTTGAGGCAACGTAGTTGACGGGTTGCTCTGCGCCCCGCTATTGAACAATTGAACAAACATTTGCTCTCTAGGATTGAGGGGTTGAGGCCTCGCGCCAGACCCGCTCAAACTTTCCTTCCGCTCCTGAAGAAGGGCCTTCTCCCTTTCGGTAATATGCGCTAGACCACCTCCCTGGCTTGGGTGATCTGGACCCACCCCCTGGTTTTCAAGCATTTTCGCAGCGCCCATGTTTCGAGCCACCTTGGCAGGAACGGAGGGGTTGATGTGCTGGTTCACCATAGACGTAATAAACGCATCAGCCTCGTCCTGTCCGGGGTTATTTTCGTCGAGTTTCTTTGCCGACTGATAGATCTTGCCTATCAAAGAGGGGTCGCCTTTGAGAATATCGCCAAATTGTGCCATTAGAATGTATACTCAAATTGGTCTATAAGTTTTTCGTTTAGTTGCTCTACACGTCTTTTGGTCTGCTCTGTGTAGTAATCTCTGTAATGTACGTGAGGAGAAGAATTCATGTGCGGGATATATAATCTCTTACCCGTCAATTTCAAAATATCACTAGACAATTCCCCCAACTCGTCAATCTTGTAAATTCTGTTAATCGGGTAATTTAACCAGTCCAATTGCCCTACTTTTCCTATGGGCATTCCCGTCTGAGGCGTGTAGTGAGACCAGTCAAATTCGTCCAGGAAATAAGCCAGCCCTCCATTAGCAAGTCGCTCAAATCTGTAGGCCCAATCATCGCCCGTCAAATCCTTCCATCGCTTGTCAAGGACAAGCCACTCAGGGGAATCTTTTAAAAACGAATAAAAGGAAACGGTCCATTCCCAAGGGTTCCTAACAATGGAGAATGAGTAGAACTTATCCCACCTGTTATGGCCGACAATTTCCCTGAATTCCCTTGCCGGAATGTGCATTCTTGGAAAATCAAAGTGATTGTCCCTGGAAATGCTTTTTAAACCCGCCCTTAGAGACATTCCCGCAGTTTTAGGTATGTGTAAAAACAGAAGCCCTAAATCGTGTGCGACAAACATACCGTCTCCATTTGATCCCCCACCACTCAAATAGAGTGAGATCTGGTATCCTTACCCAGTCTATCGTCCGTTCTCCACGGTCATTCACTGAATAAATCCGTCCTGTCTGGCAAGGTCAGGAGGAATTCCTGGATCGTTTTGCGTTCCCACAACCTGGCCACTTCCTCCATCGAGCGCTTGTCCCCCCAATCCCGCCATGGGAACTTCGTCTGTAAGACCTGGAGAACCCATTTGGTTTCCTCCTGGCGAAGCCAGTCCCTGATTATTCCCCGCTGCATTAAATCTCCTATGTGCTTCTATATGAGACTGCAAAAGCATTCGCCCCAAACCAGTCAATCGTCCTTCGTCCATTTGTTGAATGTGGACCTGTAAATGCAAATTGTGGTCTTGATCCTGATGCGCCATTGGAACCATAGGGGCGTCCTGAAGTGCCATCTGGTTTTCCACATTTGGATCGTCCACGCGCCCGATTTGAGAGGCAGGATTCGGCAGACGTGCATCTATATCATCAGCCTCTATCGCCTCTAGGTAGGTTCTGGTTGTGTTATAAATGTGCATGGGCGAGTTCATCACCAACGGGTTTTGCATCAAAAGCCCGTACTCCATTTGAGCTCTTTGAAGCTTTTGTTGCTGGGTCGCCTGCTTGGGGTCTGCAATGGGACGAACTTGAAAGTCGGGCGCGTAGTCCTCACGGGACGCCTGCATCCCCTGCTCGCCCTCTGGAACGTCAAGGGCCGTAAAATATTCCTGCGGGTCCATGTGCTTAAAGTTTAGGCGGTAGATAATTCCCAGTTCGTGAGACCAAGCCTCAAGCAGACCGTCGTAGATATCTGAAAAAACCTCCAACCCTTGTTCGATAAGCGCCATGACGGTAGTCGGCTGCATCACCTTTTCCGTTTGGCCCGTAATGGCTTCCGTGGAAGACCCCAACCTGTCTCCTCGCGCAAGGAGAAGCTGAAGCATCGAAATCAAGGCTTGGCCGGGGCCGGGGAACCTAAACTGAAAAATCCCCTTGGACATTTCGTCCGCCGTTGCCGATATCTTTTTAAATTTACCCAATACCATTTCGACAACGCCGCCTTCAGGGCCGCCGCCGACTTGTTCTGATATAAAGCCAGAATGGTTACCCGCATTAGCAAGCGTTCCCGCATCGGTAATTTGGCGCGTAAGCTTGTTAACGGAAGCATTGATCTGAGCCAATAGGTGGCCCTGCCCCAGACCGTAAAAGCCGTCTGGGTTCTCCATGAAGCAGTAATGAGTGAGGCAGTTCACGGGTGCCAGGTAATCTGGGTCTTCGTCAGTAACAACGTTGCCGAAATTATCGACAGGGTTACCCGCCTCATCCGTCGCCCACCCTATCTGCACTCTAAGGACGTTACCCGATCCTGCATCGACGGTAACCGTGTACGGTTCCGGGTAGCCATCGTCGTCAAGATCGAAATACATGAATTGCTCAAGAACCAAGCCCATGCCGGATTCGGTAACCGCCGGCTGAAACCCCGTAGATTCATCGTGGGCCTCATCTTGGGGCTTTCTGTCGTCGCCCTTTTCGTATGGCTCTATCTGGTCTACAAAATAACCCATGCGCTCAAGTAACTGGGAGCGCTCAATCGTCATGGGTATTCTATGGGTCCACCGGGAAAGCTCCTCGACTTCCCTTGGCCCACTTCCGTACGGAACCACGATATCAAGGGCACGCACGTTATCGACGCGGTTGTTTTTCCTAATCGGGTCGTAGTACGTTTTTGTAAAAAAAGACCCGTGCAATGCGAGCGACCGCAATAAACGCTTTTTGTTGCGCTTATAATTGGGCATCTTGTAGAGAATCTGCCAGCGCATATGCGTGGCTACCCTATTCCCGCGCTGCCTCGAATGGGGGTCAGGCGCACCAATCGGGACTGCGGACAGGAGCTTTCCAGTCGGAAAGATAGCCTTGTAGGAGCGTGCGGAAAATTGGGTGACGGCCTCAGCCAAAACAGGTATCGATTCATTCGATGAGCCGGTCCACGGTGGGTTGACGGGCTTGTCGGTCTGGAAATACATACGCAGCCACTCTGCGTGCATAATCTCCCATTGTTGCCGTGAATCTAAATCGGTTTTATAATTCTCAATAACAAGATCGCCGATTTTTGAGAGTTCATCCGCGCCGTCCTTTCTTTTAAGAAGGTCCGGTACGAGGTTACGAACTTCCGGGTGCTGGTATGTTTCCGGCACTTAACGCATCCTTGTAGCTTGGTAGAATTTCTCTAGTCGCGTTCCAATAGTGGGGTACGATCCCCGGCCCGTATGCCTCAATATGAACGTCCTCCATGTGGTTCATCAGATTTTTAAAATCCTGAACCTGGGCAACTTTTTCAGCATCAGTATGAAATTCGCGGCCCTCCACATTAACCGTCATGTATTGGGTGTTTTTGAATGCGTTTTCCGCGCCCTCTTCGACGGTGTCATAGCAAAGGTCATAGGCAAAAAGTTTGAAACGTCTAAATCCCAAGACCCTAAGAACTGAGATTCCCCGAAGTGCAGTCGAGCATCCCCCCGAAACCATGAATGTGCCCTGGTTGCCCCCGAAATGGTTTCTGAGGGTTTCGTCTTCTCCCGCCCCGACGTGCGCGTGGTAGATCCAGTAGTTGAGGCCATTATTTTTCAGCAACTCCATTGTAGAAGGGTGAGACATGGAAGATACGAAATAAAGAAGCTCCGTGTCTTCCGTATCTACAAAATCAGCGACATGACTTCTCGGGTCTAAAAGGATACAGGCCCAAGGCTTAATCCCGTAAGCCCTCAACGTCCCAACCGCGTGCTTCACCGCGACTACTTTATGATTGGGCTTTTCGGCTAATTCCGCAATTTGCGGAAGGTATTCATGTAGCGACGGGCCTGCCGACACCATGATTATAACCTCATCCATCGACGGGGCACATTTAAGCAAGTACCTGTCGGGATCGGCTAATTCTGCGGTGTATGCTACATGCGCCCGGATGCTATTGTCAGGGACGCAATTTTTTGTCTTAACAAGAAGCTGTTGTCCCTCCAACGTCGCTACCGACTTGTTCCCAGCAAGTTCCCTGTCGGACGCATACCCCGGAGGTAGGTTGTCCAGAGCCTTCCCCTGTTTTCTCAACTCCCCCTTGGCGTGTCTAAGCTTTGTGCCAAGATAGGAATCATCGAAAACGTGCATCCCGGCAATCCCAGAGGAAATATTAAACCACCACCCCCTCCTGAGAGTGTCGAACACAAATGAATCGTGCCACTCCTTTAACCTAAAAAGCTCTCCAGAACTATAGACTTCCCGCATTCCCTGTAGTAATCCGCTCGCTCCCTCGTCCATATTGAAGGACACAAAGCCGCATTCTGAGTGATGCCAGTCCGTTCGTCCAAGGTACGATCCGATAAAGCCTGCGGGGCAGACCTCGTCAAGCCATTCTTCGCTGACGGTAGAAAAGGTTTCAATATCGGCGTCGAGCCAGATCCATACATCTGACTGGTCAAGTCGTTTGGGGTCCGTGAGGGCGAAGACCTTGTGGCAAAATTTCGTGGCGTTGTATCGGTAATCCTTGTCAACCTTGTCTCCATATTCTTTGAGAAAAATAGCGCGGTCACGATCTTGATTTAAATCGTGCCAAACTATCAAGTCGCTATCCTTAGAGGGGAAATCCGTCCCCTCCCAGTAGACGTGGATGGGTATATCCCAGAACTCAATGTACGTGTCAAGGAACTTCTCTCCGTACTGCTCGTAATTGGCCTGGGACATTGTTGTTACAGCGGCGTAGCTCATACCTCAAACCCCACAGCGGGGATCTCGCCTATAATGTTTATATATCGTCTCAAATTCTTAGTCGGGGAACGCGGTGATACACCATGGACAGCGTTTAACCCGTTCCAAAAGAATATAGCTTCGCCGGCCTCATATGGAACTTCCCCCACTTTTTCCACAGCCGTAAGCGGGATTTCCAATTTCTTTTCCATGGAAGCGCGGCCACGAAATTTATGGTCGCCCTTCCACTTGAAGAGTTCCAAAGAACCGCCCGCATCATCCCCTTCGACCGGAAAGTAGACTAACCCCGCGTAGATCTCTCGCGGGTCATCGATATGAGGCCCCCGGACGCGGGATTTTTTGGTGACGGGCGTATTGATAGCGGCCTGAACGTCAAGTTGGAACGGGCCTCTAGAGTAGCCGCGTATCCCGGCTTCCGCATCAAAACGCTTGGCCGGGTGATCTTTTGGAATGTGCGGAGCAAACGCCTGAAGAATTCTTTGCAAAAACGTCGAAGACGTGAAGTAACCGGCAAAGTCTTCCCACACTTGGGACACTCTGCGTTCAGCGAGTAGCTGGCCTGCGGAGTACTGGTGCAACAGGTTTTGCCCTTTTTGCCCGGTATACTTGACATCTACAGGCCAATCCTTTTCAAGTGCCGTATATAATTCTGGCTGCATTTTCGTTCGGAAGTGAAGAAACGGCTCGGTCTGCACATCCGCGCCCTCAAACGCGGCGTCCATTGGAAAATAAAAGTCATATTTGCTTTGAGTCGGGTACTTAAATGGCTCGTCTTCCGTTTTTTTGAGTACCGCAACAAAAAGTACGTTGAAATTGCATTCAGAGCCTTCAGGGAGAAACCCGTCTGGGCCACTCTTCGTTTCCTGGATACCAACCTTTGACCGCTCCGTGTCATTCCTATCGGTGGCGTAGGCAGCGACAATTTCATATCCGTTGGCTCTTGCGAGATCGTGAAACAGTACCGGGTGGAAATTGTATAACCCGTGGTTTCTCCAATTGATCCAAGGGACAAGATGGAGAATATGCCCACCCTTTTTTGTAGAATCATGTATGGTTTTAAATACCGCAGCGGGATTGAAAATATGTTCGAGTGTTCCATTATTAACAACAAGGTCGTATGGCCCCAAGGCCATTGCCGTATTAAGGTCCGCCCTAATCGTACTTTCATCGTTAAAATCCACGGCGTCGTATTTTGAGGCCCCCATGAACTTATACAGTCCAGGAACGGTTGTAAAATTTTCCCGTTCCTCAGAGGCCTTGAGATTAGCCGTCAAGGTCTGAGATCCAATATCCAAGACCGTAAAATTATCAGGCATCAGCTTGCCTACAGTCAAGGCCGCTTTTACACATGCCGGATTATACGTCATTCGTTTCCCCCAAACATTAGTTTAATTTAATAAACAATCCCACTTTTTCTTTCTGCCCACCGTATTTCCTCTTGCGAGGCGTATGCCCACCACTCATCCCCAAACTCCGTCATGTTGACCATGTCTGGAGTCCCCAACGTGTAGTGAACCAATTTAGGCTCCACAGAATCAGGATCACTATACCCGACAAGATAATTCCACTCTGAGGGGAGAGGCCCAATATCCTCGTCGTCAAGCCACGCCAAAGAATGGAGATAAGAACCAGTTTGTGAATTAACCAAATACCTAGTAATCCCACCGCGCTTATCCTTTTCACTTACCCGACGTGGCATGGGCGTACACATTCTTGGGTCCATCAACATTACCGAAGACCAATTTTTTCGGCCGTGCGTGTTCGGGGTTTGAATCACCCCGTCCATTTTTGTAGTTTCTGAAACTGTTTGGTTGTGCTGCACACACATCAAATCGTATTTAGAATCCCATAATTTGAATAACTCTCCAACGTCCGCACGAAACATAACGTCAGGGTCGCAAAACAAGACCGTATCGTATATTCCCTCTAGGTCACAAACTAAAGGAACGCAGAAACGTGTAAAACTGAATTGGGTTGAAAATGGCTTACCGTCCCTGTCGTCAAACATCTGCCCCGTTTTATCCACTCGGTAAGAGCGGTAGTAATGGCCGCTCTGGCGCAGTTGGGTATCGATCAGAGGGTGTATCTCAACGTCTATTTCACAGTGCTTTAATAAGCTACGCTCTGCAATTTTATAGGCTAAGTCGTCTCTAGGGTCATACCCTATAAACACATGTTTCGTAGTCAATTTCCCCCCTTCGCAGTTCCTTCAACGTAAACTGCCTGTAGCAAAGTTCAAATAGCCACGGTTCGCGGTCAGGCCAGGACGGAGATTCAATATTCTCAAATGTCCATGAAACAGAATTTGCTACAGATTCCCCCAAGGTAATACACGGTACACCCATAAGAAGAGCGTCTACGGCGACATTAGAAGAATGCGTAACAATACAATGGGCGTTTTTTAGATCTTCCTGGATAGGTGTTTTGTTTTGCTTAGGGCGAACAAACACATTGCGGTCAGTGTGTTTTTGAAGACGAGATATAACGTTTTCCAGCCAAATATCGGCATCAAATCCATAAAAGTCAGCGGTCGCCCCCGTAAGTGGGATAACAAGTATATCTTTCCCAGTTCTTCGCCAAGGCCGGCATTCACGATGTAGGTTTTCCCATCGATCTGATGGATATTGCCTAGTTGTTCGAAAGGATGCTTGCCGCCCATTGCATGTCGCCCTGTAATACCCGTCGTAATGCGAGTGGTTTATATAACCGTGATCAAGAGCTATGTAAGGGTTCCCAATCTGCTCGCATTGTTTAATAATCTCCTTACATCCCCGGAGAACCCCGTATAAGGCAGCGGTGCCCTCGTAAAGCCTCAAAGGAGGTAAGACCTGGCCTTTACACCCCTCCGCAAATGCAGCCATTATGGTGCGAGATATAGGGTGTTCCGTCGCGTAACAAACTATATTCAATGTTTCCCCCACTTCTGGATTATTTCATCCAGTTCTTTATGTTCTTTATCTCGTCGCGTACGGGTCTTCGGTTGTTCCACGCGCTTGTTGGATTTCGGCGTAATTTTCTGTCCAATAACGGTCTTCCTCCGTCACTACATAGGGCCGAGAGGCGCAAGCATAAGCGACCTCATCGTAAACGTGGTCCTCAAGTCCCGAATCTGGCCCCTTTTCGGGGTCTAAGTGATCCAGAGTAAGTTGCGGAACCGTTCTCCAAAAGTGGGTGCAATCTTCTGTAAAAAAGAGCATTGGGTATTCGTACTCATCACCCTCATCTAAAAAATCAGGGTTTCCGGCCAGCCTTGATATGATCTCGTTGTAATTACCCTTACGGTTTTTACGGCTTTGCCGCATTATCATGCGAGGGTCTGTACGCCGCATATTCTCTTGAACTGAGACACCGTCCCTCTGAGCCCACATCTCCGTATCACCCACACGGTAATCCATCCGGTCGCCGGCCTTCTGTTCCTGGTCAATTATTCCACGGGCAACTTTTTGAGAGGGAAAACGGCAACCCTTGTTTGGTCTTCCTCGTCCAGTAGCATTAGGCGGGCCATCCCACCCGTACCATTCTCTGTAACGGATAACCGCACCTTTCGGTAACCAGGTACTTTTATATCCACGTCCTGGGGAGAGTTCCGCGCCTTCAGAAACACAGTACCATCCAACAGAAAAAGGGCTCGCGGTCCCCCAATCGATGACTTGGAATCTTGTCCAATGGGCTGGGGGCTTGAAGCTTCTAAGCTTGTGTCTAGCGGCGTCGAGATTGTGAATCGCTTTTCCGACAACGGCATCCCAGTCCCCCTTCATCAAGGCATCACGAAGCTCTGGCGCGAGGTGTGTAAATTGTCCCTCGTACTCTTCTTCTAAATATTTGTTATCAGCCATCCCCGCTGGAATATAGATTGTCGGGTGCCCAGCGTATCCCTTCCGCTCTATGGATGTCGTAGCGTCTGCAAAAATGGTTTCCGCCGGAGCCGGATCGATAAAGTTAAACCGAAGAAAATCATGCCCTGGACCGCCAGGGTTGGATGTAAATACAATGCGCGGGAAGGTTTTTTTATAATACTCTTCAGGGGTCCAGTCCCCCAAGCGACACCGGGTCCGCAAGTAAGCTAACTGGCTTTCAGTTAAGTGGGCGGCCTCGTCAACGCCTAGATAGTGTATTTCCGCCCCCTGATATCTAAGGACATCATCTTCTTTCTCGCAGTAACAACAGTTTATTGCAGATCCGTTAGGAAACTCAAACCGCTTTTGGTCTGCGTTGTATTTATAAAATTCGGAAGGCACCTCTATCTTAAACTTATTTATGTGGTTCTTCTGTAGTTCAGGATAGGTACGGCGGAAAAGATAACATTCGAGTCCAGGGTTGTTAAGGCACAGGATGACCATATCCATTCGTAGGAAACGGGATTTCCCGCCACCCGCCGATCCTCCGTATAGCATCTGTCGAACGGTAGCGCCATGTGCCTTAGCTTGTCGAGGTTGTGGTTCATAGTTTAATTTGGCCAATACTCGTCGTCGTCACGTTTGATCAGATGATCCATAGTCATCATTAGGGCATTCTGCTGCTCCATCAACCCCTGAAGGAGTACGCGGGTTTGGCTCAGAGACACTTCCAGACATGAAACCCTGAAGCTCAAATGTGTAAGAGGCCCATCCTTCTCCGCAGTCGGCGCAGATGATGACGGGTTCGTTTTCGGCAACGAAGAAACATCCGCAGCCACAGGAACATTGAAAAAATTCGAGTGGTTCATCCTCTTCCTCCTTGTCCTCCCTTTTTCCATGAAACGGTATTATATCCGCCATACGGCCCCCCGTAGATACAGCCCCCCCTTTGGGGGTCAAACCAGCATTTATTACACGCTGGACAAATTATTGGGATTACTTTCATGCCCTGGTGCGGCGTCAACTTGGTCCCCCTCGCAGCAGTGAATAATCCCCCCCACGCAACCGGGGTAATCACACTCTAAAGAATCATTGGAGACAAACCCATGAGTGAAAACATGAGCTACAAAGCCCTTGCCGTGGCATTTCGGACAGGTCATTTTTCACGCCGCTCATTGGCGTGGGCCGCCGCGTAGTAAATTTCAACAGCCCGTTCCCTGCATTTACCCCTAACGTATTCGGCCTCGCGTGCCCAGCCCTTCCACATGTCCCCGTGGTGAGTTAGGTAATAATAAGCCCGCCCCGCTGCTTCTTCGGCATCCTTTGATAGCTCCATG
>Ga0114902_1000751_pt1 | contig 15813 bp, 12 predicted proteins | sample MalvireepMed_s12_FD_87291 | JGI IMG/M metagenome (GOLD analysis project Ga0114902, IMG submission 87291) | Marine viral communities from the Global Malaspina Expedition - Malaspina viral metaG DeepMed_s12 | ecosystem: Environmental > Aquatic > Marine > Oceanic | place: Mediterranean Sea... | reverse complement strand
ATCTGTACAGAGTGGAAAGAATTTCGCACCGTTGACTTCACTTGGTTAGCAAGCCAGCTAAACAATAAATTAGTAGTAGATGGGCGTAATTTATACGCACCCAGCGCACTTAAGGCTGCTGAAATTCACTATGTGGGTGTTGGCCGAAAGTCTGTGTGAAAACATCGTATTATAATAAATTGTTAGAAAGAAATGATGGTAGAAGTAGCTAGTGCCTGCTTGTGACGTTTGACAGAGCGATGATGATTAAGCTTACATAATGCTTAATGAATAATGTCGTAAATAGGCAGGCGACGTAAATACTTGAAAAGGACGTAAGTGGTATGGCTTCCATTGCATCGTTAGGCATTGGCTCTGGTTTAGATCTAAACGGTTTGCTGACGCAGCTGCAGCAGGCAGAGCGCGCTAAACTTGAGCCTATTCAGGAGCGAATTGAAACCGAAGAGTCGCAAATTTCAGCCTATGGACAGGTGAAAAGCGCCTTGTCTGATTTTCAAAGTGCCACCGAAGAACTGAACGCCACTGATGCATTTGAGAGCCTTTCCACCAGCGTGGAAGGGAGTGGGTTGAGTGCAGTCAGCGATAGCGACGCACAGCCTGGCCGATACGATATCCATGTTGAGCAACTGGCCACAGCGGGTAGCTTGGTGACTGAACGTCTCGACACGGCAGATACCGCCATCGTGACGGGGGAGCAGTCGCTCACCTTTTCACTTGCAGAAGGTGCTATAGACCCTATCACGGTAGGGGATGGCAGCACCCTGGAAGATATGAGGGATGCGATCAATACACAGAGCGACGGACGCTTAAGCGCCTCAATTATTAATGATGGCGAAGGGTATCGTCTCTCCGTAAATGCCACTGAAACAGGCGCTGCTGCTAGCATTCAAAGCACTAGCTTTACTGATGTGCTTGATAACAGCGTTGCCACCAGTGATACACAGTTTGTGCAAGATGGTGTAGATGCTAAGTTTAATGTAAACGGTATCGACATTGTGAGCCCTACTAATCGTGTAGAAGGAGCGATTCAGGGCATCACGCTCACGCTGACGGAAGCCGATACAGATAGCACTGTTGCTGTTGCCCAAGATAGCAATGCGATTCGTGAACAGGTCACGGCCTTTGTAGATACCTATAACACCCTAAAAGATACAATTGGCTCGTTGACTGCCTATAACCCTGAAAGTGGTAGTGCTGGTGAGTTGAATGGTGATAATGCTACACGTATGGTCGAAAACACCCTGCGACAAGCGTTGACCAGTAACACCGGAGGGGATGGGTTCAATGTACTGTCAGACATTGGTATCTCACTGCAGCTCGATGGAACGCTAGAAATTGATGATGAACGACTAGACGAAGTGGTCGCTAATCAGCCAGACCAACTGGCAGGTTTCTTTGCAGGTGACTCAAATGAGGGTGGCATGGCAGGACAGATTACATCAGCCGTTGAGCAGCTCATTGGAGAAGGCGGTCGACTTGGAAACGCAATCAGCAGCTCAGAAAGCCGAATGGAGAGGTTGAACGACCGTTTTGCCACCACGGAAAGCCGCATTGACCAAACCGTTGAGCGTTACCGTGCACAATTTGCTGCGATGGACAGCATGGTAGGGCAAATGAACCAAACGAGCGCCTATCTGACTCAGCAGCTGGCAACGCTTGGTCAAACAGGTCAGTAACATTTGATATAAAATTCAGAGGCTTACAGGCTCGGGAGGTGCTTCCGGGCCTTTTTTATGCTTGCATAGGCTGCAGTGCTAAAGTTTGTCGTCAAACTGCCGATAAGTTTAGGACAATACTCAAATTCACAAGGAGCTGAGCCGCATGGCGACGATTACCTCTCTTGGCGTTGGTTCAGGTTTGGACTTAAATGGCTTGCTGACTCAGCTTCAAAGTGCTGAGCGGCAGAAGCTGACCCCGTTGACACAGCAACAAAGCGCCCAACAAACAAAAATATCGGCCTATGGGCGTCTACAATCCGCAATGGGGCGTCTGCAGGACTCTGTTACGGCCCTTAACGACCCCTCCACTTTTCGCAAGCAGACCAGCACGGTGACGGGAGAGGGGGTAAGTGCAACCGCTGGTGAAACAGCGAATGCTGGCCGTTACGACATCAATGTTACTCAACTCGCCAAAGGCGGCAGCGTTGCCTCAAATAGCGTGGCGATTGACCAGGTGTTAACGACCGCTACTACCTCGCTGACGGTTGATTTCGGTGCCACTTATACCAATGGCACTTTCGATGCTAGCGCCGCTCCTCTCAGCAGCTATTCACTTGATATTGCGGCAGATAGCACTCTTGAAGATGTGCGAGATCAAATTAATGCGGACGCCGATGCAGGTGTCACAGCATCCATTGTGAACGATGGCACCGGCTATCGCTTGGCGCTCAGCTCTAAAGAAACCGGCAAAGAGGCTTCTGTGGTCAGCTTTTCAGGTCTTGCTCAGCTCACCATGGATGATGCCACGCTGCGCCCAGGCCAAGATGCCGAGCTGGAAGTGAATGGTATTGCCATTACAGGCACAACCAATCGTATTGAAGAGGCCATTCAAGGGGTAACCCTTGATATTTCCGCCGTTTCTGAAAATCCGGTTTCGCTGGTGATTGAGCGCGATGAAGCATCACTAAAAGAGACAATCAACGAATTCGTTAGCACTTACAATGAAGTGCGCTCCACGATTGATCGCATGACAGCATTCAATGGAGAAGGCGCAACTTCAGGAGAATTACTGGGCGATCGCACCGTTCGTACGGTGGAGAACCGCATCCGTCGCGATATTACTGATAGCCTTGGCACTGGTGATCTCAACCGTTTGGCGCAAATCGGTATCGAGATCGATGAAAAGGGGCGCCTGCAGGTTGACGAAATAAAGCTGGATGAAGCAGTTGCGACAAACCCCGAAGGGCTGATGGCCTTTTTTGCTGGCGATACTGAAGAAGCCGGTTTTGCAGGCCGGTTAAATGCTACCCTTGAAACGATTACGGCGGATGATGGCATTATTCAGGTATCAGTCAATAGTGCTGAAAGCCGCATTGATAATTTGGATGAGCGAATTGCGCGAGCAGAGCTGAGCATCGAGCGTAATATTGCCCGCTACCGAAGCCAGTTCTCCCAGTTGGATGGCATGATTGCGCAGATGAACTCTACCAGCGCTTACCTATCGCAGCAGTTCAGCATGCTAGGTTCAATGCAGAACAGTAATTAATCTCCGTTACATTGTTTTACAAAAAAATAGCGTGTTTTTTTAAAGATTCTGCTGGGCCTGCCGTTAATTAAAATAACGGCGGTTCACCGCCGCAAAGCAGGCCACGTGGCCAGTCAATCTTCAAGGAGCAATTCCATGTCAGTGATCAATACCAACATCACCGCCTTGATCGGCCAGCAGAACCTGGGTCGTGCGCAGGATGCCCAGCAAACCGCTATGGAGCGTCTGTCTTCCGGTTTGCGTATCAACAGCGCCAAGGATGATGCAGCCGGTCAGGCCATCGCCAACCGCATGAGCAGTCAGATCACCGGTCTGAACCAGGCCAGCCGTAACGCTAACGATGGTATCTCCCTGTCTCAGACAGCGGAAGGCTCTCTGGACCAGATCAACGACAACCTGCAGCGCATCCGTGAGCTGACCGTTCAAGCCCAGAACGGCACTAACTCCGGCGCTGATATCGACTCCATCCAGAAGGAAGTCAACCAGCGCCTAGAAGAAATTAACCGTGTTACTGACGAAACCGAGTTCAACGGCACGGCTCTTTTCTCCCAAACTGCGGCAACCAGCTTCGGTATTCAGGTCGGCACCGATGATGGTGAGAAGATCGATATCAATATTAGCGCGGCTACTGGCTGGAACTCTTACGTATCAACCGGCACTGCTGGCATAACGGGTGGCACCGTTACCAGCCGTAGTGTTAGCGCCAATGGTTTCGATGTCATGTCCAGCACCGCTCTGGACACCCTCGACACTATGATCAATAAAGTCGATAGCTCACGCAGCGATCTCGGTGCGGTACAGAACCGTTTCGAGTCGGCTATTGCCAACATCGAAACCACCTCTATCAACCTTTCCTCAGCTCGCTCGCGCATCGAAGATGCCGATTACGCTAAGGAAGTCTCTAATATGACCCGTGCAGGCATTCTGCAGCAGGCAGGTACTTCCGTACTCGCCCAGGCAAACCAAACCCCACAGAGTGTGCTATCTTTGCTGGGCTAAGTCATTCAAGATTTACCCAACAAAAGCTATCAGGGCCGGCATATGCCGGCCTTTTTGCCGTTACAGTAATTTCTACTCCTTAGATCCTGGGGTCATTCACTAACTTCCCGCTTATTGTCAGGTATACCGTAAAAAAGCTCTGCTTTTCATTACTTCTAAAGTCTGCATCCTGTGCCAAACTGGTAGATCTACCTCTGTTTCAGACCGCAGGAATACCATGACTCAGTCCAGCCACGTCCCTACCTACCTGCAAAAGAAGTTTATGGATGCCTATCGTGGCGACCGTCCTCATGTGGCTATGCAGGAGGCAGAATGCCTTGTCCAGCGGTTTCCGAACGATGCTTTCTCTTGGAAGGCGCTAGGAAACTGCCTTTTAGTTGCGAGTGAATTCTCACAAGCCAAGACGGCTTTTGAAACGGCGCAGGCATTTGATCCCAGCGACCCCCGTGTTCTTGACGCGTTGGCCCGGATACATTTTATTCTAGGCTTTCCAGCTCAAGCCATTGAACTACAGAAAAGTTGTTTGGAAGTGGATAGCACCGATCCTCAGTTCCAGTTTAATATGGCAAACCTACTACAGCAGGCGGGGGTCGGCGATAAAGCATTACCTTATCTTGAATCGGCAGAGAAACTAGGGCACGATCTCAGTGAAATATTATCTCTACGCAGCGCTATACTGGCTCTAAGCTTTAATTTCCAAGAGGCTTGGGAGGCTCTCAATAAACTCTATGCCTTGAGGCCCAATGATCCAACCGTACATAATAATCTTGCCAACTTTTACAAGGACATGGCGAACTTTGAAAAAGGGGAATACCATTATCGTCGTGCACAGCAGATAGCCCCTAACTATGTAGCAGCTTACTCCAACCAGCTGCTTTCCATGCACTACGACCCTGCAGCAACGGTTCAGGATATCTTGGAACTGGCCAGAGCCTGGCAATCCCGCTTCGGGCCCACTAGTAAAAGCATTTTTCCCATTTCTAAAGTACATGAAGTGGATCTCAGCCGCCCCATTCGTGTCGGGCTGGTTTCATCCAATTTCCATATTCATCCCGTGGGATGGATGGTCTCCAGTGGATTAGCTGCCCTACCGGCCGACATCGAACTTTATGCCTATAGCGATAGTGATAGGCAAGACTTCATTAATCAGCGTATTCGCCAATGTGTGACCCGTTGGGTGACGACTTATCATCTTGACGATCAGCAACTAGCCGAACGTATACGAGACGATAGGATCGATATTCTGATCGACCTGGCAGGTCACGGTGGCGGAAGCCGTATGCGTACTATGGCTATGCGCCCAGCATCGCTTATCGTTAAATGGGTGGGTGTACAGGTTAGCAGTATGGGTATTCCCGCTTTCGATTACTTCCTTAGTGATCACATTGAGACACCAGTGGGAGTGGATAAGGACTATTCTGAGAAACTCATCCGCATGCCGGATGACTATATCTGTTATCGTCCGCCCTATTACAAGCCAGCAATTACCGCCCTGCCGGCCATTCAGAACGGCTATATTACCTTGGGCTGTTTTAACAACCCTGCTAAGATCAATAATATCGTGCTTGGCGAATGGGCCAAACTCATGCACGATCTGCCCAACAGCCGTTTGCTGCTTAAAGGCGCTCAGTACACCAACCCGCAGGTCTGTGAACGTATCCAAGGAGTCATGTCTCAAGCGGGTATCGAAACTGAGCGAGTAATATTAGAAGGTCCGGTTAAGCATCAAAAGTTGCTGGAAAGCTACCAGCGCGTGGATATTGCGCTTGATCCTTGGCCTTACTCCGGTGGCCTGACGACTTGTGAAGCCATGCTGATGGGCGTGCCCGTGGTTACTCTCCCCGGGCCGACCTTTGCTGGCCGGCATAGCGCCACACACCTGATCAATGCCGGTATGCCCGAGCTAGTCGTCAACAGTTGGCAAGAATATCGCCAGCGTGTGATCGAACTGGCTTCGGATTTGCCCAGTTTGGCGGTGATTCGCGCCTCGCTTCGTACGTATCTTGAGCAATCGCCGGTATGCGACGGGGAGCGTTTTGCTCGCCACTTGCATAAGGCGCTGCGTGCCATTTGGCAGCGCTATTGCGAAGGTAAGGCCCCTGCTGCCCTAACCTTCAAGAAGGGCGGACAAGCTTGGTTTGAAGATGAAGGTACGCCAGTCAAGTTACCTCAGCATCTGCGTATGGATGGTGAAGGGTTCGACTGGCCCCTGGAATCCACCATTACGGTATTCGACAACGGCGCGAATCTGGCTAGTCGCAGCGATGCCGAACAATTACTCGGCAGTGGTCATATCGCCATTCTAGCTTTTGATCCCATCGAACGCTTATCCAACGTAGCGACTCTTTCACAATATGGGGAGCTTCACCATTATCCTCAGGTCACCCTTGGCGATGGTCAGCCGGTGACGCTACTGGTCGGTGGAGACAACGAGGGCATTACCAGCTTGGAGCCATTGTCAGGCACGAAGCAGGCTACCCACCAAGCCCATCCGGTAGCCAGTATTGAGCTGGACAGTATAGAAGGCCTTGAGTCCATCGACCTGCTCGTTCTGGATGACCGCCATGACAGCCTGAAAATTCTACAACATGGTACAAAGGCGCTACGGGATACCTTGATTATTCAGGTTGGTATTGCCTTCCAGCCAACCCATCAACGCCAGCCCAACTTAGCCGAAGTGCAGCATTGGATGGCGTGCCACGGTTTCCGCTTTTACCGATTCAATAACGGGCAGTACCGCAGCTACCTACCGGAAAGCGTGCCCGCAGAGAAGCGCCAAGCGACAGAACTGACAAGTGCCGATGCTATTTTCCTACCGAGCCATGAGCGTATGGCGGCGTTGAGCCATGAGCAATGTATGAGGCTCGCCTTCCTGCTGCACACGGTCTATGGCATTAAGGATCTGGCTTTTAGCCTGTTAGAGGGAGAGAGGTCTCGCTTGTATTTGAAAGAGTTTATTACATCGATAGAACTTGACGGCGAGATTTCGAAAATGATGAGAAAGTACAATGTCTCAGGTAATTTTTCTAAGATTGAGAATGCAAAGGTTATGGATTTGTCAGTTTATCTTTAAATTTCAATGGCCATGAAGGTTTCTTCATGGCCTTTTCAAGAATGCTATTGTTCTGAGTAGTCGCTTGTTTTTACTGCTGTTTTCTGAGTAAATGCATGCTTCACTCGGTTAGTAAAAGATTTGTGTGTATGGTATTTCTGTATATATTTCTTTGATTTTTCTCCCAGGTTGTAAATGAGGTTTTTGTCTTTTATAAGGTATGACAAGTTGTCATGTATTTCTTGTGGGGATGTGTTTAATATAGGAGGGTGTTCGGGAAGAAGTTCTATAATTTTAGGTGAAACGTAAGTAACAACTGGCTTTCCTAGTGCCATTGCTTCATGAGCTAAATATCCCAAGCCTCCGATTTTAAATTGATCTAAAATGATGTCGGCACGTGAATATATTTCTAAAGCCTCTTTGTGGCTGACGTCAGTGAGTTCAATATAATTTATTTTTTCTTCTCCTAGTCTTTCCTTTATTTTTTTTATGGCCTGCCTAACATATTCTGTTCCTTTAATTCTTGGGTTGGAGGGGGCGTGAACAATTGTTATCGCTTCTCCTTGAGAGAAAACAGTTTTCATTCTTAAGTATTCGTCCATTCCTCCGTAACCTATGTTATGGCAAGTGTCAAAGAAATCACTTACCAAAAGCTCCATTTCTTCAGAGCCTGTAATAGCTGTTCTGTTATTGATGTCGGACCAAAATGCTAATTTCCTTTCTTTTCTACCATCATCAGGCTGGTTGTCGTATTCGAAATAAGGTGATATGTTTTTTGCAAATTTATAGCGTCTTACGTCGCTTCCTAAAAAGCTAGGTATCGTTTTTTTTCCTCGACTCTTTGCATATAATACGTCACTGAAGTCAGAGAAGATAGACTCCCCCCATGCATAATTAAGCACATCAAATTCTTGTGCTAGAGTTTTGCTAAGACTGCCATAAAAGCTTACGCTTTCGTTTCTTTGAAGGGTTAGGTTGTAGTTCTCTTTTTGGTACCTTTTATCAGTTGTGGCAGTATTGATAGTGAATGTCGTAATTCCTGATTTTCTAAGAGCTCTGCCAGTAGTACTTATATAGCTAGCAATTTCCATTGGTAATATGGCTACTTTCATTTCAATTAATGTCCCTTTCTGTATATGGGTTGATCTTACCTACGGGTTTAGCTGGGGTGCCATATGCTTTAGTATAAGAAGGTATATCATTAAGTACTAAGCTATTTGCTCCTATAATAACGCTATTGCCGATTACTACGCCTTTGGAGATGACAGCATTTGGGCCGATGTAACAGTTAGAGCCTATTGTTGTACTTGCTTTTTCTATAGATATCTTACCTCCGCTTATCGAGCGTTTAACAGTGTCGTGAGTATAAATTTGGACGCCAGCAGAAATAGAGCAATTGTTACCAATTGTTAGGCTGCCACCAGAACCATCTAAAATAGTGAAAGGTCCAATCCAAGTGTTTGAACCGACTAACACCTCACCAATGACTAGGCTTGAGTCATAAATAGAACTTCCCTCCCCAAACCCTAGGAGACGGGCTTTTTCCCATCGGTCAACAATATAGTCGCCAAAAGGTAAAAATCGGTCATGTTTTAATTTGAAGGTCTGTAGCTGCGCTTCCCAAAAGCGTTTTAGTTTTTTAATCATTTGCCTGAGAGTTTTTATTTATAAGAATATCTTCTAGAGTCTGAGTGATTTTTTTTATATCCGTGTCTTTTAATTGTTCGTGTAAAGGCAGTGCAAGCCCTTTCTTGAACAGTATCGAACCTGTTTTTTGTTGAGAGTTTAGAGTGTTATATGAATTGATTGTAGATAAGCTCTGTGCACCCAAGTTCGCTTCTATAAGCCTGGTTTTTAGTTCTTGAATAACTAAGTCTCGATCATGAAAGCTAGACAATACTACCATGAATGTTTGCCAGCTATGGCCTGTTGTAAGCTCAGGGCACTTTAAGTGCCCGTTTTCTGTTAATTTCTTTAAACTATAAACGTAAAGCTCTGCTAGCTTTTTTCTTTTCGATATCCAGCCATCAAGCCCTGGTAGTTGGCTTCTTCCTAAAGCTGCTTGAAAATTAGTTAGTCGATAGTTAAGCGCTGGTTCTATAAAGGCAATCTTTCCCTCAATTCGCTCTATACCGTGATTACGCAATCGCCGCATGCGAGCTGCTAATACAGGGTTGTTTGTTGTGATTGCCCCACCTTCTCCTGTGGTAATCGTTTTTCTTGGGTGAAAAGAAAAGCAACCAATATCTCCGATTGTTCCTGCCTTTCGTCCTTGTTGCTGCGCTCCCAATGCACAGGCAGCATCCTCTATTACTTTTAAACTATGATCATTAGCTATACGCATAATTTCAGACATGTTAGCCATGCAGCCGAATTCATGCACAGGAATAATCGCCCTTAGTGTTTCAGGCCTATTCCACTGTTGAATAATGTTTTCTAGATGTACAGTATCTATTGTATAATTTTCCGGCAGTACATCCACAATAATAACTTCAGCTCCTGTCATTGCTACTGCATTTGCAGTCGCTGGAAACGTGAAGTCAGGAACTATCACTGCATCACCAGGGCCGAGGTTTAACGCTAGAAGGGCTACGTGCAGTGCGGCTGTTCCAGAAGATACAAGGATGGCATCTTTACAGTCAAGATAGTTAGCTATTTCTAGCTCAAAAGCCTCACACTCTTCTCCGTGAACGAGTTGACCAGAGCGAAGCACTCTAGCCACTGCTTCAATTGCCTTTTCACTAATGTTGGGATGAGATATTTTTAGCATGATCAACTTTGGAATAAATTTGAAAGTGGAGGCAGGTTTGTTTCGTTGTTTTTAATCCAATAGGCTGTTTTTCTCAAGCCTTCTTCTAAGTCTACGCTAGCTTCAAAGTCAATTAACTCCAGGGCTTTTCTCACTTCTGGAATGCGTAGCTCGATATCGGCCGATAAGGAATTTTTAAATACAATGTTAGAAGAACTTTCTAAGATGCGACAAACTGTTTGAGCAAGTCCATAAACTGTTGTAACAGCACGAGAGTTGCCAATGTTAAAAGACTCTCCTATCGCTTTTGGGTGCTCTAGAGCACAAAGCACGCCCCTTACCATATCATCAATATAGCACCACGCACGAATTTGAGATCCATCACCAAATATGAAAATATCTTCATTTTTTAGGGCTTTGCGTATAAAGATGGATAAGGCACCTTCGCCAGTTTGTCCCGGTCCATATACATTGAATGGGCGCACGGTAACAGTTGGTAGTTGGTATTGCTTATAGTAGGCATGGGCTAAATGTTCGCCTGCCAATTTGCTAACAGCATAAGTCCACCGTGCTTCACCAACTGCGCCTGTAACTGTTTGATGATTTTCACCTACTTTAAAAGCCTGAGATCCAAATACTTCCGAAGTGGAAAAGTCAATGAAGCGCTCAATGCCCCCCAGTTCTTTAGCTGCTTCCATCGCATTTGCGGCTCCAATCATATTAACGCGCATAGTATTCACTGGGTTGCGTACAGTAGACTCAATACCTGCGATTGCAGCGGCATGTATGACTATCTGTGAACCTCTCATTTCAGATTTTAATGATGAGTAATCTAGTACATCACCTTTAACCTGTTTTACATTAGGATGTTGTGAATACTCTGTGTCTTTCAGGGTGTTACGAGTGTAATTGTCGAACACGGTGATCTCATTTCGCTCTGCAAGGCGTGAGATTAGCATGCTGGCAATAAAGCCCGCGCCGCCTGTGATAAAAATTTTCTTGCCAGAAATCATTTTTTTTCCTTTCAATATTTGCAGGTGTTATAGATAGCTTTCGCTATGATTTCTTGATGATAATGATGCAGGTAAGGTGACATTGGTAAGCTTATCACCTGGGTGGCTGCTTTATCCCCTACGGGCAAGTCAGCTGTTTTGTCAGCGACCGCAGGTTGCTGGTTTAACGTGGTTGGGTAGTGTACAGCAGTTGGAATCCCACTTTCTTTCAATTTGGCTTGTACCTCTACACGATTTTCGACCCGAATGGTGTACTGTGCCCAGGCACAAGTATTGTGAGGGGCGACATAAGGTGTGGTGGTTATGCCTGCGCCGTTAAGTAGTTGAGTGTAGCGCTCGGCTACTTGCTGGCGTAGTAGTAGTTCTTCGTTAAAAATTTCTAGCTTGGTCAGTAGGATAGCAGCCTGTAGGGTATCCAATCGACTATTCACGCCTACACGAATGTGGTGATAGCGGCGATCCTGACCATGACGGGCAATTTGGCGCAGTACTTTAGCTAGCTCATCATCGTTGGTAAACATTGCACCTCCATCACCATAACAACCCAGCGGTTTGCTCGGGAAGAAGCTAGTAGTGGCGATGGTACTTAGGTTGCAAGATTGGCGGCCTTTATAGGTAGCGCCAAAGCTCTGGGCAGCGTCTTCAATTACCGGTATACCGTATTTTTCCGCAATGGAATTAATGGCGTCAAAATTAGCGCACTGACCGTAGAGTGAAACGGGAATAATGGCCTTAGTTCGCGGTGTAATGGCTGTTTCTAGCGTTGATGGATTTAGGGTGTAAGTGCGAGGGTCAATATCCACATAAACTGGCTTGGCGCCCAGCAGCGCTACCGTTTCGGCGGTGGCGATATAAGTGAAACCGGGAGTAATCACCTCATCTCCGTAGCCGGTCCCAAGCGCCATAAGGGCGATCTGTAAGGCGTCTGTGCCGTTAGCGCAGGTAATGCAGTGCTTGGTGCCTGTATAGGCAGCGAGTTTTTCTTCCAGCTCGGCCACTTCGGGGCCAAGGATGTACTGACCATGGGCCAACACCCGCTGGATACCTGCGTCGATTTTATCTTTTATGCGGGCTTGTTGGGCTGCGAGGTCAATAAAGTGAATCATGCGCTCACTCTCTTCAGCTGGTTGCCATTTAGTACATAGCGGTCACCGGTATGCTGACATACTGCTTCGCTTTGCCCTTGCAATGGTAGAGCTAGTTGTTCGCCGTATTGGCTCATCCAGCCGATTTGCCGGGCTGGGACGCCTACCATAAGGGCGTAAGCTAAAACGTCTTTATTGACGACTGCTCCGGCGCCGATAAAGGCGTACTCGCCGATGGTTACACCACAGACGATAGTGCTGTTGGCTCCCAAGGTAGCGCCCTTCTTCACTAGTGTGTCGCGGTATTCATTTTTTCGTTCGATGAGCGAGCGGGGATTGTAGACGTTAGTGAATACCATGCTGGGGCCGCAAAATACGCCTTCTTCCAGGGTGACATTGTCATAAATGGAAACATTGTTCTGCACTTTACAATTATCGCCAATCACGGCTTTATTGCCGACGAAGACGTTTTGCCCCAGTGAGACGCCTTTGCCAATTTGAGCCCCGCTACATACATGCACGAAGTGCCATACGCGGGAGCCTTCACCTATCTGGGCTCCTTCATCGATAATGGCGGAATCATGAATCATCAAGCTCGAGTTATCCATTTCATACCAGCCTACTCAGGAATGGGTGAGCTTTACCGACCCCTGGAGCAGGCTGGGCGGAGCTGATAATGTTCACGGCCTCAATACAGTGGCGCACATCCTCAATGCCGTAGCCGCGGTTAGCGAGAATCTCTTGGTAACTTATCGTATGTAGGTCGGTAAAGCCGCTGGAGAACTCGATCTCTTGCCCATCCACGGTAATGGAGCGGTAGGTGGGTTGCTTACCCTTGATGCTTTCCGGTAAGTCATTGGCGTCGATAGAAAGAAACCAGGGTACCCGAGCCCTCTCGTATTCAAGGTAACCAGCGGCTTTGTTGTCGCTGGCGTAGTGCAGCACGTTCTTCTGTAGGCTGCCAAAGACGAAGTACAACATATCAAAGAAGTGGACGCCGATGTTGGTGGCTACACCGAAGGACTTGCGCGGGTCGCCTTTCCAGCTCTCCATATACCATTTGCCGCGGGAAGTGATATAGGTAAGCTCCACCTCGTACTTGTTTGAGCGTGAGCTATTCTCTACTTTCTGTTTTAGGTCCAGGATGGCTGAGTGGTGTCGTAGCTGCAGAATGTTAAAGACCCGCTTGCCAGTCTCCTGCTCAATTAACGCCAGCTCATCAAGTAGTTCAGGTGTAGGTACTAGCGGCTTCTCGCAGATCACGTTACAGCCAAGCCTTAGGCCTGCGGCGATATGGGCATGGTGCAGGTAGTTGGGTGAGCATACCGTTAAGTAGTCCAGCGCAGTCTGGGGGGTACGCTTGAGCTGCCAAGCATGCTCTTGGAAGCGCTCAAACTCGGTAAAAAATGCACTTTGGGGAGATATGGAGTCTATGATTCCCACCGAATCGTTGATGTCATAGGCAACTGCCAGATGGTTGCCGGTTTCCTTAATCGCTCTCATATGACGAGGAGCTATGTAGCCAGCAGCGCCGATTAGGGCAAAGTTCTTCATTCTTTTCCTCAGGCCTTGATAATATGTGAGTAGGACTCGCGGAAAGTACCGCGGCTGTCAATTATCAACTGGGCATGCTGCTTGATCAGTTCGAAATCGAAACAGTCATGGTCGGTAGCCAGCACCACAGCATCGAAGCTCGCCAAACTCTCAACGTTCAGTTCCACGCTTGCCAATTCAAAATGATGTTCGCGCATTTTTGGGAAAATGGGTACATGGGGATCGCTGTAGGCCACCTTTGCTCCTTTTGCTTCGATCAACTCCATGACCTTCACTGAGGGGGACTCGCGCATATCGTCCACATTCTTTTTGTAGGCGATACCTAATACTAGTACGCGGCTGTTTTTGAGCGCCTTGCCATTCTCATTCAGGCCATCTATCAGTTTGTTCACCACATACTCTGGCATGGCGCGGTTCACCTCCCCAGAAAGCTCGATAAAACGAGTATTCAGTCCATATTCTCGAGCTTTCCAGGTAAGGTAGAAGGGGTCAATAGGAATACAGTGGCCACCTAGACCTGGGCCTGGGTAATAGGGTGTGAAGCCAAAGGGTTTAGTTGCTGCGGCATCCACAACCTCAAATATATCAATGCCCATTCGATCGGCGACCATTTTCATCTCGTTGACTAAGCCGATATTTACAGCGCGGTGGATATTCTCTAACAGCTTGGTCATTTCGGCTGTTTTGGTAGAGCTGACTGGTACGACCTGATCAATCGCGGGTGAGTAAAGCGCAATACCCACTTCGAGACAGGCTGGGGTGTGTCCTCCAATCACTTTAGGAATCGTGCGAGTCTCATAGTCTGGGTTGCCAGGATCTTCCCGTTCTGGTGAGTAGACTAAGAAAATGTTTTCTCCAACGATCAGGCCACTCTCCTGCACGCGTGGCAACAGCTCTTCCTCAGTAGTGCCCGGATAGGTGGTGCTCTCCAATGACACAATCTGGCTTTCGCGCAGATAGGGCTTAATCGCGTTAACTGTGTCGATTACGAAGTTTATGTTCGGTTCACGATATTTGTTGAGTGGTGTAGGCACGCAAAGAATGATGGCATCGGCTTCTACGACGCGGCTGAAGTCGGCAGTGGCTTCAAATCCGCGGTGAGCAGCCGCATCAATTTTCTCTGATGGTATATGCTCAATATAGCTCTTTCTGTCATTCAACTGGTCGACTTTTGACTGATCAATATCAATACCTAATACACGAAAACCAGTATCAATATAGCTTAGTGCAAGCGGTAAACCGACGTAACCGAGGCCGATTATGCAAATAGTGGCATTTGTTGTACTGAATTTATACAGTAGGCTGAGCTTGGGTGTCGTCATGTTGTATCTTTTAACTCATCAGTTGCGCCACATGGTTGCATTGGTGTGGCTTTTACGTATTGTCGGCCATTCTACCGTTTTACTTAGGGGGGAAATTGATCAATTTACGAATGGCGAGTAAATCGTCGAACAGACACCGTTCGAGCCGCTGTTCACTAGCCCGCAAACGCGCCACGAGAGCGCATGCCGTCTGAGCACAAGTACTGTGATCGATGGATTCGGTTGCGACATTGAGCCGACTCTACGGCACCAATCTCAAAACGGTACGTAAGTGGAGCAGCCGAAATACTGTTGAGGGTACCCGGATAGTGCTCAGGGCCCCACGTTACACGTCACTAACGCCAAGACTATTGGCATAAGCAGAGCGCTGGAGAAAACCGCTGCTTCATTTTCCCCTATCTCGTTGAAATGGTAAGCAATTATAGGCTATCGCTACCATCATCCAGCTTGGTTTGGCAGGTGCGCTTGCAGGGTTAGATGAGGCTTATCCAGGAAGAGCTTCACTGAGCGGGCTGGAGTTTCATGCTGCTCTGGTCCGCCGGTTTTTGGTGCGACTCATTAAATTTTGGTAGCATGCGAGTCTGATCTTAAGTACCTATTCAAAATTAATCGCGTGATCAGTTCCGTAACCACCGATGCACTCCTCGCAACGGTATATGCAAGCTGCCGTGCAGGCACATCTTACATTAGCGTGACTTCAAACCTGTCAGCTGTCACAACAGGCGTTTTAGCATGCCGAGGACCTTCTTTGATTTCTACCAAGCCATAATCACCCATCTTTTTAATGGTGCGGCTCAGGCTCTCTTTGCGACGCCCTGTGATTTCAGCAAGCTCT
>Ga0114902_1000737_pt1 | contig 16123 bp, 16 predicted proteins | sample MalvireepMed_s12_FD_87291 | JGI IMG/M metagenome (GOLD analysis project Ga0114902, IMG submission 87291) | Marine viral communities from the Global Malaspina Expedition - Malaspina viral metaG DeepMed_s12 | ecosystem: Environmental > Aquatic > Marine > Oceanic | place: Mediterranean Sea... | reverse complement strand
GGGACAGACTCATGTTTATAAAGGTAAAGTGCGCGAAGTGTACAGCCTTGACAACGACCTACTCGTAATGATCGCAACAGACCGCTTGAGCGCGTTTGATGTGGTGATGCCTAAAGGAATCCCATACAAGGGACAGATCCTCAACCAGATCGCGACTAAAATGATGCGCGATACCGAAGACCTGGTGCCCAACTGGCTGGCAGCGACGCCAGATCCTAACGTTGCGGTAGGGAAGAAGTGCGATCCCTTTAAAGTGGAGATGGTGATACGTGGCTATATGAGCGGGCACGCGGCGCGCGAATATAAAGCCGGAAAGCGTATGTTGTGCGGAGTACCGCTACCGGAAGGAATAAAGGAAAACGATAAATTTCCGCAGCCTATCATCACTCCGGCGACCAAAGCCGAAATGGGTGATCACGATGAGGATATTTCTAAAGAAGATATTCTAAAACGCGGAATCGTCTCTGCGGAAGATTATGCGGTACTAGAAGATTATACGCAGAAGCTTTTTCAGCGTGGGACGGAGATCGCTGCCGAGCGCGGACTCATCCTTGTAGATACCAAATATGAGTTTGGTAAAACTGCTGATGGGGAGATCGTACTTATCGATGAGATCCACACCCCAGATTCGTCACGCTACTTTTATGCAGACGGTTATGCCGAGCGTCAGGAAAAAGGGGAGGCACAAAAGCAATTGTCTAAAGAGTTTGTGCGTCAATGGCTTATCAGCAACGGTTTTCAGGGCTTAGAAGGGCAAACCTTGCCGGAGATGACTGATGAATACATTGAGACCGTTTCTGAGCGTTATATCGAGTTGTATGAGAATATTACCGGGGAAACTTTTGTAAAGGCCGATCTTTCGGATATTGACAAGCGTATTGAAACTAATGTGTTGAACTACTTGAACGCATAAGCTTGAGAACAATTTAAACATTTTCAAACCGAAAAGATGTAGCACTCTTTTCGGTTTTTTTTTGGCGCCGCCAATGGGAATAATAGCCCCAAGCTTGCCTCGAACTTAGAATTTGTTTTTAACGCGTTCTTCAAGGTTTTGCCGTGAGGTAGCTTGTTGTCGTCGGCAAAGGGGAATAATTTGTTGAGGCTTTCCTATTTTTAACGCATCAATCTGAACGTGTATGGATTTATTGAATCATTGGATCGCTGAAGCTGCCTCATTTGTGTGGGGTTTACCACTGCTGTTTTTATTAATAGGCGGCGGATTATGTCTGTTGGTTTATTCCCGTTTTTTGCCCTTTAAATACTTTGGCCACGCCATACAGGTATTGCGTGGTAAATATGATAACCCTGATGATCCGGGGGAGATCAGTCACTTTCAGGCATTGATGACGGCTTTGTCCAGTACCGTGGGGATGGGCAATATTGCCGGTGTGGCTGTAGCTATTGCTGTGGGTGGTCCCGGTGCCGTGTTCTGGATGTGGATCAGTGCTTTGGTGGGGATGAGTACCAAATTCTTTACCTGTACCTTAGCGGTTCTATTCCGTGGAAAAGATGACTCCGGAACGCTTCAAGGCGGACCCATGTATTTTATTACCGAAGGTCTGGGCAAAGCCTGGAAACCGCTGGCGGTGTTTTTCAGTATCGCCGGTCTTGTGGGTGCGTTGCCGGTTTTTAATGTAAACCAACTCACGCAAGCCGTTAATGATATTTTACTGGTGCCTAATGGAATTGAAAAGGGCTTCACTACCGATCTGAGCATTGGCATCGTACTGGCAGTCATTACCGGGATCGTGATCCTGGGCGGACTCAACCGCATCAGTAAAACGGCGAGTAAACTGGTGCCTGCGATGGTAGTGCTGTATTTTATTGCGGTGCTTGCTATTTTAATTCTAAACGCAGCAGAAGTACCGCACTACCTTCAGTTGATCTTTACCGATGCCTTTGCAGCCAACAATTACACCGGCGATCCTATGTTTGGCGGTGTATTAGGCGCGTTGATCGTTTTGGGTATTCGGCGGGGAGCGTTTTCTAATGAAGCAGGTATTGGTACCGCACCTATGGCACACGGAGCCGCAAAGACGGAAGAACCCATTCGTGAAGGTCTTGTAGCCATGTTGGGTCCGTTTATAGATACGGTGATCGTGTGTACTCTTACAGCTTTGTGTATTCTGGTGACCGGCGTTTGGAAAACAACAGCCGCCAGCGGTGTTACGCTTACCGCAAAGGCCTTTAGCGACAGTATTCCCGGTTATGGACCGTATGTACTGTTGGTATGTATCGCGGTGTTCAGTATCAGTTCGTTGTTTAGCTATTCGTACTACGGTACAAAATGTTTGGCGTTTCTCTTTGGTACGCGCCACAAACACTGGTACAATTACTTTTATATCGCCAGTATTTTAATTGGTGCGACCACTTCTTTAGACCTTATGATTAACCTGATCGATACCTTCTTTGCTTTGATGGCGATCCCAACGATGCTGGCTACGCTTATACTCGCTCCTAAAGTGATGCAGCGGGCACGAATGTATTTTACCAGTTTGAACAAAACGAACTAGAGGTACGCGATGCAATCGCGCAGTAGCCTTGATTGAGCAAGGTTTAAAATAGTAAGTGATGCCATCGCTTACTATTTCCTTAGTTTTTGACAATGAAATAGGCTATGTAATTAAGCCAGCAATTACTATTGCAAGTGCAATATAAAATAGCACCCCATAAATTCTCATCTCATTTGCTTGTTTGATTTTTCGATCAAAACCATGCTTTTTGAAACGTTCCATTTCCGACTCATTATGATCGGAATTTTGCCAGCGATTCCATTTAGCTAATCCGTTAGGGAAAAAGAAAAACCAAGCTGCTTCGGCATTGCTTAGTGGCGCATTTTTACGTTTTTCGGTATTTTCTTGTTCAAGACTCATGTACTGTCGACATCAAAGGTTTTGAGACTCCGTGGTGATTTATTTCTATTTGAATAATTAAAGATACGAGAACTATCAAGATACGTTGCTAGGATTGTATTTTTACGAGTTTCAGTAAAACGCAAAAGAGGCACGCAATGCAATCGCGCGCTAACAATTGAGAACTGACTATGCTCCACCATACTGTTCAGGTATTCTAGCCTGTTCTGTTTCTATGGTCCATAATAAACTAACGATCCACCAACGCTTGTTGTAGTAGGTTAGTTGGTAGCTGTTGATGCCTTTTTCTTCAGTGCCTTCAGAGTCTTTTCCGTAAAAGGTCTGGAATACCTGAGCGATTCCGTTATAGGTGTCTACGGTTTTCGCAATTTCCTGTTCAAGATAGCCTTCTTCGTAATATGGATCTTTTAAATAATTCAGAAAGTCGTCTAGAGACACGGATTCCGCTTGCGTGGAATCTGCTACGGTAAAGATCGCTGCAGGGTGAAATAACTTTCGTACCGCAGCGGTGTCCATCTGCTCGCCTTTTTCAATAGTGATCTGGTCGAGCAGTTCGTTGATGACCCCGTCGATGGTGTGGAGTTGAGGTAGCGGTTCTTCCTGAGCAAAGCCGGAAAGTAGGGTAAGCATATAGAAGCATAGTGCAATAGGATATTTCATAGACTTTAGTTTTAGTGTTTCATTGGTTTATTGGGGCTTTAGCGTGGAACGCGATGCAATCGCGCACCAACGCTAAATTGGAGCGCCATAGCATCGCGCACCAACACTAAATTGGAGCTCCGTACCATCGCGCACCAACATATGGTTTCGATTTATATACTAAATACGCTGTATAAACGCCTTTGTGTCAAAAGTCTGAGCGCTTTAGGACTATTCCTGACCTATTCTTCCAACAGTACTTTTCTAATCTGCGTCAGCACTTCCTCATTTTTGACGATATTTAAATGATTGGCGTTAGAGATGCTTTGCACCCTAGTAAATGCAGCGGCGGGTTGAAAGACTTCCTGAAAACGCTCCGGGTAGAAGCTTTCATCGGCATTGCCTACGAGGACCAGAGTTGGTGTTTTTAGTTTTATGATATCGTGTTTGTAATGCGTAGGTGCAAAGTTCACCGCCATACGGTAGGAGTAGGAAGCTGCTTGTAACGGATCTTCGTAAGCTTTTGGCCGATTGAAAAAGAGCACCGGTTTATCGTTGTATGCCGTTACCCCAATACCATTAAGCATTGCCAGACCCACCCAACGTTTTACGCCTACGCTTACCCAGCCACCGCTGTTCTGTTTTACCGTAGGCGCATCGTGCCCCAGATAGGGCGCGAGTAAGAGGGCTTGATCCACTTGGGCTTTTCGCTCAACAGCAAGATACCGCAAGACCAGGCCACCACCGGAAGAGTGCCCTGCGAGAACAATTCTCTCAGCCTGCAGTTCGTGATGTGCATAGGTGATGAGGTCTTCCAGATCTTCTTCGAGTTGACCTATATGATCAATATCAGGCTGTTGTTGCAGATTACGTCCGTGGCCTCTAAGATCAGGCGTAAGTACCGTCGCCAGATCTTCTTGTGCGAGCCTACCGGCTAAGCTTTGCAAATACCTGCTTTCAGAACCACTGCCGTGTAGTAAAAGCAGCACTGTTTTAGAATTTGCAGCATAGCGTCGGCTGAACAAGGCAGCACCATCACGCATGCTAATCCATTCTTCATGATGCGCGAAGGTCTTTACCGCTACGGTATCTATAGAAGTATAATCATAGTTCTCGACATCTACTTTTTGCGGAATAGGCCAGTTGATCAATACCCCTACTGCGATCAGATACAAACACCCATTTACTCCTAAAAATATGAGTATACGCTTTACTATTTTCTTCATCCTTTCCTCTTTTAGAAGTGACGAAGCTAGCACGTGAGCCCTGCTTCGGGGAATAAAAGATCCCCAATTGTACAGTGGTTATGCTGAACCGTGTTTTTTAGCGCTTCAGAAGACGTTCAATTAAAGTCAGCTTTAATCGTTTCGCACGATGGTTCCGCCTTTCATTACAAAGTGTACGCTTTTGATGTTTTCGATATCCTCTAACGGACTGTCTTTATAAGCCACCAGATCGGCCATCAGGTTTTCTTTAATGGCTCCGTATTGCTCGGTAACGCCCAGAAGTGCTGCAGCATTGGTGGTCATACATTTTAAGATGTGCATAGGAGGTATTTCGGCTTCCTTCCAGGTTTTAAGGATTTCTAGATTGCTCTCCAGTCTGTTTTTACCTTCGATGTCGATAATGACATCGGTACCAAAGGCCATCTCAACGCCCAATTCGTAAGCCATTTTGAGACGGTCTCGTATGGAGTTGTACAGAGTATTCATTTGCAGGCTATCTGCTCCATAAGCATGTAAATTGGTTGCGTAGAAATCGGTACCTACTAAAACGGTACCCTTTTCCTTCATCAGTTGCAGCAGCTCTTTATCTAAGAAAAACCCATGCTCTATAGAAGCAGCACCTCCCAGAATGGCATTTTTTGTAGGCGCTCCACCTCCCGCGTGTACGGCTACTTTAATTCCTGCCATTTGGGCTTCTTCTACAGCAACAGCAATATCTTCTTCAGAATAAAAATAGCGTTGATCGCCATTGACGAGTTTGATCGTATTGGCACCATAGTAGATATTTTTGCGTATGGCTTTACGAATTTCATCTTGCGTATCGGCATCCAGATATTCGCGCTGCCAATGCGCACCGCTTAACGGGGCAACATTACTTGACTGTCCGCCAAAGGGTGCAATGATCTTACCGGCGTATTGTATGTGCGGACCTTCGACCCAACCCTTACGAATGGCTTTGATAAGATCGGCAGTGGCATAATCCCCATCGTTCCCGATCTCTTTAACTGCGGTAAAGCCACCGTGCAGGAGCAGTTTGGCATTCTGCACACCGCGCAGAACCCTAAAGGCGTTTGATTCTTCAGCATAACGCTGCAGGTAGTCAAAATGCCGGTAGCTCATATTGGAGGTGAGGTGCACGTGGCAATCCATTAAGCCGGGCGAGAGCCACGAGTCTGAAAGGTCGATGAGGGTATCTGCGGTAAAAGGTTCAGAAGCTTCCTGAATGCCCGTGATAAGTCCGTCTTTGATCAAGAGGATTTGTTGGTCCAGCACTTCGCCGGTAGCCGGTTTGATCACGTGTCCCGCTTTGACAGCGATGGTTTGCGCGTGTAGGTCAAATACGCACAGGCTTAAACTGCAACAAAGTAAAAGAGCGTACAATTGTTTCATAGGTAAGGTGTTTTGGTTTATACTAGAAAAGAACGATCAAGCTTCAGGGATTAAGAAATACATCTTAAAGCCCGGGCATTATGGTTTAGGAGGGGGTACAGCGATTAAACGATGCTGAACTGGCGCTAGGGGGTAAGTGGTATTCTACGCGCGCCAGGATGCGTATGCCGAAGAGGCTATAGGGTTGATGCTAAGGTAGTTAATAAATTTAAATCCCTAACTGTTTTATGTGATATCTTTTGGTACTAAGTGGGTTAGCCTTTGTTGAAGTGGTATTGGAAGATAGCAAGCTGGTAAGTATGGTCTTTAATTTGGAAAGCAGAAGCCATACCTGTATCCCTCGCTAATCGAGATTATACGTTAGCAAGCGTGTCACAAACTAAAACCTAATGTGCTAATAAATGCCTTTAAGGCATTGTACTGAGCTCGTTTACTCTATACCCAGGTACTTCTGATTTTCAGCAAAGGAGCTGAAGGTCTTAACGATACGCCCACCATCTTCTATCAAAATATAGGTAGGGAAAAAGACCACATCATAATCCCTAATGAGTGTTTTTGAGGTATCTATTACCCGCAGATTATCCCAGGTGTAATTGTTCTTGGTAAGATATTCTTTCCAGACCTTATGATCATCATCTTTAGAGATGCCTATTACTTCAATATTGTTCTGCTCTAGCTGTGTTTGCTTCTGTGCCATAAGCTTGTGTTCCTGTACGCAAGGCGGGCAGTTCACAAACCAAAGGTCGAGCAGGTATTTTTTGTCTTTGTCAAAGGCTGTGGTCACCACCTTGTTTTCAAGATCGTAAAATGGGTAGGAGTCAATGTCCAGACGTGTTATACCCAGGCGTTTCTCTATACGTTCATAGCTCCTCAAAAAGCTATGATTTTTGATCTGTTCCTTTTGCTTTGATGCCAAATTGAGTAGTTTTTGCAGGGCGTCCCGGTCTTCTTGATTTCTAAAGAAATAGTTATCCATAATAGCTAAAGAGAACGGACTGTCTATAAACGTATCGATTTCTCTTAAAAGAAAGGAATCTATCTCCTGTGGCGCAGCCTTCTCTTTGATCAAAGAAATATAGGCTGTATTGTGCTCACGCGCTTTGTAGAACAGGTCTGAGCCTATGACCGTATCGATCTTAAGTTTTTGATCTATCTGCCCCTTGATGATCACTTGTTTGCCGTTGAGCCATACCTGACTTTCCGGAAGTTTGCTAGACACGATCTTACCCTCTTTTAAAAACCAAATATGATACAGATCATTGATGCTGTCGTTAAAGCTGATGCGTATGGTATCTTGAAAAGCCACTTTATGCAGTTCACGCGACTGTGCGATATCGCGCACCATAACACTATCAATCGCTTCGTCTGTATCCAGAATAAGGTTGAGGTCTGCCCAGACCACAGGTTTTTCCTTTTCCTCTTGGTGACAGGCCATAAGTAATACGGCGCATACAAGTAGTAATAGAGGACGTTTTAGCGGGGTTGGGAAGTATTTTTTCATAGGTAGCGTAAAATATAGAGTAGTGTAGGTTACTTGAAAAACTAAATGATTAGTTGAAGTAAGATACATTATATTTTAATACCTAGAAGCTTTATTTTCAAATAAATAAACTTTCTCAAGACCTCGGAGTATTAAACCCATTGGCGGCACCCATAAATTAAACCAGCCTGTCTATGAACATACTTAAGATAAAACCCAAGAACGCGATTGCCCAACCTAAACGCTTTCGCAGTTTAGAAACCGGATACTTTTGTTCATAGATAGCCTTTAAAACAAAAAAGGGTATACACAGACTTCCTGCAAGGAGCACCAGAACACTAGCCGAAATATGCGCTAAAACATTATCAATAAAGAGGAATGCCAGTACGGAAAGCGTGATAACGATAGCTGCTAAAACTTGATACCCGCGTTTTATTTGTCTGTAATTCATATCAAAGCGTTTTGATCTATACTCCTGATTTAAGGTTGAGATGCAGGCTAAACGATGACACCATCTCCTGTATACTTTGTGGTAAGCTATTGATTTGCTTAAAGTTATTCATTTATTGTGAATTATGAGCGTATTATCAGTCACAACTTAGCAGCACCCCAATTATTTAGTAAAGGAAGTATCTGTTGCTTCCAGCGAACTCATTTTAACCACAATAGTCTTGGCCCATAGGTCTCCAAGACGCTGACATTTTTCAGTTCGTTTTAACAAGAGTATGGCAGGCAATCCTAAAAAAGACATATTAACCAGGTCTAGAAAATGCCTTTTAAAGGACTCTGAAAAGCTAAGCTTACGATTACGACCGTTTTGTGGAATAGCCTTTAAACCTACTATAGAGTTGCCTAAGGTACCACCTAGTCCACTTTCAAAACCAACGGTCATCAATAACCAAAACATTATTGGAATAAGCGTAGGGAGCCCTGTAATGTTATAACCACCTCGAGGCGTAGGTGTACCAAAACTCATCAAAAAAACATAGATAAACGTGTAGATTAGGCCATAATCAATAAGCGCTGCCAGAATGCGTCTAACAATATGAGGATGGTAATTATAATCTTTCATGTTTTATTTTAGCTTTTACACATTTTCCCAATCTGCTCTTGCTTTTCACCATTAGGCAAGTTCAAAGTCGCTCTATACGTCATACAGTTTCCACTGATATTAATTTTTTGTATTAGCAGTCCATTGTTTTCGCTCATAAGTTTAACCTTTGTGTCTTCCGATGAAGATTTAGTACGATCATAGTTAATTCGGTATGTACAATCATCAATCCATTCAATAGTGATATGAGTCGGTTGCGCATGTTGTTCACTAAATTCTAATTGAGAGTTTTCTTTGCGCACAATGGTCGTATGTATAGAATTATCACGGTTCAAAATATAAAAAGTACCTGTTTTAAAATCCTCACACGTCAAATTGGGTTGACACGCGTTAAAACCAATAAAAATTAAAATAAAGAGTAGTTTCTTCATTGCTGTTTTGAGTTTTTCAATTCTTGCAAGAGCACGTTCGCCATTTCTTTAGAGCTGAATGGGTTTTGCCCTGTGATCAAATTACCGTCAACAACCACTTTTGAGGTCATAGGGATCAGGGCTTTGGTATAGTTGGCCTTGCGTACTTTCAATTCGTTTTCGAGGTTAAAGGGTACCTGGTTGCGTCTTCCTGCCAGCCGTTCTTCAAACCAATTAAAGCCTGTAAGTTTTTTGTTTTGGATGAGGTAGTCACCGGTAACAGTTTTTACGTTCAAAAGCCCGCACACACCGTGACATATCGCTGCGATTTTTTTATCTCTTGCAACGTGCTGTTGTATCAGCCGTTGAAGTATAACATCATTTGGAAAATCATACATTGTGCCGTGGCCTCCTGCCAGGTAGACCAGATCAAAAACTTCGTCTTGTATTTTTTGCAGCGGTATACTCTTGTTCAAAAGTTGCATAAACGCTGCGTCCTTGGTATAGGCTTTAGTAAGCTTGTCTAGCACCAGCGGCTTTAGACTTTCAGGATCAAGAGGCACCTGACCACCTTGGGTACTCGCAATATAGAGGTCATAGCCCTGCGTTATAGCCTTATCATATACGTGCGTGAGTTCACTTAACCAAAGTCCGGTTTTTAAACCGCTGGCATAGCTAGCGGTGCTGGTAACGATAAAAAGGATCTTCATTAGGCGTGTGTTTCGTTTTTAAGGGTCGTAATACCCTCTCTAAAAGTAGTTATTTTAAACTGCGGAAAACGTGCTTTAAACTTATCGGCACTAAAGAGCGTATCCTGCTTATACCGCGGTAACAACTCCATAAGTTCTTTGATCTGCGTATTGAACAACCTCCCCACATTGAACTGCCAGTAGTTGACAACCGAATACCGAAGTTCCTTCGCATAGATTTCCGAAGTCAGGTTGATCAACTCTTTGTAGGTAGGTCGGCTGTCGTCATACGGCAAATGCCATGTCTGGTTATAGGCATCGGGCGTATTACCGATCAACGCCATCGCCCGGCTTGCATCAGGCGTCCAGATCAGGCTGCGCTTTGTATCGTCTCTCAGAGGCACTTTAAGCTTTTGAGCACGCGCTGCTTTATCAAAGATCAAGGTGTTGGTGATGCTTTGGGTTTTGTTGGGGCCATAAAACTCCGGAGCACGACAGATCACGGCTTCAATACTGTTCTTATGCATTTCGGTAAGTAGAAGCTCCGCCATTTTTGCGCGTACTACCGATTTTCTACCCACCGGCGCAAACGGACTCTCCTCGGTTTGTACTGTGGCGGTTTTAGCATACATATACGTATTGTCAAAAAACACTAGTTTGGTTTGATGCTTTTTACAGGCATTGATGACGTTGCGCATCATCGGCAAAAACTGCGCTTCCCAAAGTGCGGTATCCATCGGGAGGCCTACTGTGAGATAGGCAATTTCACTTCCTGCAACGGCTTTATCGGTAGCGGCAGCGTCGAGTAAATTGGCTGCAACCAGCCTGTCGGTCTCGTGTATTTTTTTTGGGGTTCTGCTTACTAAACGCAGCTCTTGTGTATAGTCGAGGTATAAGGCTTTAGCAAGTTCTTCAGCGATCTGTCCGTTGGCACCGAGTATGGTTTGCATATTTCTGGAGCATTTTGATGCAGCGTACTGCATTTGATTTTTCAGAATATACAGTTTTTATCGCCAAGTAGCAGCTTTTAAGACGTCATCTCCGTAGGTTCCCCAGCACCCAATTCTTCAACACCCAGTTGGGGAGCCTTACTTTGCCAGTTTCGTCTAAAATAGTGATACAATAAATACGTGCCGGCAATACTAGTATACTTAGTAAGAGTTCATTAATAGTATCTACAGCACCCGGCCAGATCAGCTCGATAACTATTCCTATCAACAAGCCCGAAACGACTACACTTGCATAATACATCACAATACCCAGAATCGCATATCCCCATTTGCTTTTGTCGTGCGCTTCTGCGAGTTTATAATAATACTTTCCGATCCAGTAGAGTAGTAGTATTCCGAGCATAAGAAGAGTAATTTAAATGTTGTGGTAAGTCTTTTATTTTCAATAGTATTGATTTGTTCTGAAACAGATCTTTCAATAATCTTTTCTAGAACCTTCTATGACTTCTCCTTTTTCATCGTACTCCCAAGACCTTAATAATTTCCCTTGCTCATCCCAATCTTTATAAACGCCAGTATTTAAACCATTTACTTTATACAATTCCGAGCGTAATGTGCCATTCTTGTAGTAATATCTGATATGCTCTTTTTTTTGATCAGGAAAATACAAGTGCTCGTCATTTTTAATTCCGTTTTGGTAATAGGTAATATTAGAAAGGAGTTCTCCCTGTTCATTAAATATTCGTTGAATCCAGAGGCTTGGCTTAGCTAGTATGCTTTTGGCTTCTTCCATAGCTACGTTGTTTAGGCCTGAATATATTTTTAAACTCATATAAGACGTGTCGATTTCATGCCAAATCAGTGTGGTGTCAACAGGAATATTATTTTTAAACGTTTCAGTTTTGGTCAGCTGCTCTTTATCAGAATACCATTTAAATTTTCCGGTTTTTGCGCCATTATTATACTGCTGAATACTTTGAAGCGTTTCATTAGGATAATATAACAACCGCTTACCGTTTAGAACACCATTTTCATAATGCTCTTCCACTTGTTTGCTTCCATTAGGATAATACACAATGTGCGCTCCTTCGTAAGTAGGTTGGTTTATTTTTTTATCAAAAACCTGCTGTAGTTTTTTCTTTAAGGTAAGCTGATTAGGATACTTAAGATCCTCAAAACCATTCGCTCGTTTGATCCTTTTTGAACGTGTGCAATACCCTGTAATTAGCTTTTCTTTGTGCGAATCATAGTACCCAAAAATGATCCATTCTTCATCAACACGTTCAAATAGATCGCAAGAGGTCCAACCGTCAAGGGATGGATGAGAACCCGAGACAAGGATCTGTTTTACGGGAGCACCTTTATAAAGTTCTAAGAGTTCAAAGTTCATTTGGTGAATAGGCCAATCTGAATCAATATCCGCTGTGGCTTCAACACCCTTGACCTTTACATGGGCTATAAAGCGATATTCTTCTAGATCTTCTTTCTTTTGAAAGTCAGGCTTTATGCCACAACTACAAGCAAACAGCTTAGTACAGCAAATGATCAATAAGGTAAGTGTTAACTTTAATTTCATGGATTATTATTGTTGTGTAGCCGCTTCTTTTAAAAGCGCTAAAGCCATCTTGTCTCTAAAAGCACTCTTCACCTCAAGAGCTAGATCATCTGAAAAAAGTGCCGGTCCCCAAGTGCCCATAGTTTGTGTTTTGGTATGAGTAATTCTCTATTTTAGAGAACTGGACTAGAGCTTTTTATTGAAGTCATTTTTGGACTAAGTACTTTTTTCAAATTCATCTAAATCTAAAATAGCGCGACGAATAGCTCGATAGTCGTTTTGAGGTACGTTTACAAATTCTAAACCATTATCAGTTTCAACTTCAAATAAACCTTTTGGTGCTCTGCTCGTGTTTATTAAATCGACATAACAGCCGTAATCAACGCTATAAACATTATACCTTACACCTGGATCGTCCTTTCCTGCAATACTTTGCTTAATGATGTGAATTACTCTAGCGTCATATAAATATTCTATTAATGGACTATCTATATCTGTTCTCAATAAGAAAGCTCTTGCGTTTCTATTGCCAATTACCTCATCAATAATCCATCTTAAAAGTTTTAATGCTTCAAGGTTTGCAGAAACCGCTTTTTCTTTATCCCTATTATACCAAACTCTAGATGCAGATCTAATTTGACTAATAGAAATTTTATTGCTACCAGCTTTCATCGCAGCTTGAACTAAAATATTTATAGCGTCTCTAGGAACACCTTCTGACGCTCGAACGAACTCTTCAAAAGCAGCGGTTTGTGTAAATGTCATATTAACAAAATCATCGGAATATTTAAATTTGACATTTTCAGGTAGTAAAGGTATAAGATGTTTGTAAATAATGTTTTTGAAAAAATCAAGAGATAAGTATTCATTATTGTCAAATACCATATACTCGTCTAAATTCAAACTTGTAACATCTGCACCTATTTCTAAACCAATATATTCAGCTGTAGATTTTGAAACTCTGAAGTTTGACCTATGTTCAATAGCTCCAATTTTCACAGTAATCCCATATGTAGGAAATAAAGTTCTTCGTATTAAATCTCCTAGAAAAGGTTGAAGTTCTAAAGGAATTTCAGCCCACTCATCAAGAACTATCCATATTTCATTTGGTGTAATTAACTTTATTATTCTAGCAAAATCATTTTGAATCGATGGAAAGTGAACTCTGTGTTTCTCAATTCCATTTAGTTTTGTCCTGTTTTGTACTTTATCAGTTGAATTTTTATTACTTCCAATACTAAAAGTTGGGTCAGTATTTAGTTTGAATTGTGATGATTGAGTTTTGGCATCTTCACTTTCTAAAATATTTTCTTTTTCTACTGGCCCTAAAATTTGCACTTCAGATATTGAATCAGCTAAACTATCTAGAATAGGGCCTATTTTTGATAAATCAATTTGATTAGAATTTTCAATTGAAAAATCCAAAATTTGATCGTGTATGTTTGAAAGAGTATCAATAAGTAATCTTGTAGCCCTTTCTGATAACGGAATGCTGTCGTCAGAATAAATACCACCAGTAGAACCAATTGTTCTTAAATCTATATTAATACAGCATTGACCTTCTTTCCTTTTTTGTGAAGTTAAAAAGCTTAATACGTGAGTCTTGCCAGTCCCTCTTCGTCCATAAAGGATTTGATGGTCTGGATTGGTAAGCATTGTAAAAAGTGGGCCGACATCTACAAATGTTTCAATTAACTGTTCGCTAGAGTATTTTTCTGCTCTCTTTCTTAATTTTAATATCGATGTATTAATATCTGTATTCATTCATTTCTAGTATTTTGACCAACATTTACAGCTATTGCAATTTAGGGGAGCGGAGACACAGTTTGTCGGTTTCACCGTGTGCTTATATGGTTTCTAAAATTACACTTTTTCGGTAATACCCATTATTTGCAATACCCAATGTAATATGCCTTTTTTATCCATATGGTAATACTCTATGGAGCCATTGTTTAGCATTTAGAGTATTATAGTTATCTAAGTTTTCTTTGACTTTAACAATATTATATTTAAGACTAACAATTTTTTCTTTTCTAAATTGGGAGTCAGACCATTCACTTTGTAATTGATTTACTGCCCGGAAAAATCCTCTTTCCACATTGTCACCATAATAGCTATTTGATAATAATTTTAATTCTAGTTTATAAGAATCAAAAGGGTAACCATTTGTAGAATTCCAAGCTTTAAATAATCGAATGATTGGTTTCACAATAGAGTTATATCTTGTATTAGCAGCCGTTAATCTATCCTTAACGTCACTAGGGTCGGTAATTTGCCATCCATACATTTGATCTGGTATATAAATAGAAGAATGAAACATTAAAGATTCTTCTTTTGCAGGGACTAAATCAAAATGTATATTTCCCAAACGTATTGTTACTGTAGGGAAGGACTTTATAACTTCTGAACCATATCTGTTTTTATAATATTTATCTCCAAAATCTTTTAACCAATTTCTATATGTTGCTGGTGTTCTTTCATAATCTGTATGATTGAAAATAACCATCAAATCGATATCTGATCTTTGATCTATTGATCTTGGTAAAATTGTATCTCTGTCATACGATCCAAACACAAATCGACGCTTAATTTTTGTCCCAAGTTCATTATCTAAGTTTGACAATAAGTTTGCTTTTGAAGTTTCGATTTTACTAATTTCTGTAGAACTTTTCTTTAAGTAAAATGAATATGATAAATCTCTTAAGTAACTATCTAATGAACTTCCCATATTATAAATTTAATTCTTCATCAGTGTAATTTTCTTCACCGCTTTCAATTCCTTTTTTTGCTTTCGTATAATCTTTTTCATTTGTAGGGAATGATTCAGCTTCTTTATTTACTTCTTCTACTTCAACTGCTATTTCTTCAATTCTTTTAATTAGTTGTTCCTCTTCTATAATTTCATCCGCTACGTAAGCCTGAAGTCTATCGCATTTCTTCATTATCGCTAAATATCGATTACCAAGTCTTCTATGGCCCTCTACTTTTTTTTGAGGATTTAGAAATGTTTGTAATCCACTGAGTAAAGAAGCTGCCAAAGCAAAAATTAAAGGAATATATTTTATCCAATTATCTTGATCTTCTGTTATTACATAGAAAAGAATGGAGCCGGTCAAAACATTGATAATAACTAAAGGAACCCCTATATTAAAATGTCTTTTTTCGTGTCTGTCGGCGGCATTAAAATGTTTCTTTTTACCGTATAAGGCATCGACTTTTATTCTTTTGAGTCTTGATCTAGTATTGTTCATATTTTCTTAAAAAATGGCATATAGCTTCTTATGTCTATACAAATATAGTTGATTATCAACAGGATGTTCGGAGTGCTAGAACTTTTTATTACTTATAACAATAACTGCATAAATCTCCAACCTCGCTTACGAGATTCTTTAAATAAGGAAAAAGGCACATTCTTCGGGTCAAGGTGCAGTGTGGTTCGTAGTTGGTTCGGTAAATTCTCATTTTTTAAGAACAGGGGGCTCTAAGACTCCAAACCTGTCGTTTGTCGATGCGAAGCATACCCGAACAAGACCCGAACGAGACCCCTACCAAACCCCCGGAAATTTCGAATTTATGTGTAATCGTGTGCGAACTTGTGCAGGAGTGTGCAACACCGTGCAAGCCTATGCAGGCTTATTTGGATTTTTGTAAGGGGTTTCGGGTTAAAGGTTGTGAGGGGAGGGTGCGGGATTGCGTTGATCTCCTAATGTCGAATTGAGTAGTATTAGGTTTTAATCGTGTTCTGTTCATTTTCTTTACTCGTCTAAAGAAAACGAACCAAAAGAAACGACGCCTTTTGGATAGGTATTTTTTGCTATCGCAAAAACCGCAAGCGCATCCCTAAATTTCTTCCAAGGCTTC
>Ga0114902_1000715_pt1 | contig 16484 bp, 23 predicted proteins | sample MalvireepMed_s12_FD_87291 | JGI IMG/M metagenome (GOLD analysis project Ga0114902, IMG submission 87291) | Marine viral communities from the Global Malaspina Expedition - Malaspina viral metaG DeepMed_s12 | ecosystem: Environmental > Aquatic > Marine > Oceanic | place: Mediterranean Sea... | reverse complement strand
GTTCATTCCTCCACACTTAAAGCGTGGGTTAAGGAACGAGTGGAAAACGGTGATGAATTTCCAATGGATCTATTCGGTGCCTATATTGGGCAGCGCGCACATATCAGGAGAGCGAAATAATGGCAAAGCAGATTGCTGCAAAGCAGAAGAGTCAGGTGGCGGAGTTTGATCTTAGCCTCCTGGAAGAGGACGCCGGACTTGGAAACGAAGAGATTGGTCACGAAGACTTGGCCCTTCCTTTTCTGAAGATTTTGAGTAAGCCCGACCTTGAGTTGAACGCGAAAGCTGGTGATATTCGAAACACGGTTACCAACGAAGTGTTCGATGGGGCTCATGGCATTAAAGTCATTCCCTGCGTCTACCAGCGCCGTTTCATTCACTGGCTTCCACGCGGCAAGGGAACCGGTGCGCCCATTAAACTGTATTCCCCCGCCGAGACACGTCCGAAAACAGAACGGTCTGCTGAAAACGTAGATCTCGTTGTCGGTGGGGAGGGTGATTACTTGCAGGAAACGGCACAGCAGTTTGTGCTGGTTCAACAGGAAGACGGCCATTGGACAGAATGCCTGATTGCCATGAAGTCCACGCAACTTAAAAAGTCGCGCAAGTGGAACTCGATGATTCAGAGCCGCGTTATGACCGGCAAAAATGGAGACTTCAACCCTCCGCGTTTTTCGTACATTTACGATTTGAAAACAGTCGATGAATCCAATAGCAAGGGCGATTGGCATGGCTGGGAAATTTCTCTCGATTCCGAGTTGAACAACATCGGGGTGTACAAACAGGCGAAACTCTTCGCGGAATCCATCAATCGTGGTGATGTCGAAGTTAAGCATCAGCCCGACGAAGTAGTGGACGAAAACGTACCGTTCTAAAAAACCGAACGGGTGGCACTTCGGTGTCACCCGATTTTGAGACGTTTTTATGTCCTACGCAGAGAAGTTTTCTGCCATTTTCGATGGCCTTCAAGAAGCCTACGGCACCTACCGGGTTGACCGTAAAAACGCAAATGGCAAAAACACCGGCAAGGCCACCGTTATCCGCGAACCACGGACCACAGATCTGTGGGAAAACCATCTTGCAGGAAAAGGCGATGCGCTGGGTATCATTCCGATCAATGCGGACAATAAAGTCCGTTGGGGCTGTCTTGATATTGACGTATATCCTCTCGACCACGGAGAGTTAATCAAAAAGATACGCACCTTAAAACTACCTATGGTGGTGTGCCGCAGCAAATCGGGCGGCGCGCACTGCTATTTTTTTGTGGCCGAGTGGATGGCTGCAAAAGATATGCAGGAAACTCTACGTCACGTTGGCGCGGCGCTTGGTCACGGCGATGCTGAAATCTTCCCCAAGCAGATCAGGCTGTTTTTGCAGCGGGGAGATGTGGGCAACTTCCTCAATTTGCCCTATTTTGATTTTGAGAACGGCCTTCGTTACGCCATTCAGGACGATGGCTCTGCGGCGACACTGGAAGAATTTTTCGAGCTACATAAAAAGCATGTCCAGACCCCGGAGCAGTTGCTGGCGCTGACTGTTGATACGGATGAAGCACAGCCCATCAAGGACGGGCCCCCCTGTTTGCAACATCTTTGTGCTCAAAAAATTAGCGAAGGAAGCAGGAACAATGGACTGTTTAATATTGGTGTCTATCTTCGGAAAGCCTATAGCGACTCCTGGGAAAATGAGATTCTCAAGTACAATAATGACTATATCGATCCACCCCTCCCGCTCAATGAAGTAAATGCCGTTGCCCGACAACTGCAGAAAAAAGATTACATATACAAATGTAAAGATGCCCCGATCAACGCTTTCTGCAATGCAGAATTGTGTCGAACTAGAAAGCATGGAATTGATGCAGCTAGTTCAGATATGACAATTGCCAATCTGCGAAAATACAACTCACAACCCCCTGTTTGGTTTCTTGACGTTAACAGCGAACCACTGGAAATGGACACTGATACACTTTTAACTCAAGGTGTATTTCAAAAAGCGTGCGTTGAACAATTAAACTTCATGCCGCGTAGTCTCACCAAGCCGGCGTGGGAAAATCGTATTACCGGTCTTCTGTCGGAAATGAATCAAAACGATGATTCAATTATCGAGGTCAGTGAAGATGCTTCCACGTCAGGACAATTTTACGATCACCTGGAAGAATGGTGTACGAACCTGCAACGGGCTTCTGAACGAGATGAAATATTATTGCGGCGACCCTACACAGACGACGAACAAAGCCTTATTTTTTTCCGGTTGCGTGATTTCGAGAACCACCTCAAGAAAGTAAAATTTACAGAATTCAAAGCCCATAAAATTGCGCAGCGTCTACGAGATTTGAACGGAAGATCCACAGTCATAAAAATCAAAGGAAAAAGCGTCCGTGTCTGGACCATTCCTTCTTACGAAACACGGCCCGTGGAACTCGACACTCCCGATTTCAAATCAAACAAAGAAGTGCCTTTCTAAAGGGGGTCAAGATGACCGAAAATATCGACGGTACACAAAGCTAATGTTTCAGTGGCAACCTCCTCATCCGCCCGGACGTAAGTGGGAGACAGAGGATTTTACGGGGCGTGTAATTCCAAACAGCATCGTCAAGCGCCATCACGTCAGAGTAGATATTGTCTGCAAAACTTGTGGGAAAACATTCAAAGTTAATAACCATCGCAAGAATCAGAAATACTGTTCTCGAAAATGTGTCTGCGCGGGTTAGAAACAGAAGAGTCAAACTAATGCTTAAAAAAATGCGGAAATTATGGATCTGGTTTGTCGTGTTTGTATTAAGGACAAACACTAAGCCACGTATGAAGACACGTCGAAAGTCGAAGTCGAATTACTTGCGGGGCGGAACTTATAAAACGTTGTCTGGATTGCTGGAGAATATAGACATAGTTCAAGAGCGTCTTTTATGTAAAACCATCTACAGTGAAACGCATCGGAAAACACGAAAAGCGTTGAGGAATCTCGGCCCCTATATTCCCCACGTCGGATCGAAAACGCACACCTCAAAGGTCATGGACACCACGAAGTTGAGTGCGATCATATTTGTTGCGCTATCAAGAAAAAATAGCGAAAGAGAAAAGGTAAAATTTAAAGGTTCTGAGGAACTAGTAGATGCGTGTCCAAGCGAATTTATTTACGCCGTCAAAGCGCCAAAACGCTTAGGGTTCGACTTGATAAAACCCAGACATAAGTCGTTGGCGGTGTATGAATGCGGAATAGCCTTTCGAGATCCATTGGACGACAAACTTGCTTGGACTTCTTTTTATTCATCCGTAAACAAGGCAGGGGAAGTGGAGATTCTGCGACAGCGAATGCCTAGAAAAGTTTCTTTTCCGAAAAAACCGGGGCGGCGCGGTCAAGAGAGCGGTACTTACACACAAATGAACCATTGGGGTCATTCAACGATAGACGGGGAACCCATTCAAGAGTGTTGGGAATCCGTTGAATCCTTTTTGCGATGTATTTTTTGCAGTGCAATAAATTTTTGGATGTACAAAGACCAGCAGTGGTCTGTGTCAATTCAAAAACGAGGTTATCGCGTCACGTTTAGTGTGCCAATGAAAGAAACGAAATACTATTTTAAAGACAGGGAAAAGACCGCGCTAACGCCGACCGGAAAAATCAAAACCATTATTCACTATGTACGGGAGCATCAGCGTCACGTAAACAATAAAATTACTACGGTGAAAGAACATCTGCGAGGGATGCGGAAATTTCACTGGCATTCTTGTTTCTGCTGCGTCACTGCGCCGAAATTTCATTTGTTTACGTCCCAGGATTTCGTCGCAGCGCCTAGCGATTTTGATGACAGCAGGGAAACCTACGTTGAAATAGACGATGTAGCGAAGATGTTAGCTAATCTTGAAGATCATCAAGATCCAACAAGCGAACATTTGGATAACGTGGCTTAAAATGTTTCGCATCTTCGGACCCCCCGGCACCGGAAAGACCACCCGCCTTCTGGACATGGTGGACAAGGCGCTTGCTGATGGCATTCAGCCACACCAGATTGCCTTTCTGGCCTTCACTAAAAAAGCAGCTAGGGAAGCCCGTGAGCGGGCATGTGAGCGTTTTGATTTGAGTGCAAAGGATGATTTGGTTTTTTTCCAAACACTGCACTCCTTTGGCAACCGGCTAAGCGGGCTTCGAAATGAAAACTTGATGAATGATGAACACTACCGGGAGCTTTCAACCCATATTGGCGTTGATTTGAACGTAAGGGTAAATGAAGAAGAAGAACGGATTTCTTCGCAGCACCCCATTCTTGAGTTACTTCATCTGTCCAGAGCAAGAAAAGTTTCAGTGCGCAAGCAGTATGATGAAAGTAACTTGCTAGTGTCGTGGACCGAAGTGTCTTACATTACCACCGCGTTCAATGACTACAAAGCAGCCAACGGATTACATGACTTTACAGACATGCTGGAAGTGTTTGTTGAACACGGGGCGCATCTATGTCCCCATTTCAAAATCTGTTTTTTGGATGAAGCACAAGACCTTTCCCCGTTGCAATGGGATATGGCCCATATTCTGGAGGACCACTCAGACCGCATGTACGCTGCGGGTGATGACGATCAGGCGATTTTCAGATGGAATGGCGCAGACGTGGGGCATCTTATAAATCTGCCCGGTAGCAGCGATACGCTGTCCCAATCTTATCGTGTCCCGCACCGTGTCCATGCTCTCGCCGAAACCATTACGAGACGCATCAGCCACCGGTTCCCAAAAGTTTATGAGCCTCGCGATGCACCCGGCGCGATTGAGCACCTTTATGACCTTTCTAACCTGAACATGGACCACGGCTCATGGCTCATTCTCGCGCACACTAATTACATGCTGTCTCCCATTGACGCCGAATTGAAAACGATGGGGCTCCTGTTTGAACGAAATCATAAGAGTTCTATCAAGGAAAGAGTTGCCGAAGCAGTGAACGGCTGGGAGCAGTTGAGAAAGAACCGGGAAGTATCCCTGCACACGGTTAAAGCAATTTACTCATTTATGAGTGGAAATGACGGTAGAATTGCTCGTGGTCATAAAAAACCAAAGGCCCTGGAGGAAGAACTTTTCACCTTAAAGAAGCTACAGGAGTCCCACGGTTTACTGATTGGTGCAGATTACATCTGGCATGATGCGCTGGATAAGCTGCCGCCGCTTGACCGCGAATATATTATTGCTTTTCTTCGCAAGGGGGAGCGTTTTAACGCCAAACCCCGTATCCAGCTAACTACCATACATCAATCCAAAGGAGGGGAAGCAGACAATGTCGTACTGTTCTCGGATATTTCTCCCGCTGCGGCTAAGGATATAGGTGACGATCTGCACCGACTATTTTACGTTGCCGTCACACGTACCCGAAATACCCTGTATCTCGTTGGCTGCGAGAATTATGCATTGTCCTACCCGTTGTATGACTAATGCCGCACTGCAAATGATTTTATTCCCACCGGACACTGAGTGGGTGCCCCCTTCAGAGTTACCTGACCTGAGCGCGGCCAAGGAAATTGCCATAGACCTCGAAACCCGCGACCCACAACTCAAGACACACGGTCCTGGTTGGGCACGTCCAGATAGCGGCGACGTAGTTGGTGTGGCTATCGCTACGTCATTCTGGTCAGGTTACCTGCCCGTCAAACATCTTGGCGGCGGTAATCTTGATGAGCGCCTCGTCAAGCAGTGGATGAAAAAAGTATGCGCACTGCCCTGTGACAAAATTATGCACAATGCCCAATATGATTGGGGCTGGCTGCGCCGCTGGCTTGGCGAAAATGCAAAAATGAACGGACGTGTCATCTGTACCATGATGACAGCGGGCCTGATTGACGAAAACCGGTTCAGCTATAGCCTGAATGCGCTGTGCTACGACTACCTGAACAAAACAAAATCAGAACGGACCTTGGTGGCCGCTGCCAAAGAGTTTGGCATCACGGACCATAAGGCCGAGCTATGGAAGCTCCCTGCCCCGTTTATTGCCAAGTATGCTCAGACCGACGCCGAACTGGCTCTCGAACTCTGGACCTTTTTCAAAACCAAGCTGGGACAGGATGATTTGTGGGCTATTTGGGAACTGGAAACCAGCGTGATGCCCTGTTTTCTGGAGATGACGTGGCGAGGGATCCGCATTGATATAGACAGGGTCGAACGGACCAAACAGCAATTGATAACTGAAGAGAAGAAGCTACACCGTAAAATAAAAAAGATGGCGGGCGGTGATGTTGAGATCTGGGCGGCACAGAGTATAGCCAAGGCCTTCGAGAAACTTAACATTCCATTTGATCGAACCGAAAAGGGAGCCCCCTCGTTCACGCGCTCTTTCCTGTTTGAGCACCCACATGAATTACCGCAGCTTATTTCCCGTGCCCGTGAAATTAATAAAACGCACAGCGCCTTTCTTACCAATATTCTGAAGCACATTGGCAGTGATGGCCGCGTCCATAGCCACATTAACCAGTTGCGCAGTGACGACGGCGGTACGGTCAGCGGCCGCATCTCTATGCAGAATCCTGCGCTACAAACTATTCCGGCCCGCGACCCGTGGCTGGGTCCACTGATCCGTTCGCTCTTTTTGCCTGAAGAGGGTGAGCAATGGGCGTCTGTTGATTTTTGCCAACAGGAACCGCTCATGCTGTTGCACTATGCAAAAGCATATGGCGACAGCCGGAACAGCCCGCTCCCCCTCGTTGAAGACTTCGTCGCACTGTACAAAGAAGATCCTTCGACAGATTTTTACAGCAAAGTTGCAGAATTGACGGGGCTCCCAAGAAAAAAAGCGAAGACAATTTCGCTTGGACTTATTTATGGAATGGGGCAATTGAAGCTGTCGCACCAACTGGATATAGATCTGGACGAAGCGAAGGAGCTTATTAAGCAATACCACGAACATGTGCCCTTTGTCCGTGCGCTGATGCAAGGTGTGACGCGGAGACTGAACGATGCTACCGCCAGTGGCTCCATACGGACCCTGAAGGGGCGCAAATGCAGGTTCGAGCTATGGGAGCCCGATGATTTCAAGCTCCACAAAGCGCTGCCGTACAAAGAAGCAATCGCGGAACACGGGTCAACCTGTCGCTTAAAACGTGCATTTTCCTACAAGGCGCTCAATAGATTATTGCAAAGTTCCAGCGCGGATCAGGTCAAAATGAGTATGCAACTCTTATTTGAACAAGGCGTCATTCCTCTGTTACAGGTACACGATGAATTGTGTTTTTCCGTTAAGAACAAGGAAGAGGCACAAAAACATGCCAAAATTATGGAAACTGCGGTCGAACTGGCTCTTCCAAGCCGTTGCGACATTGAAATAGGCCCTTCCTGGGGTGAAACTCGTTGATTTTATGGGAAAAATCGGATAGCATCCCATCATCTATTCAAGGAGGTTTTCGGTGGATACCACTAAGTGGAAAAGCATTTTAGCCACACGCAAAGTTTATTCGGAACTGGCGGCGCTCTCCCGTCTTGAAGGCCGCACGATATCCGGGCAGCTTCGACTGATTTTTGAATCTTGGAAACAGGTGAACCTGAGCAAACGTGATTTGCAACTTCTTCAATCTGAAGTGGAGGCCGCTGAAAATGTCGTCGTCAATTGAAGAAAACCTGCAACGCGCTGCCCAAACAGTTGCCGCCCAGCTACACGTAAATGGTTATGCCTACAACGACGACGTAGCCACTTTGAAAGTCTGGATCCAAATGTATCTGGAAAAAACGGACTCAAACCACCGATTTACAGTAGAGATCTCAAACTTAGCGATCGACCCGGAAGTGAAGGATGATCCGTACCGTGAGTCACAGGACTGGACGCGCTGGGCTCTCGATCACTGTAGTTGATTTTTCTCGGCCGCGGTGAGCCCACCCGTTTGAACGGCCGACGAGGGATCTGTAATCGTTTTTTTCCGAAATGCGATGTATTTTTCCTCAGACTCTTTCAGGAGTGTTCGAGCATTTCTTCCAGCAGTCGTATTTCCTTTTCGAGTTGTGCCTTGCTTCGCTTTTTGTTGAGAAGCTCCGTTTCCTGAAGTTCCTTTATTTTCGTGTGTTTCCATGATTCAGATCCTTTGGGTGAGAGAAGAACGCGATGGCAACTGTCACAAATTACGTCGCCCGCTTCACTAATAGGGCCTCGGGTAGAACGGCCGCACAAATCGCATTGAATGTGTTTATCGTAATAATACTCCACGTCTGTCATGTACCGCGCTCCAAGAAAGAAAGCCCCATTCTCTCATAAATACGTATACCTGTTAACGTGACCTGTGCTAAACTTTCACCATGTTTGAAACCATCGAAGAAGATTACGAGACCGGACTAGCGCTTGCCGAGGACTTGGTGCTTGAGTGTCAGCGTCAGGATCTGTCAACCGGAGCCGCGTTGGGCGCGGCCCTTGCCGTGATTTTTAAAGAACTGATGGACGAAACACCCAACCAACAAGTGCTGATGGGGGTCATTGCGATGGCGATCGGTGCGGCACTAAGTGTTTCCTCCGAGGAGTCGCTACACTAAAAGACCCTAGCAGAGCGGGGGCTGCTTCTTGTTCGATAGCAACAGTAACGAACAGGATCTCCACAGGTTGCCGGTCAACCAACCTCCCACGCCGTTGACCACCTTTGGCCGCATCCGGAAACGGATGCGGTCTTTTTTTTGGTTGCAGAGAGTCCTATAAAATTCTATACTTCTTGTTCTTTTTGAACGTGGAGAAGTATAAATGGAAGACATGCACACTTACTTGGTCGCGTGGGTCATGTTCGGCGACGTTGAACTTATGTCCGAGTCGTTTTTTACCCGTGCGGAAGCCGAGGCCTATCGCCGGATGCTCATCAATAAAAAAGGCAAGCAGGCGGATCAGGTCCGTATACTTGTTTTTTCTGAAGCTCAGGTAAAGGGCTTGTTGGAACTGTACAAACGGCTGCACTGTGCGCTGGACGTTGATGATTCCAAAGTGGATACAGACTGGGACGGCTGGAATCTGCTGTCTGATTCAATCAGCCGTGTTGCCCGCGAAGTTCTGGACGCAACCGGAAAACCGGTAGGCGAGCATTTCGCAAACACCTAAATGGAAACCAACGACGCCCTTTTTAACGAGGTTTTGGCCGCGCTGAGCGCCAAGAAGCCGGAAAAATATTTTGCCGACTTGGGCGGTATGCGGATGGGGCTTCCCCCACCCTCGGATGTTGGTCAATACAAGATGATCAAGAACTATTTGTTGAAGATTAGCCGCAGACAACTGTCTGCGGCAACCAAATTCACGGTCAGTAACGCCGCGGTAAAAGAAGCTGTGAATGCGATGTTCATGGCTCCGAAAGACTTTGTCCGGGCCGTCAACAGCGCTATTCCGCCGCTTGAAAACATGTGGATCGAGTGGGACGAAGCGTATCAGCAAAAGTGTGTGCTTGAGCTTTTCGGAGAGGTTCCGGGCTATTCCGAGTCCCGAAAAAAAAACGTAGCGAACACTCCTGCGACGCCGTTTGTTCTCAAAGCTGATTCGTCCAACGGGTGCAAGCGGGTGGGCTACCACATCATCCGAACCTCCTTAAATCCACTTGTGCATGATGAGACACAGCCCGTACACCAATACACAAACTACGTTAGTTTTAAGAGCACGGAACTTGGTCCACGACGAATGGGTTGGGACTCGTGGAGCAACAGCCTCTCTCTCGTGACCCGCTGCCCATTTTCGTGGCTCTATCAGTTTGGAGATCAGCCGTGGAGTTGGAAAAACGCTACGTTGAACCCGCAGGCCAGCAGCTATGGCCTTTCTTCGCTCATTGGCGGTGCCAAAATCTTTACGCATCTGTACGGCTTTAACCCTTTTCTTACAGCCACCGGAAACGGACCCCCGCTTGCGTTGGCACGGGCTCCCGAGAGCGTAGCGGAAAAGGAGAAAGAACACTTCTTAAAATGCTTTGGAGCTAGGTACATCAACTACTTGGGAGAGCGTATAGAGGTTCTTCCGTACACATCTGCTACATTGATGGGACAAATTGCCGGAACGTCTTGGAACGGTCCATCCACCCTTAAATATAACCCTGACGGTACTTTAGCGGCGTTGGAAATGATCCGCGGAGACTTCAAGTTTCTAAACACTTTGATCGCGCTGATCAATTACGATCTGCACGTCATCGAACAAGCGCAGCCCATCGGCCGCAGCAAGAAGACCAAATGGCTACATCGCCGCAAGCTCCCCAAGAACGAATTGAAAGTCATCGAAATCGACATACCGAAGCCGGACGGCGTCATTGTGCCAGCGCGGCTGTTCAGGGGATCAGGAAGTCCTAAACGACAGCACAGCCGCCGCGGCCATTGGTCCACGTACCACTTTAGGGACGGTACGACGCAGCGAAAATGGATCAAGGAACAGATTGTGGGCGATCCAACGCTGGGCGTCATCGAGCACGATTATGTCGTGAAAAAAGATCCAAAAAACCTAAAGGAGAAGGAAAGTGCATGATTACGAAAAGATCGAAACGATACGTCAAATTCTTCAGGAAAGTCTGGCCCAGGATACGTCACGGCTGAAGGAGGCACTGAGGCTGGCGGACGAATTGCTGGCTAAGTACAAAGATCCGAACCAAAGCGAAAGTATTAAGGGAGATCGATAATGGAGTGGACAGAAGCCGTTGGCGTTATGGAAGACCTTGTTGCTTATGACAAGCTCAGAGGACCTTTTTCGTTCATTATTTCCTGTCCCCATTGCGCAACCCGAGACGTGCTGTGGTCCTACGAGCAGGATAAAACCATCCGCTGCCGCGGCTCAGCGTGTCAGCGGGAGTACCCGCTCAAACAGGAGGATGCCTTGGCGGTTACGGTTGTCGTTGGAGAAAACACGGCCCACGAGACGGTTCAGGATGCTTGGAAGCGCATTCTCCGCGGCTAACGGTCAAAAGTTCCTTATATAGAGTTTTCCAGCGAAAAATAAAAAGTACCACGTGATGAAAACAGCCGTAACCAGTGTAACCATGTAACTTTCTTCTGAAACCCTTACCAGTAAAGGACTTTAGGTTACAAACTTAGGGTTACATGGTGATTTTGCTAGTGTAACCGACACAGTACAAAAATCTGGGGCGTTAAGGGGTTCTGAAAATATTTTTTTTGTTTTTTGTTTTCGGGGAAAATACGTATATAAGGGGATTTTTGGTTCCCCTTCTGGCACAATCTTGCTCTGGCACGCGCTGAGAGAGAAAAATGGCATCCGAAAAGCACAGATACTTAATTCCCGACTCAGAACGAAAAAACATGCGGCCGAGAAGGGTTTCGCGAAAACCCCCGTTCAAACCGGAAGATCGACCGCTCACCCGGAAGCAGGAATTGTTTGTCAAAACCCTCGTGTCTGAAGACGGTCAAATCACCCTCAAGGAGGCCGCAAGTAGGGCTGGATACGGCAAAGCTGCGGGCGTTAGGGCTTCGGAGCTTACTAACCCCGACAAGCACCCGCATGTATGCAAAGCTATTCGGGTCTATCGGGATGAGCTGGACGCAAAATACGCGGTCACTTATAAAAACCACATTAAGAGGCTGGACAACCTTTCGCGGGCCGCGGAAGAAAACGGATCCTACAGTGCCGCCGTTCAGGCCGAATACCGGAGGGGCCTCGCGAGGGGTGACATATATATAGATAAAAAAGAGGTGAGGCACGGTAAAATTGACAGTATGTCCACCGAGGAAGTAAAAAGGGCTCTTGAAGAATTGAAGAGCACCTATGAGCAGGCTCCAAGGGAAACTACCCCAAGCGTCAGAAAGGCGCGAGGCGAATTTTTGGCGGGCCCTCAAGATGCAGTTGAAATTGAAGAAGCCGGAGTGGTTAGCGACTCGCATTGAAGGGGCGGTCACGCCCGGTCTTCCGGATGTCCTCCTGACTGACGAAATCGGCCGGTTTCATCTCGTTGAACTCAAGAATTGTCGAACTTCCCACGTTCGACTATCAGCCCACCAAATATCCTTTCTAATCCGACAGGCTCGCCAAGGCGCATCTGTCTGGGTGCTTTGCCGCCAGAACAATACCGTTTTTCTGTTTGCCGGGTCACAGGCCATTGAACTCGCCGAAGGCGGTTTGAAAAATGTTTCGCCTGTCGGCCGCTGGGAAAAACCCATCGATTGGGACTCCGTTTTCACTCGCTTGTCTGAGGTAAATCCCATACAATAAAGGGGTCTAAAACTCAGGGGGAAAGCAATTGCTCATTTTATTTAAGCTCGCGAATTGGTGGGATCAGAGAAGTCTTAAAAAAAAGAAGGACTTTGAGAAACTTCAACAAACTTATTTGGGACGTTTGGAGAAAAAGGGAGAAGGATATGGCGCAGCTAGCAAAAGATTACAATCGGATTCTGAAAAGCACTTGGATTAAGGCACCCTCCGGCATTTTCAACGTCTGGCCCGACGATGCGGTCAAGGCGACGAAGGCGCTTTTCAGGCGGGAGTTTCCAAAGCGGCGGTGGCCTTACGAAATTCGGTTTAGCCGCGGCAACAGATACACTTGGGTTCGCGGCGGGACTTTAGCTATAAACTGCACAAAGGGCTGGGAGCAACTGGTTCACGATTGGTCCCACTGGTTGAATCACCTGCACGGACGAAAGCCCCACTGCGAGGCGCATCTAACGCTCGAACGGGACTGTGCCCAATACGTGATTACTCGCGGCTGGGTAAAAAGTGAGCCCGCTCCGACCCCCGTCAAGAGAAAAGTGGACCGGGTTGTCGAGCGATATAAGCGCTTGTTGTCCAACAAGGCGGCGGCGGAAAAACGTCTAGCCAAGCACCGCGCTGGTCTTGAACGGGCCGAAAGACGTTTGAAAGACCTCAACCGCGAGATTCGAGCCTATTCAAAAAAACATGAGGGGAGGGTTGAATAAGTCTGCGGATATATAGGACAATGTTGCGTGGCGATAAAATACTGTGGAGGTATAAATATGTCAAAATCGTGGAAACCGCACCAGATTGAAAAAAACGTGCCAATGCCGACGGACATCGACGGCTCAGGCGTGGGGCGACCCGCCAAGTATCCTATTGCGGAGATGGCAGTGGGAGATAGCATCGTCGGCATGAACCGAAGTAGCATGTACGCTGCTGCGGTTAATTGGGCCCGACGGAACAACAAAGAGCATCGGTTTACAACCCGCATCAACTTCTACATAACACCCGGTGCAGCCGGGAAAAGAGAAGTTGGACCCGGTTTCAGATTGTGGAGGATTAAATAGCATGCAATACCCAGACACCAAAATCGAAAGCGCTTGTGCGACTAAAGATATTCGAACGGAGATAATGCAACCGTATTACGACGCCGACGCGTCGTTACTTGTCGCCACTAACGGCCAAATTCTAGCGGCCATCCCAACCAGTAGCGAAACCGACGATCCGACAAACGTTTGCGGGTCTGTGCCGCTCGCCGCGATTAAGCATGCGCGTAAAACTACGCCACGCGGCGACGATCCGGTAATAGATCTAGCCGATGCGGAAACGGCACGCGCTAACGGCGTGACGTTTACACGGCCTCCCAAAGCATTCCCAAACTACCAAGCGATAATTCAAGATAAGGCGCGATACACGCCCGACATATGCATCGACGCGGCGCTACTCAAGCGTTTGTCCGATGCGTTGCAGGATCGCACGGGTAAGGATCACCGAGTAAAAATATATTTACCGCGTAATCCTGACGGCACAATAGACAGTGGTAGTCAGATCCGCGTGGAAGCGGCAGAGCATCCTGATCGTATCGGGCTAATTATGCCGTGTCGGATCGACTAGGCACGCCAGCACGGAAACCAGGAAAGGGCCTTTGGAAGGCCCTTTCCTTTGTCAGCGATTTACCGCATACTTCGCGCGTAGAAAACCAACTGTGGAGATTCAATATGTACAGCAGAGAAATTTTAGAAAACGGACATGGGGATTTTACCGCCCTGCTGTCCACACTTCAGGACCAATCGGCGCGTAAAATCGATTTTGTGGCCGAAACGGCAGGCCTTGATTTTAAAACGCGGGACGGCGCGACAGTTGTTCATGCCGAGCAGACAGGCATGGCGACGATAGCTGCTCGGTGTAATGACTCGGCCTTTGGTCAGGTCCTTTCAAAGGCGGATATTGACACGCGCACCGGTCGCCGATTGCAGAAAAATTATCCGGATGTTCTGGATCTGGCGCTGAATCGGATCTATTCAAACGAGTCTAAATCCGTGATGCTCCGGACCTTTGATTCACCGGTTGCTTCAAACGAGCCCGGCGAGCTTCGTGCCTTTCTGTCTGACAAGTACAAGCGGTTCGATAACGTCGATATGCTCGAAGCCGTTGTGCCGCCGCTGATGGAGTCGGATGCCCGATGGCGTATTGTCAATTCAACCGTTACTGAAAAGGCAATGACTTTGCGATTGAAGTCCGAGGCCATTACGGGGGAAGGTGCAAATGTTGGCGATTTAATGGCACTCGGGCTGTCGCTTGCAAATTCGGAAACCGGCCATAGCAGCGCGGTTCTGGCTATGCTTGCGTGGACGCTCGCGTGTTTGAACGGAATGCAAACATCCAAAAAACAGCGGAATGCTCATTTGACTAGCTCACAAGCCGACTCGGACGTATGGAGTGTGTTGAGCAATGAGGCGAAAGAAGCCGATAACGCGGCGTTGTCTATGAAGCTCCGCGACGTCGCAGCGAATTATTCTAGCCGCGAAGCATTTGAGGAGGTCTTGCAAAGTTTCCGCGCTGCGGCGAATGATACTTTGAGCGATGGAACGACGCCTCAGCTGGCGGTGGAGCAGGTCGGCCGCGTGTTGCAGTTGACCAAAAAGGAAACCGCCAGTGTTCTGGATGGGTTGTTCTCTACGATGGGCCAGTCGGGCTACGCCGGTCAGGCCGTGAGCCGTGCGACGCTAGTTAACGCGGTAACGTCCGTGGGGAACGATTCCCGACTTCGGGCGAACGAGATCAAGGCCGATGACGTCAGCGAGTGGGAGAAACGGGGCGGACGGTTGCTGGATCTTCCGGCTAGCCAGTGGACCTCGATCGCGACTGCTCGCGCTGCGTAGTCGTTCCTATCTTCCAACAAGGGCCGCATTAGCGGCCCTTTTTTTGTGTGGGATTGTGTGGGACACTGTCCGCTCTCTTAATCACTGTGGAGGTTTGAAACATGCCATTGGACACACACATAGATAACGGGCTCTGGCGAGTGATTGCCGTCGAGGATTGTTTCGAATGCGGTGGGTTTTCGACTTATCGCTATTTTGAAAACGAAGAGATTGCGTGGGAGACGTGCAGTCGATGCGGTGCCGGAGCTACGGAAAGGGGGTGCGATGATGAATACCAGAGATAACGGACCTTTAGACACACACAGGTTGCGACACAACGGGAAACTGACTCAACGCTATTATGCGTTGGAAAACGCACACAGTGCGGAGGGGGCGAGTGCGGAAGGTGAACACCGAACCCGCGCGATTGACGTGTATCGAGTACTTGAGGGTCTACGGCGTGACGGTCTTGTAGAGATCCGGCGTACTGGTCCGCGTGGCGGGAAACGATACCACGCTACTGATGCCGGAATTGATGCTCTGGTAGACCTGGAAACCTGAGACCTAATTCGCCATTAACCCCAACAAGGCCCGCACTAGCGGGCCTTTTTTCGTGTGGGATTATGTGGGACACTACGGACTCGATTAATACTATCGTGGAGGTAGGAGATGAAATCAGAATATAAAGCAATTCAACGCGCGGAGCGCAAGGCAAAGCGCCAGGCGGATCGCGAGGATCGGCGCATTCGTCAACAAGTGCGCAAGGCCGTTATTAGTCGTGGCGCGCGTGGCGCGCGGTTGGCGTCACGATCGGAGCGGCACGTATGAACGCGATCGACATATCAAAGGCGAAGAAAATCTTCGGTTGTGGCGGAACCTATCGCGGCGGCTATGCTCGGTTCGGTTCGTGTCCAATAACTTGTCCGGCCCTCCCGGCCTACGCCCTCGAGACTGCGGCTTGTGCTATTGATGAGCGGTACACGCTGGAAGTCGTGCGCTCGAAGCCGCGACGGGGCCATGCTTGGACCTTTTCCCATTTTGCCGTTGAATTGTGGCGTGAAGTCATGGGCCGCACGACTGGCACCGTGATAAACCACTCGGCCATTAATGCTTCGGCGGCGGCCGAGTCTATGCGTTCCGGCGTTCCGGCCGTCACCACGGTTGCTCCATCGTTCTGGCAACGCCGGAAGTCCAGAAAGGTGGACGGGGTAACCGTCGTGCGCTGTCCAGAGGAAACCGGCGCGGTTAAGGGCTGCGCGGACTGTGGCGGGGCTGCTGGGCCACTGTGCGCGATTCGTGATCGCACTTATGTAATCGGTTTTACATGGCATGGGGGCGGCGCTGCTGACTTTATTTGTTATGGCGATTACTGGCGCACCGCGCGCGCGTGGGATTTTGGCCTCAGCACCGGCGCCGACGACAGCGACTATCTGCGGGCGTGGTTTAAGACGCGACCGAGTAACGCCTATATCCGTCATCATGTCGTGGGGGATTTAGGCCTTATTTAAACGGCGCAATGCCGT
>Ga0114902_1000706_pt1 | contig 16648 bp, 31 predicted proteins | sample MalvireepMed_s12_FD_87291 | JGI IMG/M metagenome (GOLD analysis project Ga0114902, IMG submission 87291) | Marine viral communities from the Global Malaspina Expedition - Malaspina viral metaG DeepMed_s12 | ecosystem: Environmental > Aquatic > Marine > Oceanic | place: Mediterranean Sea... | reverse complement strand
GATACCAGCTAATAAAATACTTGATGCACTACGCTGTATTAATACTGAAGATTTGTTAGTTGCTTTACAGCAAGAACATCCAACCAACCAGCAACTACTTGCAAAGAATGTCTTTGCTATGGTTGATTTATGGTCTAAGAAATATACAAGCGGGGCGTTTGATTTAAGAAATGAAGCTACCTGTACTTTGGCATCAGAAATGATGGAAGGAAAGGATGTAGAATATCTACCTTATATTTAAAGGACAAGACTAATGAAGTATATGTATCTAATAAAATACTTAGAACCTTATGCAAAGAATAAGAGTGAAGAACTATATAGGTTTATCCCTGCTGATAATGTACAAGATGCTATACTAACAGCAGGGTACAAGCATAAGGTAGGTAATGCCTATGGTGTACCTGTACTTGAAGTTACTATAGACAAGGAGCTAAAAGATGTCAATGCTAAATAACTTACCGCTACACAGGATAACTAAAATTGTTATTAGGGAATCTAATCATGGTGTAGGTGAAACTTATAGTGGCGTTGAATTTAGAGAGATTGTTTTCTATGATAACAAAGATGAGAAGTTTGAAGTAGTAGCATACAGTGGTAACGAGGACGATCTTATAACGGTGGAGGTAAAATAATAGTACATTAAGAAACCGTTGTAACTATTTAAAATACAAAGCTTTTCCACCATTGGAAGAGATAGAATGAAAGGAAACTAATATGAATGTAGAACAAACAGTTGTCCCCTTCATTGGACACAATAGCATAACACCTTTTGAATTGGAAGGATCAGTTGTTGACATACCTGTGATGGAGAAACCCTTACCGCTTTTTCCTGATAAGAAAGGTATATATAAAACAGTAGATGGTGAACCTGTCTTGGGTTTGGGTATTGTCGGTAAGGATTATCCATTAACTACGCATGTTGATTTCTTTAAACAGCAACATGATATGCTTCAACGTAAGCTTCCAACAGGACATCTTGATAGGCTGCAAATTAAATATAAGGTAGCCAAGAAGGGTGCGTTTGCGTTGCAAGATATTATCTTTCCATCTATTACTATTCCTATTGAAACCAATAAGCACAAGACTACACTTAGTTTAAGGTATGTTAGTTGGCATGGTGTCGATGGACATACAAGTAACAATGGTGTCTTTGGTGCTATTGATTTCTTCTGTGAGAATGGATCAATTAGTGGAGAGTTTGATACTGTACGTAGAAAGAATACTAAGAACTTTGAGTTACGTGCCTTCATTGATGAGGTTGAACAATCTGTTGATGTGTTCTACGAAAGGGCCAAGATGTACCAAGCATGGGCAGCAAAGCCTATCTATATGCAACAGGCCCAGGCATGTATTGAAAAACTACCAGGGATTACAAAGGCTAAGGCTACTAAACTATATGATCTTTATGTTAATGAGACTTTAGTAAGGGGTCATAATGTTTGGACCTTGTATTCAGCAATGACAAACTACAGTAGTCATGTTGACAATGGCTTTGCCTTACGTAAAACTAGATCAGACCATGCTGCAAGGAGCATGTTATCACGGGAGTTTGAAGTTGTCAAGTGGATAAGCTCATCCAGCTTCGAAAAACTAGCAGCGTGATTGAACAAATGGTTGTATATATGCTTGTACTAATGATACTACATGCACTTGTACAAAATTAATCCTTGACAAAGGTTTCAGTTAGTGTATAATACCTAACTGGAACCTTTAAAGGAAGGGAGATATGAAACAGGAACCTAAAAAGAAACAATGGAAATATAATCCTATTGTTAAAGACTTACACTCTAATAAGTATCATCAAAGGATTAAACCATCACGTCCTAAAGATAAGGATGCCTTTGATATAGAAGAAGAACTAGAAGATTACTATAAGGACAAGGAAGGAGAAACAAAATGACTATCCAAATTTTAGAGAAGAGGTTTATTGTATCTACCAAATCAATTCGTTATAAGATTTGGGGTGATGACTATGATGAGTTACTTGATTGGAAAAATAACTTCATGCACAGCTATGGTTTAGGCTATGCAGGTGAATGTTCTGATGCAAAGGAATTAGAATATGAAGATGGTTACAATATGACTGCCTCACACTGGACTTCATGTGATTAGAAAGGATATATAATGGCAAACCTAGAACAAGTAAGACCTATTATTGATAGTATGATTAATCTTGTTGCAGTATTAGAAGAAATGTTATCATCTGATACCAGTTTAAAAAATGGGAATGGTACTTCCTTGAACTGTCCAAAGTGTGGCAAGAGAATGGTTAAAAGAACTAACAAAACAGAAGGCACTCCCTTCTTTGGATGCACAGGCTACCCGAAATGTAATCATACATATTCTTGGTTAGATATATATCCTAATGAAAAACAAACAGTTAGTACTACTTCAGTAAAAGTTCCTAAAGGTTTTGAGAAAGACCCGTTAGAAATTCCTAAAGGACTACGTAAAACTAGTAATGAATCTTATGACAGTGGGTCTGATGTTGTTCTTACATTAAAAGAAGAGAAGAAAAGAATAAGTAGTAGGTTAAGAGAGGCTGTTATAAAAGTATCCAGTGGTAAAAATGTAAGGGATGTGTTAAGGTACAACAATGCAGAAAGGTATTTAGAAATTGGTATCTTCTATGGTATGCACAAGATAGCACCTAAACAAAAGGGTGCTATGTTTAGAGTCCCTTGTAGATTTAACTACCGTGCTATATCAGAAGCAGTAGAAAATATTATCAGGAAAGAAGTGAACCAAAATCGTCATGATAAAGCTATCTTAAATGCTAAGAAGAAGTATACGGATAATCATCTAGCAAGTAAATGAAGAGGTTTAAATAATGCAGTACCAAAGGGATGAGGTTGTTAGGGCATACGATGGTAAAGTTATTGTATGGGAGAGGAGGTCCATGCCCAACCTAGTCCCTAACTATGAACGCATTAAGAAGAAAGAGTATTGTGATCCTTATTTCTGGGTGATAACGGAGGTCAAAGATGGGAAGAGTTAATGATTGGTTGCTAGGCATGGAGGAGGATGCTACCTGCATGTCCCTTGATGAGTGGATCAATAAGCATGGTGAATGGAACAAGGATGTTTATGAAGTGGTCAATGGAGAAGGGGACATGCAATATGCCCAGCACTCATGATAGCTTACAGGTTATGACTACTGAAGAAATCTTACTGAAAAATGTATATGATCTTCAGGAACAGTTGATGATAGCTAACAAAAGAATAGTTTCTTTAACGGATGCAGTTCAAGACTTAAATAAGAAACTGAAAAAGGTTAAATATAATATTGATGGGGTAAGTATATACGTAAATGATGTGAAGGCTTTACTTAATGAAAGGGGGGAAATATTCTAAAGTTTTTTTTGATAGGTTTAGTTTCAATACTTATCGTGTATTGGGCGTTGATAACTTGGCGACCATACTCTAAGGAACCTCTCTTTAGTTTTGATTGTTGTACATGGATAACAGAAGATATAAAGAAGGAATAGACATGTTACTTTTAAAAAGAATACTACAGAAAATTAAAGAGTGGTTGAACAGAAGTGATGCACCAAAATATTTATCTGGTAAAAATAAGGAGAAGATAGATGACACCTTATGAAAAATTAAAGTTGCTTAGGGAAAAAGTAGAAAGGGGAAAGGATGTAACACTTCCTATTGATAAGCAACATATAATAAATAATCTAAAGGATGTATACGATCCTGAAATGTCTGGGGTTAGTGTTTATGAACTTGGATTAATTTATACTATTGATATAGATGAGGAGGTGGGGGCCGTTGAACTTACTCACACACTGACAAGTGCATGGTGCCCATATGCAGATGAGATTGTACATGCTATTCACAAAGCCTGTGAGGTAGAGAATGTTGAATCCATTAATATCATTACAACATTCGATCCCCCTTTCAGTATGGAGATGGTTCCAGAAGAAACAAGACTAATGTTAGGGTGGTAGATAGTATGATATCTCATTTAGAAATGCAAAGAACTTTTTGGAATGCCAAGGTTGACCATTACATACAGATGTTTGAGTATGGAAGGGATACTGAAGAACAGTTTACTAATAACATGGTACGCATAGGGTTTAAAGAAAAAGATATCAACGAAGCATTGGAAGAATACTATGAAAGTTAAATATGAAAATCATATGGGTAATGATCTGTCTGTGGTTAATGCTGCCCGTGTTTCTTTTGGCAGGAAGTCACATGAAAAAGGCTATGATGAAATTGTAATTGATGGTTACTACAAAACCTGTCCACATATTGGTACTAAAGATCGTAATCTTATTAAGTATCTAGCTGAACACGATCACTGGACACCCTTCGCCCATACTTCTATTACCTTCTACATCGAAGCACCTATCTTCGTAGCTAGACAATTAGAAAAACATCAAGTCGGACTAGTATGGAATGAAAGAAGCAGAAGGTATACTCATGGTATACCAAAACTTTATACCCCTGATGCGTGGAGATTAAAATCTAAATATAAAAAGCAGGGAAGTTCTGATGAGACTACAGAGTATGCTGTTCAACCCGCTTATGTTTTTGCTTTACAATGCTATCAGAATATGTTAGAATTAGGCATTGCACCTGAACAAGCACGTATTGTGCTGCCACAATCTACATACACTGAATGGTATTGGACAGGAAGTTTGTATGCATTCAGTAGAGTATGTAAACTAAGGGTACAAGAAGATGCACAGAAAGAAACACAGGATGTGGCCCAACTTATAGCTGACAGGTGTGAGCAATTGTTTCCTGTTTGTTGGAAAGAACTTTGGAAGTAAAGGAGAAAGCAATGTCACTGGTACATATAACTATCTTGGAAAAAGAACTGGAAGTATTAGAAAATAATTCTTCTAGTGTTCCTCGTTTAACTAGAAAAACAATAAGACAATACTTACATGAGCGTATCAAAACTATATCAAATGATATGGAGGAAGTAAAGAAAGCAAAGAAACTTCTTTCGGGAGCGCAACATGAGAAAGACGGTAATTGATATTGAAACAGATGGCTTGAATGCTACTAAGATATGGCTTGTTGCTTGTCAAAATATAGACTCTGATTTTGTTAAGGTTTGTTTTAATAAGGAGGACTTTCAAAAGGTTGTAGATAATACAGACGTATTTATTGGACACAATATCCTAGGGTTTGATTTGTATTGGTTAGAAAAACTTTGGGATATTAAGATTGATTACAAAAAAGTAGAGGATACCTTTGTGTTATCCACCTTATTCTTACCTGAAAGAAAGGGAGGTCATTCACTAGAACAATGGGGCAAGACATTAAATGATAACAAAATAAAACATTCTGACTGGACAGAGCTATCATCAGAAATGATTACGTATTGTATGCAGGATGTTAAGTTGACTAAGCATTTGTATAAGCACCTACTTAAAAAGGAGAAGCTAGATTTTTCTAATACATCAATACAACTAGAATATAATATCAAGCATGTTGTTGCACAGCAAGAACGCTATGGTTTCTATTTGGATGAGAAGAAAGCACATAAACTTTTCTCTGAAGTGAGATGTAAAGCAGATGATATTCTGTTACAAGTAAGACAGGAGATTAAACCTTCTGCTCGTTTGATTAAAGAAGTTACACCAAGATATAAAAAGGATGGTTCTCTTTCTACTGTTGGATTAAGTTCTATTGATAGTCCACAAGAAACTGTTGGTGGTTCTTTCAGTATCATTTCATTTGAACCTTTTAATCTTGGTAGTCCAAAGCAAATCATAGAGAAGATGGAAAGGTTTGGTTGGAAACCTACAGAGTTTACAGTGAAGGGGCAACCTAAGATTACACCAAAGAATTTAGAAACTGTATCAGCTAATGCCCCTTCTTCTATACAGAAATTAGCTGAATGGAAAATGTTAGAAACCAGGGCCAAGACTATTGAAGGATGGCTTACTGCTTTACAATCTGATGGGCGGGTACATGGCAGGGTGTTCACAATGGGTGCAGTTACAGGAAGGATGACACATTCTGAACCTAACCTTGCCAATATCGTAGCTAACTATAAGCCATATGGCAAGGAGTTTAGAGAGTGCTGGACTGTTGCTAACCCTGATACTCATTGCTTGGTAGGTATGGATGCCAAAGGATTGGAATTACGTATGCTGGCACACTACATGAAGGATGATGAGTTTTCTAATGAGGTGGTAGATGGTGATCCGCATACGTTTAATCAGCAAGCAGCGGGGCTACCAACAAGGGAACAAGCAAAGACTTTTATCTATGCCTTTCTTTATGGTGCGGGACCAGCTAAGATAGGTTCTATAATTAATGGAAGCAGTACACAAGGGAAACAATTACAAGAAAAGTTCTTGCATAATGTGCCAAAACTTGGTAAACTTATAGGTGCAGTGCAAGGGAAAGCACGGCGAGGATACATACGAGGGCTAGATGGGAGGAGGTTATGGATTAGACAGGTAAGGGCTGCACTTAATACTTTACTTCAAGGTGGTGGTGCAATCGTTTGTAAACAATGGTCTATCTATCTCTTCGATGAGATAAGGAAGAGGAGGTTAGATGCACATCTTGTTAATACAATTCATGATGAACAACAGTATGAGGTGCGGAAGGAACATGCTGAAGAACTAATGGAGATTGCAGATTTAACTATGCAGAAAACAGGGAGGTTTTTTAATATGAGACTACCATTAAATGCTGATGCAAAAGCAGGAGAAACTTGGGCAGAAACACATTAGGTGGATGTTATGTATTCTGAAGAAAGAATAGAAGAAATCATAGATAGTTTTAAAAAGACAATGATAAGGGCAGATAATTTTCCTCGTGATAATGATCCAAAAGATTACCGTCCTTTTTGGATTGCCTTCAGAGGAGAAGGAGCTAATCTTCTTGGAGTAACTCTTTATCTTTATGAGACTGTTGTAAAGCAACATAAAAGTATTGACACCTTTCAAAGTAGGGAGCAGGATAATGAATCAAGTAAGGAAAAAATTTAGTAAAACCTTGTATGAGAAGGCAGATAGTAAAGCAAAGAACATCATGCGTACCTACCTAGAAAAGCAAGGACATAAACTAAAGAAAGATGTAGAACAATACTACTGTGATATTGAAGGGATGGATGGTCATGGATGGGAGGTTGAAATCAAATACTCTTGGAAGAAAGAGTGGCCTGAAGCATGGGAAGATGTTCGCATACCACACAGAAAGAAAAGATTAATTGATAAGAAAGGAGCAGATAATATTTCCTTCTTCGTACTTAATAGTACGTGTAACCAAGCCTGGGAAATACCAGGGTATGCTGTAGATAAGGCAGATGTTGTTGAAGTTTCTAACAGGTTTGTCCCAAGGGGAGAGTTGTTCTACAGTATCCTTGTAGCCCAGTATTGCGTGAGTAAAATTTTTCTTGACATTTAGTAACACATGGGTTATAATGCGTACCTAATCTTGAAAGGAGACTTTAATGATGAATGCACAAAAGCGAGAGTATGAGAATGCCGTGATACATGGCAGGGCTTTTTGGACTAAGCTAAATAAGTTTGATGAGTACAAAGATCGTTATCAACTTGATATTGGTGAGTTAACTTCTGACTCCATTACCCTTCTTGAAAACAAGGGGGTAAAATTAAAAACAAAAGAGCATGTTTCTGGTGGTCCTTTTGTCGTAGCACACACAACTAAGAGAATACCTGTGATGGACAAGGATCGAAATCCAATTGATGTCTCTTCTACATTGATAGGTAATGGGTCAGAAGTTAAAGCAAGGGTTACGTTTAATGCTGACCATCCCTTTGCTAAAGAATGGGGAACCTCTTTGTGGTTGAATAAGCTACAGGTTATTGACCTAGTAGAGTTTCAAGCACAAGACGATTCAGACTTCGATTAAGTTTGATAGTAACTGTTGGGCCAAAGACTGATGGGTTGGGTCATCGTAGTCTTTGGAAGTATAGTGGGCGAGGGCAGCTTAACAGATATGTATAGGTTTTAAGTTTCTCCTTTGTGTCTATACATACTGGTGCTGTGGGGCAGCTATACATTATAGGAGAATTTACATGACGATTAAAAATGTTATACCAAACATAGCTAAGAGAATGAATACTCCTGCTCCAATAAAAGAGGAACACCTTACTTCTTTTATAACAAACATTACTGATGTAGTATCCAGATACCTTGAACAAGAGAGGTCTGGAAACGGTAGCAAAAATCTACGGATGTCTTTAATAGGAAGGGCAGATCGTAGGATATGGATGGAAATCAATGGACCTAAAATAAAAGAAGAAGAGTTTACACCTTCCACATTGATGCGGTTTCTATATGGTTCTATCGTTGAAGAACTTCTCTTGTTCTTGGTTAAAGAAGCTGGGCATACTGTTAGTGATGAACAAAAGGAAGTTGTCATTGATGGTGTTAAAGGACACATGGATTGCAAGATTGATGGAGATGTTGTTGATATTAAATCCAGTAGTGATTATAGTTTCCGTAAGTTTAAGCGAGGATTCGATGGTGATGATGACTTTGGTTACATAGGACAGATCAGTGGTTATGCTGAAGCAGAAGGCAAGGACACAGGATATTTCCTTGCATTAAATAAATCTTCTGGTGAACTAGCATTACTAGAAGTTACTGACTTTGATCTTATAAATGCAGCGGGGAGGATAAAGCATATACGTTCTTTCCTAAATGATAAAGAGAATATGCCAGAAGTTTGTGTTACTCCTGTACCAGATGGTACATCAGGTAACATGCGGCTGGCGAGGATGTGTGTATATTGTGAGTACAAGAAAGAATGCTGGCCTAAACTAAGAGCATTCAAATATAGTAATGGTACTAAGTATTTTACTAAGATTGTTAAGGAACCTAAAGTAGAGGAGATACATGTCTGATCCAATCTTTACACGTCATGAACCATGTCCTGAATGTGGTTCAAGAGATAATGTAGGGGTGTGGGCAAACGGAAGTGAACATTGTTTCACCCCTAATTGCAATTATCATAAGAAAACAGAAGGAGATTACATGCAAACATCACAGCAAGAAAAAGTTATTTCCTTAACCAAGGGGATGTTAAAAGATATCCCTGACAGGTTCATAACTGAAGACACTTGTCGAAAGTATGAGGTAACAATCCAAGGGAATAAACATTTCTATCCCCTCTTCGATGATGCTGGTGTACATATTGCCAACAAGGTTAGGCGGGTGGATACAAAAGATTTTTATACTGAAGGTAAAGTTTCATCTGGTACTTTGTTTGGGCAGAAGGGCTTCGCTGAAGGAGGTAAGTACATCACCTTATGTGAAGGGGAGATTGATGCCCTTTCAACATACCAAATGCTTGGGTCGAAATGGCCTGTGGTTTCTGTTAAGACAGGTGCCGCTGGTGCAGCTAAGGATGCTGCAAAGGATTATGATTTCCTTACATCATTTGATAATATAATTATTTGTTTTGATAATGATGATGCAGGTAACAAGGCAGCTAAGAAGGTAGCAGAAGTATTGTCTCCCAAGGCTAAGATTATGCCAATGCAATATAAAGATGCTAATGATTACCTCCTTAACAAGGCACAGAAAACCTTTGTTAATGATTGGTGGTCTGCTAAGACGTACACACCTGAAGGGATTATTGCTGGTTCTGAAATGTGGAGCACTGTTATGGAAGGGGCTACGGAACCTTCAGTTGTATACCCTTATGATGGAATACAAAAGTTAACATATGGTGTACGTATGGGTGAACTGGTAACTATAACTGCTGGGGCAGGGCTAGGTAAATCACAGTTCATTAAGGAGATGGTGTACCATATATTAAATAGTACATCAGATAATATTGGTATGATGTTTATGGAAGAATCTGTTAAGAGGTCTGGGTTATCTCTTATGAGTTTAGAAGCAGACAAACCATTACATCTTCCTGATGTCTTTGCTGAAACAAAAGATGAAGAGTTTAAGGAATACTTTGAAAAGACCTTAGCAACTAATAGAATGTTTTTCTATGATCATTTTGGTTCTAATAGTATTGATACCATAGTTGGAAGGGTGAGGTACTTTGCCAAAGCTTTAAGTTGTAAGTATGTTGTTCTTGACCATGTATCTATTATTGTTTCTGATCAACAGCATGGGGATGAGCGCAGAGCCTTGGATGAAATCATGACTAAGCTTCGTACTGTGGTACAGGAACTTGACATCTGCCTACTGTTAGTATCACATCTACGTAGGCCAACGAATGCTGGGCATGAGGAAGGAGCAGTAACATCCCTTAGTCAGTTGCGAGGATCAGCTTCTATTGGACAACTAAGTGATATTGTTCTTGGTCTGGAACGTAATGGTCAGCATGAGGATGAAAGGGAACGGCACACTACTACAGTACGTGTTATTAAGAATAGGTTTTCTGGATTGACAGGGCCAGCCTGTAGGTTATATTATAGTAGGCAGACTGGTAGGCTTACAGAACTAGAAGAGGAAGATGAGGATTTTGAATGATCATATTTCAATCAGTCGTAAATGAACTGGATGTAAACACCAACAAAGATGTATACTATCTTGTAACTGGGAACGATAAGCAAGAAGGGTTTAATCTGGTTGGTGAGAATGTTCTTGCTATAAGAATGAAGAAAGCATTTGGATCATCCGACTCATCTTTTTGGCTTGACGATATGTACAAATCAAATGTTATGAAGTTTGATTCTGACATTGCTAACGTCAAGCAACTCCTGAAGAGAGGGGGAGTTGTGGTGTTCTCCCCTTCTCTTCTAGGAGAAGACCTTGACAACATGGAAACCACCTGTCCTAAAACTACACAGCATATGAAAAAGAAATTAGGACAGTTACTAAATGACAAGCACTAGGTCAAGGAAAGCAAAGGGGAGAGCATTGCAAAACTTTGTTGTTTCAAAGCTATTAGAATATGCACCTGCTTTAGAACAGGATGATATTAAGGGAGCTATCATGGGGGAAACAGGAATGGATATTAAACTTTCTCCTGCTGCTTACAAAAGATATCCTTTAAAAATTGAATGCAAGAACCAAGAAAAGTTTAAAGGTATCTATTCTATTTATTCTCAAGCAGAAGAACATAAAGGAAAAGGAGAACCTTTAGTGATATTAAAAATGAATAGGAAGAAACCTTTAGTTATGATGGACCTAGATTTTTTCCTTGACATTTATAAAAGGAGTGTGTATAATGTTTAATACTTGGAATGCTGGCTTCGATGATGAGGAATTAAAAAGTTTACAAGCAGAAAGACAGTACATGATATTCATTCCTGATCCAGAAGATAGTGGAGTTTTTTCTGTTAAAGTGGCAGACACAACATCGGTAACAGATGAGGAGGATGATGAAGATATATCTGCTAATGTTTCTTCTGTTATCATAAAAGGTTTTATGTATATGCTAGATAATGAATTAGATTATTTAGTTGACAAAGGACAAGAACTTATTTATGAGGAATATATTGAAATGAAAACAACTTCTTTTAAGGATACAGATAATGTCCTTGTGTTTAAACCTAAGAAGCCTAACTAATAACAAGGGATGAATGGAATGACTTCTTATGCAGAAGATTTAACTATAGGTGATTGTGAGACAGATCAAATTAACAGACCACCCCATTACAATAGTAACACAATGGAAACTATTGATTTGATAAGGGACAGTATGGAATTGGAAGAGTATAGGGGATACTTAAAAGGAAATATTTTTAAGTATGTTAGTAGGTATCGTTATAAAGAAAAAGAAAACCCTTACAAAGATTTGTTGAAGGCACAATGGTATCTGTGCAAACTAATAGAGGATATAAAGAATGATGGGCAAAAGTGAAACCTTACAGGATAAATTACATATCTTTCATCGTGCTTTCAAACATCCTGTAGGATTAAAATATCCTGAACCTTCTGCTTTAATGGATGGTGAAAAAGATTTAAGGAGAAGGCTTATACAAGAAGAATTTAAGGAGTTGATGTATGCAATTAGTAATCAAGATGATGATGAGGTTCTTAAAGAACTCTGCGATCTGGTTTATGTGTGCGTTGGGTTTGCTGTCACTTACGGGTGGTCTTTTGATACTGCATTCAATCGAGTACATTTCTCGAACATGTCTAAGCTGGACGCAGAAGGCAATCCACTCTATAGAGAAGATGGTAAAGTCATTAAGTCTAACTGCTATGAACCACCGAAACTTATGGACTTAGTATGATGGTACATCCTATTATTTTATCCTTCCTCATACTGTGGTTTCTTTCAGTAATGTGGATTACTTGTGATGTTATACTTTAAAGGAGAAAGTTATGAAACGAATGAATATAAATAAAAAAACTTTTCCAAATCCTTATAAAAGGAGAAAAGCTTTACTAGAAGAATTGGAAGACATAGCTAGAGACATGGATATTGATAAAAAAAACGGGTATGAAACGGATGTTCTATTAAGTATAGACAAACAGGATGTTAAAAAAGAGTTAAGAAAATGGCACAAAGATTTTATCAATTTAAACAATCATGAGACCTGTTGGATTTATCCTGATTGTTTATCCAGCCAACCTCATGATGCAGGTGAGCCTATATGGGAAGCTCAACCTGCTGGAATGGATGGTTGTTTGTGGCAACAAGAAAACCCTACATCTTTTGGGAATAGATAAAGGAGAACAATATGGAACTACCAATTAACCTTATGAATGATATTGTTAATTATCTTTCCCGTCAACCGTGGAGAGAAGTTGACAACTTGATTAAAGGAATAATACAAGCTCAAGCACAAGAAAAGTCTGCTGTTGAAACAGAACAGAAGGAGTTACCCTTGGTATGATAACTGATTATCAATCATTCATTCATCAATCACGGTACAGTCGTTGGCTTGAGGAGGAAGGGCGTAGGGAAACTTGGCAAGAAACGGTAACAAGGTTACTAGATTTTTACAGAAGCTTTTTAAAAAACAACCATAGCTATAGCATACCAGAGGAATTATACACTGATTTATATGTAGCTATTGTAACCATGAATATCATGCCTTCTATGAGAGCAATGATGACGGCTGGTCCTGCATTGGAACGTAACCATATTGCAGCATACAACTGTAGCTACTTACCTGTGGATAGTCCTAGATCATTTGATGAGTGTTTATATATATTAATGCATGGCACAGGTGTAGGGTTCAGCGTTGAACGTCAGTTCGTTAATCAATTACCACCTGTTCCTGATATCTTTGAACTTAGTGAAACATGTATTATTGTGCAGGACAGTAAGGAAGGGTGGTTCAGAGCATTCAAAGAACTAATTAATTTGTTATATGCTGGTCAGCTACCCCGTTGGGATATGTCCAAGGTCAGGCCCCAAGGTGCAAAGTTAAAAACATTCGGTGGTAGAGCAAGTGGTCCTGAACCTTTGAATGAATTGTTTAAGTTTACTAGTAACATGTTTAATAATGCTAAAGGTAGGAAGCTAAACAGTTTGGAATGTCATGATCTCATGTGTAAGATTGCTGATGTGGTTGTGGTTGGTGGTGTGCGTAGGTCTGCACTGATCAGTCTATCTAACCTTAGTGATGATCGTATGCGTCATGCCAAGTCAGGTGATTGGTGGAACACACAACCACAACGATCCTTTGCTAACAACTCTGTCTGTTATACAGATGGTTTAGATACAGGTTCCTTCTTACGTGAGTGGAGTTCCTTATATGATAGTAAGTCTGGTGAACGAGGCATCTTCAATCGTAATGCTGCACAAGAACAGGCGGCTAAGTATGGTAGAAGGGAAGCGGATATAGAATATGGAACCAACCCATGCAGTGAGATTATACTACGGCCTAAACAGTTTTGTAATTTAAGTGAGGTTGTTGTACGAGAAGAGGATACACCTGAAACATTACAAAAGAAGATTGAACTTGCTACTATCTTAGGTACTATCCAATCCTGCTTCACTGATTTTAAAGGACTAGGTAGACAATGGGTTAAGAACACAGAAGAAGAAAGGTTGTTAGGCGTATCTCTTACAGGTATCCTAGACAATGCCATGTTAGCTAACAAGACAAAGGATAGCCTTCCTGCACTGCTAGGTAGTCTTAGAACAGGTGCGGTGCATACTAATCGCAAATGGTCTTCTCTGTTTAACATAGAACCTTCTGCTGCTATCACCTGTGTTAAACCTAGTGGAACTGTTAGTCAGTTGGTTGATGCAGCTTCAGGTATCCATCCTAGACATTCTGAATATTATATCAGGACGGTACGTGCAGATAAGAAAGACCCGCTGACACAGTTCATGACTGATGCTGGGTTCCCTGTTGAAGATGAGAATAAGAAACCAGAAACAACCGCTGTGTTTTCATTCCCAGTTAAAGCACCAAAGGGTGCAATCACTAGACATGATATAACAGCTATTGAACATCTGGAAATATGGAGAATATATGCAGAGCATTGGTGTGAACATAAGCCTTCCATTACTGTTAGTGTTAAGGAAGATGAATGGTTGGAAGTAGGAGCGTTTGTATATAAACATTTTGATACCATGTCTGGTGTAAGTTTCCTTCCAATGTCTGAACATATTTATGAACAGGCACCATATCAGGATTCAACTAAGAAAGAATATGAAAAGTTACTAAAGAAGATGCCTAATAATATAGATTGGAAGAAGCTTGGTGAGTATGAACGGGATGATAACACGGTTGCATCCCAAACATTAAGTTGTGTAGGAGATTTCTGTGAAGTTGTTGACCTTGTATAGTGATTTTTATTTGCTGGGCGATACAGCAGCATACAAAAGAAAGGGGATGTTTCAGGTAGGTAGCCCTATCTCCCCTTTCATTTCCCCTTGTACGGGCTTCCTAGGGAGGATTTTTTGACAAATACCTTCCTATTCTCCATAGCTTTGCTTGCTTCCTCATATAATCTTGATCCTCAAGATGTGTACTGTATGAGTGAAGCAATTTACTTTGAAGCCAGGGGAGAATCTATTGTTGGGCAGATAGCAGTAGGCAATGTTGCATTGAACAGGGTTCATTCGAAACGATTTCCTAACACGGTATGTAAAGTTGTTCATCAAGGAGTAACGTACAAAGGACATATGATACGAAACAAATGTCAGTTCTCATACTACTGTGATGGTAGGCCAGAAAAAATAAAAGATGCGGAAGCTTTTGTTCTCGCATCTCAGGTTGCAGTAGATGTACTATTAAAACATTCTGTTGTTATAAAGTATGCAACACATTATCATAATGTTTCAGTACGTCCTGCATGGTCAAAGGATTATACGTTGTTAAGAAAGATTGGTAAGCATGTCTTCTACAAATAGGATAACATTATTTAAATATGAAGTGTATCTAACTTATGATAACAAGATACAAGTAGATTCTTCTTTGTTGGAACAGGGAGATTGGGATGCTGCTATAGAAGACCTAGAAGAATATGAGAATGCACATGTTGTTTCTAATTTCCTAGCATACTTAAAGAAAGTAATGGATTCAATTAATATAGGTGTGACTACTTACTTCTAGTACGTACCCTTCCACCATCACGCATATCTACTACACCACCTTCTTCGAATTTTCTTAACACTTTTTCCCCTTCTTTATTTATAACATAAAGAGGATCACCTTCTTCTACATTCCTGGCTAATACCAACGGGCCTATCTGCATTACTCTGTCAGCTTTTAAAACAGGCTTCCCATTTTTTTTATTATAAAAATAACTATGGCGATATGGATTCATTCCTACTTGACTCCATTCTCCATCGTAGTCTGGACTGTTCATAGCACGTAGTTCTTCTTGCATAAATCTATATACATCTTCAAAAGACATATCCTCGTAGAAACCATTCATACGTGCTATTGTACTCTTGCCCGTTATCCTTCCTGACTTTGGGTTTTTTGCTCTCCTGGCAATATCCAAGGCTTGCTTTTCGTTTGAAGTAAATTCAACATCATTAAGCACAGCACTTTGTCCATACCCTATTGTTCTACCAGATGTTAGTCTGTTATTTTTTGTACCACCATCATGGAATGTTACTGCCCAAGTATTGTGATTATTATATGCAGGTATATCTAATCGTGTTGAAGTAGTTCTCTCTTTACTTACAAGGGATTTCCCTGACAATGTTGCATATGGATCATCTTCTTTTCCAACGATACCATATTTTTCTGCTTTTCCTGTTTGATAGTTCCCGTCCTTATCAACAAATAGTATTGCATCTATCTTTCTAGTAGAAGGAACATCAGGCATTTCTTTTAATGGAGTAAGGGGCAAGAAGTAATCTGCTAAATCATCCCATTGAGATTTGGATAAGTCTCCTTTAGCTAAAGCTTCTGCTGCTTCCTCTAATTCTGGTAGTTGTTTTTGTCGTTGTGTTTCAGGAAGTTTATAGAAAGCATTGATCTGTTGTGGAGTTGTACTAGGATCATCTTCAGGTTTAAAAGGAACAGTAGGTTCAGATTCAACTTCCCTAGTAACAGCAGCAGGGAACTTATCAGGAACATTAATGGGATCAGGAGTTATCTTTTGTGCTTGTAATATAGTAGGCGGCACATTAATATCAGGTAGCATTCCTCTTCCTGCTTTAGCAATGCCTTTAGCTAGAAGCCTACCTAGTTGTGCAGCAACCATTAGTTATTACCTTTTACGTTTGGGGATAGATGTCCCTGGTTTACCAACATACAAACCAAAGAAGGCTGCACCAGCACCTACAATAGTTGAGATGAATGCAGCT
>Ga0114902_1000698_pt1 | contig 16762 bp, 15 predicted proteins | sample MalvireepMed_s12_FD_87291 | JGI IMG/M metagenome (GOLD analysis project Ga0114902, IMG submission 87291) | Marine viral communities from the Global Malaspina Expedition - Malaspina viral metaG DeepMed_s12 | ecosystem: Environmental > Aquatic > Marine > Oceanic | place: Mediterranean Sea... | reverse complement strand
GAATTCACGGATATATTTTGTTGCTTCTTATAACTATAATACCAACCCATTCAACATCCGTGAATCTGTGGCTAAAATTTATAGTACTTAGAAAGGATTTCCTATAAATGTGTATTTTAGTCATTACAATAGTTTTTACATAATTATGAGACAGATTCAATTGTCTGTACTAAAAAGTAGATTGGCCACGAATTCACGGATATATTTTGTTGCTTCTTATAACTATAATACCAACTCATTCAACATCAGTGAATCTGTGGCTAAAATTTATAGTACTTAGAAAGGATTCCCAATAAATGTGTATTTTAGTATTAAACATTCCAATCTATCCTGAATAAAACAAAATATCTTATGCAAACAAAAATTTTACTTCTAGCAGTCTTTATTAGCACCACTCTTTTTGCTCAGACCAATCTCAACGAAAAACAACTTGATAAAAAACTAAAAATTCTGCAAGAAACTACACAGACCGTAGGGTTTTCTGTGGCTATTGTTCAAGGAAGAAAAGTAATTTACGCTAAAGGATTTGGATATAAAGATTTAGAGAATAAATTAAAAGTAGATGAAAATACCCTTTTTGCCATTGGCTCTTCCTCAAAAGCTTTTACAACTGCTTTATTAGGAATTCTGGAAGATGAAAAAGGATTGAAGTTTACTGATAGTCCCAAAAAATATATCCCAGAACTAGAATTTTATAATAACGATTTAAACAATAACATTACCATATTAGATATGGTGAGCCATAGAACAGGCTTACCTAGACATGATTTTTCATGGTATTTATTCCCTACGGAAGACAAAGACAGCCTACTATCTCGTGTACAGTACCACAAACCTTTTACAGGAATAAGAGAACAATGGTACTATAATAATTTTATGTACTTGGCGCAAGGTATAATTGCAGAAAGACTAACCGGAAATAGTTGGGAAGATAATATAAGGGAACGTTTTTTTAAACCCCTACAGATGTCTACTTCTAATTTATCTATTAAAGAATTAGAAAAATCTGCAAATGCATCCAAGGGTTATACATTAGAGAATTTCTCTACCAACAAACTTACCCCTTACTATAATATTGCAGCTATTAGCCCTGCAGGATGTATTAATAGTAGTGCAAAAGAAATGGCAAACTGGCTAATGATTTGGTTAAACGAAGGCAAATTTAACGGGAAACAAGTTATACCTCAACAATATGTTGAAAAAGCTATAAATCCGTTAATGTTAGTAGGTAATGGTATAGCCGATAAGAAATTTCCAGCACAACATTTAAATAGTTATGGGTATGCTTGGTTTACTTCTTCATATAAAGGTCACTATCGACTAGAACATGGTGGTAATATTGATGGATTTGCTGCTAATGTCTCATTTTTTCCATCCGACGGAATAGGAATTGTAGTGCTAACAAACCAAGATGGCTCTGCATTACCTACTTTAGTAAGGAATGAAATTTCTGATGAAATTCTAAATTTAAAAAAGACAGACTGGGTAGCTTATTATAATGAAAAAGTAGGAGAACTTAAGAAACAACAAAAAGAAAAGAAAAAGACTGAAGAAGAAAGTGAAATTTCTAATACAAACCCCACCCATAATTTGGCAGAATATACTGGGGAATATAGCAACAAAGGTTATGGCACAATTAAGGTTAAAGCTGAAAACGATTCACTTTGGGCAAATTTTACTAGAGAAAAAACATATTTAAAACATACCCATTACGATATTTTTAAACCTCATTTAATAAAAAATAATAAAATTGATTTAAAAGAAGGTATAGGCTTTAATTTCAATTTTAAAACTAATGATTTAGGAGATATAGACGGAGTCTATTTAAAATTAGAACCAACCTTAGATCCTATTTATTTTAAGAGAAGCCCAAATGAAGTTGCTATCTCTGAAACTAAATTACAGAAATATGAAGGAAGCTATTTCCTTTCGGGCACAGAATTAAAAGTCACCTTAAAAAACAAAAACTTAACACTTCTTGTACCCCAACAACCCGAATACACATTAGTTCCTGTAAAAGAAAATGAATTTATAATCAAAGGATTATCTGGCTACAAAGCAGAATTTAAAGATGAAAAACTAATTCTACATCAACCCAATGGAACCTTTACTGCTACAAAAAAATAAGTTATGCGTACTATTATTAAAAATATTATTTTTTTAACTCTTACCGTATTTATTGTTTCTTGTTCACAAAAAAAAGAAAACGCATCTATTACCTATGATATTGTTATTGAAAACGCCAGAGTAATCAACCCAGAAACCAACACTGACCAAGTATTAAATGTGGCTATTTCTGATGATAAAATAGCAGAAATAAGTACTCATAAACTCCTAGGCGAAAAAGTTATAGATGGCAGCGGAAAAATATTATCCCCTGGATTTATAGACTTGCATGCCCATGGGCAAACCAATAAAGAGAATGAATATCAAGTATTTGATGGCGTTACAACAGCATTAGAATTAGAAATTGGGATTGACACTCTTAAACAATATTATGAAGCTAGAAAAGAAAAAGCTTTAGTCAATTTTGGCGCTTCTGCCTGCCAATTAGCTTACAGAAACAAAGTTATTTCTAATAGCGACAGGATTTACAATACTATTTATGAAGAGCTAAAAGATTCTGCTGCCTCATTAGCTTTAACCGAAAACAAATTTCCAACACTAAGAAATAAGCTCAAAGATGCTCTAAACGATGGTGCAATAGGTATTGGCATTCCAGTTGGCTATTTACCAAACGCATCTATCAAAGAAATTGCCGATGTATATGCTTTTGCTGGAGAACACAACTTACCCGTTTTTTCACACATTCGCGAAGGCGGCGCCATTGCCTTTCAGCAAGCAATAAGCGATGCCATTTTAAATAAAACACAACTTCACCTTTGCCACTTACCAAGCATGGCGCGTAAGGATATTGATTTCTGCTTACAAGCGGTTGAAAAAGCACAGGCCTTAGGCTTTCCTATTACTACCGAGTTATATCCATACACTGCTGGAAATACCGAAATTGGATCTGCTATTTTCAATGAAGGTTGGCAAGAGCGATTAGGTTGTACTTACCAAGACTTGCAATGGATTGAAACTGGAGAACGATTAACAGCAAAGACTTTTGAAATGTACCGAAAACAAGGAGGTTCTGTAATTGTGCATATGATGAAAGAAAGTTGGATTGACAGTGCAATAACTTCTAACGCTACAATGATTGCTAGTGATGGCGGTGGTTATTCCCTTTTAGGACACCCAAGATCATCTGGAACCTTTTCTAAAGTTATTCGTGAATATGTAAATGAAAAAAAACTATTAAGTATCAATACTGCTATAAAAAAAATGACCCTCATGCCCGCAAAGGTCTTGGAATCTATAGTTCCCGAAATGAAGTTAAGAGGTAGAATTAAAAAAGGATGTTACGCAGACATATTACTATTTGATCAAAACAAGGTAAAGGACAATGCTACTTATGCTAGCGGATTTGAAAGATCATCAGGGATGGACTATGTAATTATAAACGGAAAAATACTTATTGAAAATGGGGAGTTACAAGTTAATACATTCCCAGGAAAAGCTATAAAAAGCGAAATACAACTATGAGATCTATAACAGTTATCGGCTGTGGAATTGTAGGACTAACCACCGCCATTAAACTACAAGAGAAAGGTTTTAAAGTTACCATTATAGCTAAGGAACATTTTAATAAAACCTTGTCTAGCAAAGTGGGAGCCATTTGGTTTCCATTTGAAATTTATCCTAAAGAAAAAACAAATCATTGGGCTACACTCGCTTATCAAGAATACCAACGTGATATTAAACCTAAAAATGGAGTATCATTTATTCCGTTTATAACTGCTTATAACGATAATAGTAATATCGATTGGACACTAAAAATGCCCGAAGGAACCACCAAAAAAGCTTCTAAAGAGGAATTACCAAAAGGGATACAAAAGGCTTTTATCTCTAGAGTTCCATTAGCAGAACCATTATTATATTTACCATATCTTTTTCAACGATTTATAGAATCTGACGGAACATTTTTACAGCATGAAGTTTCCAGTTTAGAAGAAGCATCAAAGCTAGATGGGTTTATTATAAACTGCACAGGATTAGGAGCAAAAAAGCTCTGTAACGACAAGGATTTACAGCCTATGCGCGGACAAATTTTACGTTGTAAAAAAATGAATATTCCTTCATGTGCCGACTCCACAAAAAAAGGTGCTCTGAGTTATGTTATTAATCGAAGTGAAGATTGTGTTATTGGGGGTACAGACTATTTAGACGATTGGAATCTAAATATAGAAAAAAGCGATACAGATCTCATAATTAAAAGACTTTTACAAACTAGTTTATCCCAAAAGCAGCCTGAAATAATTGAAGAAATTGTAGGTCTCCGCCCTAAAAGAAGTGAGGTGCGTTTTGAGTTTGATAGTCAATATCCTGCTATTTTTCATAACTACGGACATGGTGGCGCTGGTTTTACAGTAGCTTGGGGTTGTGCCATAGAACTTACAGAAATAATAGATGCTAGATAATTAACCCATAAAAGGGGTGGTTAATTAAAGTTAGAAACTTTGAAAAATTAATACCCATATTATTATTTTCCGTGTGATAAACTTCATTTTAAAAGTTAATTAACTTGAAATTTTAAGAAGAGACTTTAAATAAAATTATTGTTGTCCGTGAAAAAATACAAGACCGCTTCGCTATAAGAAAAAAGAGCAAAGACTAAATATTTACTATCATGAAATAAGTAGTTTAAAGAAACAACATTACTGAAATCTTCTTTTTATTAATAGCAAGGGGGCTATTTTGAATACCTCATTTAAACCTTGATATAAGTGGAGTCCAATAAATTCCGTTAACTTTTATTGAACAACAATAAAATAAAATATGAGTTTACTAACCTTTTACGTTTTACAATTGTCTTTATTGCAACATTAGTCCGTTCAACTTTTGGCTTTGGAGAATCTTTGGTAGCTGTTCCCTTACTTGTTCTTTTAATACCTATTGAAATTGCCGTTCCCCTTTCTGTTTTAATCTCGATTTTAATTGCAGCTTTTGTAGTTGTACAAGACCGAAAACAAATACACTTTAACAGCGCTAAATGGTTGGTTATTTTTGCAGCTCTGGGAATCCCCTTTGGATTATTACTCCTAATTTATGGAAATGAAAACCTGACCAAATTAGCTTTAGGGATACTTATTATTTTGTATTCTATTTATTCCTTGCTATATAAAAGTAATTTTAGATTAGAAACAGATCATAAATATTGGTTATTTTTATGTGGTTTCTTTTCTGGTGTATTTGGCGGAGCATATGGCTTAAACGGCCCTCCACTTGTTATTTATGGAAATATGCGTAATTGGACCGCTAAACATTTTAGAGCAACTTTACAGGCTTATTTTTTACCTGCAAGCACTTTAGCTATGTTTGGCTATTGGTACCAAGGGCTTTGGATTTCTACAGTAACATACTATTTTTTAATTTCTATTCCCGCTATAATTCCTGCCATTCTTCTTGGTAGGTATTTTAATCACCAATTAAAGGATGGTGCATTTTTAAAATACGTGTATTTAGGTTTAATAGGAGTGGGCATTGTATTATTAGGTCAATCCTTTTTTTAAAAATAAAGAAATTAAAAAAATTGCGTACAATAATGTTTTTCAATAAAAATACCAGCCCAATATCCTTAAACTATCTTTTTATTTTTTAGTTAGTATTTTGAAATACAAATTTTCAATCATTTTATTAAAGATTTAGAACTTTTGGCTGCTATAGAAAAAGAGGATAATTTTATTTGAAATTTTTATTGTCCCCTTTTCCCTACAACCTGCATCGGCTATTATAAAAACCTAACATAAAGTTGTTGAGAGATAATTATAATATTGACTTCCTTTTAAGTAAGTTTAAAATAGTTTTTTTAACCTAATCTCTCATTACTCCACTACATATAAAACGTGATTGGCTTCACACAGTCTAAAATAACCTAAAGCAAAGTTATTAGGGTCGTTTTGATTTACAATATTACCTCTAATATTAGCAGGTGGGGCAGCAAATGGATTTGCACTTGAGGCATCCAATATCAAATTCATATAATTATAAAACTGTTGAGAAATGCCACGATGTGTGATTTCCAATGTATCTCCAGCAAATATATCTTCATCCGAATGACTATCATTAAGTTCATTCCCATTATTCAGTGCATCATCACTTAAAATATATTCTGGATATAGGAAATTTTCACTTTTAAAATCTGAGAGGTAATAATTAGTTTCATCAATAGGGTCATCATAAAAAATCTCTACTTCTATTTCCTCTTCATCTGAAAAATCTAAGACAGTACGTTGTTCTATCTTATTAATTGCTGTTACTGAGGTTAATTGTTCCGTAGCGGTAAAACTTTGACCATCTACAGCAACATAGAGCGTATAATTCTTATAAAGTTCAGGGATAAAATCCTCGCACACATAAAAACCAGCCTCAGACTCATCAAAATTAAATGTTTCTCCTTCGCTATTTTCTATATAAACTTGAGCTCCCGATACTTTAGGAACAACCTCATTATAATAATCTGTCATTCTACTAATTTTTATGGTTTGCTGTTTTCCATCGGTTCCTTTAATCCAAACTATTTCTGCATCTATTACAAGTTTAGACGCTCCAGCATCTAAATCAACTTCTACAACATCTTCACAAGAAGCTAAGAGTACAACCAGCAAGGAACTTATATATATAAACGATATTCTTTTAAAACTATACTTAATAAAATACTTCATCACATTAAAATTTAAAATTATAAGAAACACTTGGTATTATTCCGAAAATTGACAACCGCCTTGCTTCATTAAAGCCAGTATCCTCATTGGTGGTAAATCTAATAGAGGCTGCATTTTTTCTATTATACACATTGTAGATACTAAAAACCCAATAACTTTGCCAACCTCGCTTTTTATTTGGTTTAGGCGTATAAGTAGCGGCTATATCCAAGTGATGGTATAGCGGTAATCGGTTTTCATTCCTTAGTGAATAATTAGGAATATGGATATCTCCAAATTCATAATATCCATTTGGATAGGTTACAGGCTGCCCAGATTGCAATGAGAAATTACCACTAAACGACCATTTTGGACTGAACTCATAATTTCCAGTAACACTTAAATTATGTAACTTATCATACGGAGACAAGTACCAATCTCCATTAGCAATCCCAGGTTCTTCTGCTGTTCTTCCTGAAGTTTTTTGTTCTGCTCTAGAAAGGGTATAAGAGACCCATCCTGTTAAATTACCCATATTTTTTCGAAACAATAATTCAAAACCATATGCTCTAGCTTTACCATTGAGAATTACTTGTTCTATATTATTGTTTGCCAAGAGATCTGCACCATCTATATAATCCAATCTATTTTTAATATCCTTATAAAAAACCTCCGTTTCAATTGAATACATCCGGTTATTAAAATTTTTAAAATACCCGATAGCGTATTGATCTAGTATTTGCGGTTTGATAAACGGCCCACTTGGTGTCCAAATATTCATTGGCGTTGGAGATTGTGTGTTGGACACTATATGGATGTACTGTGCCATTCTATTATAGCTGGCTTTAATGGAATTCTCTTCGTTAAATGCATATGAAAGGGATACTCTTGGTTCTAGATTATTAAAATCTGCCATTTTCTCCCCATTATCATAGGAGGTTGTACCTGTAGGGTCTGCTTTTTCATAAATATCATAAGTTGGATTGTAAACCACTGGATTGTTATCTTGGTAGGTATTTATTTCTTGTGCTCCATAACGATAAAATAAACTATAGCGCAAGCCATAACGAAGATGTAGTTTTTCTGAAACTTCCTGCTCTACATCTATATAAGCGGAGGACTCTAGTGCATACTTTTTATCAAGCTGATCATAATTAAATTGCGAATCGCTGTTGGTAGGTTTTAAAGTTCCTGGATTAAAATCATAGTATGTAGCATCAATCCCGTAATTAAGTTTTATTTTTTCAGATGCAAAATACATCCAATCGTATTTTAGTCCATAACTTTTAATGGCACTATCCCATTCAAAATTTTCAGTTGTCAATCCTAAATTAAACGTATAATCACTATAAAATGCAGTTAAGTTAGTGCTTAAATTATCTGAAAATTTATGTTTCCAATTTATACTTCCCATGGTGTTCCCATAGGTACTAGCAAATTGTTCATTTAAATCGAATATATCATTCCCTAGATACCCTGAAAAATGAAGACTGTTATTCTTATTAATCCGATAATTAAATTTAGCATTAAGATCATAAAACATTGCAGAATTGTTATTGTCTGCCAACTTCAAAAATAAATGAGCATAGGAAGCTCTTCCAGCTACCATAAATGAGCTTTTTTGTTTTTTTACAGGTCCTTGTAACAAAAGCCTACTAGATATCAAACCTATACCTCCATTTACCTTAAAATTCTCATAGTCTCCCGTTTGTTGCTTTACATCAAGCACCGAGGAAACGCGCCCTCCGTATTTAGAAGGAATTCCTCCCTTGTATAAATCTAGGCTATTTACAGCATCTGCATTAAATACTGAGAAAAAACCGAACATATGTGAGTCGCTATAAATTGGCGTTCCATCTAAAAGGATTAAATTCTGATCTGCTGCTCCCCCCCTTACATTAAATCCTGAAGAGGCTTCTCCTGCATTGGTCACACCAGGTAAAGTCAATAAAGATTTTAAAGGATCTGCTTCTCCCATGGCCACTGGAATTTGTTTAATTTCCTGCATAGAAAGACTGTTAATACTCATTTGCGGCTTTTTAATACTCACAGCCCTATCTTGAGTTACAATTACTTCTTCCAAGTCCTGGCTATCTGCTTCCATGCTATATTTTATTTGAACATCTTTAAAGAGTGAAATTTGTTTTTCTTCACTTTTTAAACCTATATAACTAATTAAAACCGAATAGTTCCCTTGGGGCAACTGTATAGAGAACTGTCCATTTTCATCAGTTGTAGTCCCTGTTCCTGTTTCTTTTATAAAAATATTGGCACCTAAAATTGGTTGGTTAATTTCATCTAAGATAGTCCCAGAAAATGTGTGTGTTCTCTGATTTGCACTTTTTATTTGCTCTTTTACAAAAATATTAGCACCTTGTAAAGAGAAACTAAAAGGCAATTTTTGATTTAACAAGGAAATTAATTCATTAATTTCGACAGCATTGAAGTCTTTACTTTCTTTAAAGTATTTTTGATTGGTATCTATTTGACTGGTAAATGCAAATTTATAATCTGTTTGTGTTTCTATTTGTTTAAATAATTCTTTTAGTGTAACGGTTTTATTAATAGTAACCGATATGTTTTGTGCAACTATATTTAAACTAAGTAATAAAAAGCATGATGAAATGATATGCTTCATAAAGTTTTATGTTTTTTAATTATATTAAAATGGATAGTACATTCTATTTTGATATGGAAAGGGATGTACAGTGTTGTAGCTAAGACATCCTTTTCTTTTTTATTGAAAAGTGATTTGTTTTAAGGATTCATTTATCTCATAATTCAGGTTGTGTAGTTTTGATAGTAGTTTAACAATAGTAGTTATATCTTCTTTTTTATTAATTCGTAACGTAATTCGCTTATTTAAATACGCCTCTGGTATTCTTATTTTATAGTGGTATCCATCTTCTATATACTGGACAACATTTACAAATTTTTCATTATCAAAATCCACAAACCTATTAAAGGCTTCTATTGATACTGTTTGTTTATTATAAATGAATTTTTCACCAGGAGCTAACAACCAGTTCTGTGCACTGTCTTTCACACTCATCTGTACACTTCCTTCATAAAGCTTGACACTTACACCGTCCTTTAGATCTTCCCTAACTGTAAATGAAGTTCCCAAAACAGTAGTAGTTGTTTCATTACACACCACTTGAAAAGGATGCTCTTTATCCTTTTTAACTTTAAAAAACCCTTCTCCATTGAGTTCAATCTTTCTATTATGTACAAAATCTGTGGCGTAGACCAACTTAGAATTTGCACTTAATTCGACTTTAGAACTATCTGGTAAGATGATTGTTTTCCATTCTGAAGTTGGATTTTCAATAACATTTTCAGCTATTTTATATATATCTTGCTGTGTGTTTTGATATACAAAAAGACCACCCGCAGAAAGGGAAATAATTAAAATGGCTGCCGCTGCATAACGCCAAGGCATCTTAATTCTCTTTTTAGTTGGGAAGGCTTTGGATTGAAATTTATTCCAAGAAGCTTCTTTTATGTTATTGGAAGTAGCCATAGGTTTTTCTTCCCAGGCTTTTCTATATTTCTCTGCCAGTTTCTTTTTATCCATAGCTAGAAAATTATAGTTTTTGACATTGAAATCCGTGCTTTACAAACATCCCACTTACTATTTCAGAAATATCTCTATTACTTTCAATACGGAGAATTCGATCACAATCTTCTAAGTCGAAGTTCATGACACAATCAGAAATATGTTGTTGTAAAAGTCTCAGAAGATATGTTGCCTGATCCCTAGTTTCTACACTCGTTTTATAAATTTCGATATTCATTTTTATTTCCCATTTATATATATAACAAACGAGAAATTAAAAGTTCCTAAGCTCCTGCTATCTTTTTTTGAATAAATTTATTGGCAAGGTATATATGGTTGGCAATTGTCTTTTCGGAAAGATTGGTAATTGCTGCTATTTCTTGGTAAGTAAGATTCTCTAATTTATGTAATGTAAATATTTTTTGCTGTTGGGCTGGTAATTGATCTATGAGAAAATACAGTTTAATTCTCATCTCCTCCAAAGACTCTAATTCAGCATCTTCTTCTATCATTTCAAGTTTTGAAGTATCTAATGGAATTACCTTATTTTCCCTATTGATATGGTTAATGATGATATGCTTACATATAACAAACAATTGTTTTTCAAAAACAACATCCTCTTTTAGCAAAGCTCTTTTATTATATAGTTTTAAGAAACTCTCTTGTACGAAGTCGTCTGGCGTAAGAAATTTAAAATTAAATCGCTTCGCTACATTATACAACTTATCATAATATGTAAAGTAAACCTCCTTGAAGGACGATTCTTTCCCCTTCTTTAAATTTTTAATGAGTTTCACATTCTCCATAGCAATAACATCCTGATTCGAGATAACATTGTAAAGTAGATAATATTGTTTTCTATAAACTAAATAAATGTTAATTAAAATATGAGGCGTCCCTATGGTTTTATCCTAAGTAACAGGATGTGAATTTTAAACTTCCAAGAAAGAAAAGATAACTTCTTAATAATAAAGTTAATTTCGTCTCTTTTCCCTCAAAAATTGACAATTATTTCTGGAAAAATTCGAACACCTAAGATCAACGAAGCTTTAGCTCTAACCACCATGATTAATAAGCACTTACAAGAAAACAAAAAAGGGGAAAAATCAAATAAAATTGACTTTTCCCCTATGGTGACCCAAGAAATACAAATTTCTGAACATTTTATTAAAGATTTAGAACTTTTGGCTGCAGTAGAAAATGAAGATAATTTTATACCTAAATAGAATAGTAATTCTACAATGAGATCGAAATTAAAAATTAGCAGCATTATCTCTTTTCTCTTTGTCTAGTTTTTTGTTGCAAGTCCAATTTTGCCAAAGAGCGCCTATTAGGACACGGTATAAGCATGGTGCTTTTAATCATTTTTCTTACCGGTTTAATGTTCTTGGAAGCGATTATCTTTCAGTTTATTTTTAAATACCCTTTTATTGATTGGCATGCATATTTTGGTGTGTTTGTATTTAATACGTTGCCACTTACACTCTTTGCGTTACTGCTTCTTTTTATTAATGACATAAGCAAGAGTAAATCAGTGGCATTGGGTATATCTATCTTGTTATTCTTATTGTTTGTGACTCCTATTTCAAAAAACATAATTACGAATCCGTTGTTTCGTTTTTTATCTGGTTACAATGGTGCTTATAGCGATTTTATAGGTTACGGAGCTTATGTAATGCCGTTTATTTACAGACTGATTTTTGGGTTTGCTCTTGTAGGGCTTGTATGTGCTTTATACGGTTTGATAAAAACTAAAGCTAAAAGAAGCCGCTTGATTATTGCTACGGTTAGTTGTGTATGTATAGGCATAGTAAGCGGCTATTCGTTTATAGATGGATATATATCCAAAGATAAAGACGCTGACATATTAAAGCGCGTTGCTTACGAAAAGCATTATCGAGCATACCAAAACCTTCCGCAGCCAACCATAAAAAAGATTAACACAAAAATAGATTTGTTTCCTGAAGACCAAGCTTACCAGATAAAAGGCACGTATTGGTTGGTAAACCAGCACGAACACCCTATAGATTCTGTACTGATAAGTGTGCCTGAAGACTTTGAGATACAAGCGCTTTTATTTAGCTATAAAAATGATACCATAACGCTAGACAAAGCTATTTCAGAAATATCATTAAAACAAGCATTACAAGCCCAAGACTCGGCAAAACTTACATTTCATTTGGCTTACAAATGGAAAGCTGTAAATGGTCATAATCCTTTTAATGCGATTGTAAAGGATGGCTCTTTTATGCGAATAAGTCGTTATTATCCTCAATTTGGGTATGATGCTAGTCAGGAAGTTTTAAATGAGACAATTAGAAAACAACATGCTTTGGGAAAAGCCACTGCCATGAAACCATTTGATGCAGTAAAGACTCGTATAGATGACTTTATTTCTTTGGACATGCAAATTTCAACCGGTAAAAATCAAATTGCTGTTGGTACAGGTGAATTTAAATCACACTGGCAAGACGCTAATAGAAACTACTATAAATATCAAGCAGTGGCTATACCGTTTAGGTTTGCGGTTTCATCAGCAGCGTATGAGGTTAAAAAAATACAACATAAAGATGTTTCTATTGAGGTTTTATATCATCCCTCGCATAAAAACAATGTAGATCATCTTATTGAGAACACCAAGCTGTCATTAGATTATTGCACTAAATATTTTGGGCCTTATCCGTTTTCGTCTATCCAATTTGCCGAAGTTTCATCGTTTACACAAGGTTTTGCAGGAACTGCTTATCCTGGTGTTATATTTATGACAGAGCATATGACGTTTCATGCCAACTTAGCAGGTAACCATAATCAAGATGTTATTAATGAACTTGCTGGGCATGAAGTAGCGCATTTTTGGTGGGGAACTAACCAAATTGATCCAGATTATCGAGAAGGCTATGCATTGCTAACTGAAAGCTTGGCGATGTATACAGAAATGATGGTATATAAAAAAATGTACGGTAAAGAAAAAATGCTAGAACGCTTGGCGATACATAAGCAAATTTACGATGCTAAAAAAGGCTTTAGTGAAGATTTATCTCTATTAAAAGCCACAAAAGACAATGCATTTATACCCTATTCCAAAGGAGCTATTGTTTTTGTAGAATTAAGTGAGCTACTTGGAGAAGAACGGTTGAATTTAGCATTAAAAACTTTTTTAGAACAATACGCATATCCTAACGCAAAACCTACTTCAACTAATCTATTAAAAGAAATTTTAAAGGTAAGCGATGTAGGACTTAATAAGAGAATTAAGGCTATGTTTGAGTAAAAACTGTGCCAATAACTAAGTGGACTTGCAGTTCCTGTAATGTTCGCCTAACTACACTTGTTCCTACTTCCAACCGTTCCGCTATTTTTCTGACCAGTTTCTCTATTTGATTGTCGTTGTATAAATCGATGCTTTGCCTAACTACGTTGTACTACTTTGGTTTTTGTATGCTTACCGTTACTCGCAGACTTTCCATTTTATTGATCTTTAATCCGCCTAAAATGCGGATTTCTAAATGTTTGGTTGTGTATTCGTAGTTGTTTGGGTTGGTTGTGTTGAGTGTCATTATTTAAAAAAATTATTATTCCCAGATTTGTCCCAAAAGTAACAATTGTGAGAACGCTACACAAGACACTTAGTAGATTTTTTTAATTTATCTTACTTATATTTGTCTAATATTCACTTTTTAGAGGTGTTTTTTAATAAGTAATTCTCGATTATGACTATTGCAGAGCGTATAAGATTATACAGACAACAAAAGAACTTATCTCAAGCAGAGCATGCAGAGATTTCAGATGTAAACAATAAGAGTTTATCTCGTTATGAGTTAGATACAAGTATTCCTCCAGCTGATGCCTTAAAAGCAATTGCAGATGCGCTTGGTGTTTCTACAGATTCTTTATTGAGTGATGATAATATTGCCATTAAGGACAAGGAACTCCTTAAACGTTTTCAAGCCATACAGGATATGGATAATGAAGATAAAGTAATGATTGTAAAATTTCTTGACCTTGCTATTAGAGATGCTAAAACTAAAAAAGCATATGCATAATGCAAGAAGTTTATCGCACTAAATACCCTTTAAAACAAGTATTCATATCTATATTAGTAATACTTACTATACTTCTCTATATTTTTTGGGGATTGTTGCACTTTGTTTTTATTTTATTAATTGGTATTGTTGGTATATTCTTAATCTCCAATATATTAATACCAATTTTTGTATTACAAGAAAAAGCTTTGATTAGGTTATATACTTTAAGACCTTTTAGCTCAAAATATATTTACCAAATAGAAGACATAAAAAAGATAGAGATAAAGCAGGAAAGACAAGGCTATCAAGCGTTTCCTTCAATGAAAATATTTTTTTTAGAAAAGGGTAGAGAGAGAAAACACCACTTTCATTTTATTAAAGATACACAAGAGGATTTTGACAGCTTTGTACAAAAAATGAAAGAAAATGGCGTTGATGTAAAGCTTTTGTCTGGAAACTAATGTTTGGCTTATTCTCTTTTTTTATAAACTCTTAAATCATATTTTAGTTCAAACTCATTGTGAGGTAAATGTTCTATAATAGATAGTTTATCAGCAGTTATGCGATTTATTTCCCAATAATTTTCAGTTAGTTTAATTAGCGAACCATTTTCTGTGAGTTGCTTTAACAATTCAGGGGATATTTTATCAATCGGAACACTATATTGTGGTTCGTCAAAAACAAATTTCAGTATTTTTTCGTTTTCATCATACGACCAAGTGCCTTTCTCTTTTAAAACATTGTTTTCATTTGAGATTACTTCATAGTGATTGTTCTTATAGAAAACCACATCAGGTCTTGACACTTTTTCGACCATTTTTAAAGTGTCTATTTTTAATTCCCTTTCACTAATTGTTTCATTAGAGGATGTCGTTAGTTTTTCAAATTCCCAATAACCAACAAGATTTTTTTCTATGAAATTTTTACTTGCTGTGCTCTTAATATTATCAATAGCATCTTCATTTGAATTTTCAATTTGGGCATAGGTTTTACAGCCTGTAAGAACAGTAAAAAAAACGGACAGCTTAAACAAAAGCCATCCATTTTTTAAAAATTTTATTTTATTGTCTTTCATCATCTTTGATTGCTTTTTGAGCATTACTTTTTGCAGAATTTGCATCAATAACCACTCCTGCCGCATCAGTAGCCGCATTAACTTTTTGACCAGTTTTATAGCTACCAACCGCATCAAATCCACCAGTTGTTGCAGTTGCTGTATTTACGACAGCCTTTATTGTAGATGTAGCATTTGTTCCAATTGTATTTTCCATAACCGTTTTTCCATTTTCCGTTGCACCTGCGGTTAAATCATCAGCTCCCAAAACAACATCCGCACCGAGAACTCCTCTTACTAAAAGAGATGCTCCACCCATACTGCCCGCAGATAAAACCATACCTGCTGCCGTACCTACATTTTCTAAAGTTTCTCCTGCTTTTTGGAACTGCTTATTATTTTTTGCTCCCTCAATAATATCACTTGCACTAACATCTCTACCTTTGACTGACGATATTGTTATCCCTGCTTTATTCATATCTCTTTGAGAGTTATCGCCAGAATAAATAGCTGTAACATTTCCTTTGCCATCATAAACATTGTAAACATTTTGGGATTTTGTTCCAGACCAACTACCTACGTTACGTTGATTAGCAGTTCTATCATATGTTTGATTATAGTTTCCTTTACTATCCTTATGGACAGAGTAAACCGTGTGTGACAGATGTTCTAAACCTTCAAGTTCAATACCATCAATAACTCTATTTTCAGCAAAATTATATGGGCTATTGTACATATAGTCTTCTGCTAAAGGGTCTATTTGCCAAAATCTTCCAATTGCTGGGTCGTGAGTTCTCCATTTAAATTCAACAACGTTCAACCCTAATTCCTTATGAATTTCTTGTCCCTGGAACGTCTGAAAATTATTCTCTGTACCTCTAATTACATTATTATATCCACGATGTTCGAGACCGAATGGGTAAAAATTTCGCTCTTGTAAGATTTCATTATTAGGGTCGATAGCCCCGTTTAAATCGGTATCTGAGTAGGATAGTCGTACGTTGCCCAAGTGATCTTTATACTGATACACATAGCTATAACCAGTTCCTTCTGCATCTACATACCCCTCTGCATGGTTGAAAAACTGTAAACCTCCATTTTCATAAATGTAATTCCCAGCATAATCCATAGTTGATGTCACAGAACCTCCTTCAAGAACTTTCTTTTGTAATTTCGTTCCTAAAGCGTCGTAAATATAAGAAATATTTCCGCCGCCTATGGTAACACTCGTCGGTAAATTTAAATGGTTATAGAAGATTCCATTTGCAGGGATTCCTTTGTTTAGGTCTGATATCATATTCCCATTGCTGTCATACACATAATCATTCCCTGTCTTATTACCATCCTTAAAATCTCCCTTCATTAAAGCAGGAGTCGT
>Ga0114902_1000696_pt1 | contig 16785 bp, 27 predicted proteins | sample MalvireepMed_s12_FD_87291 | JGI IMG/M metagenome (GOLD analysis project Ga0114902, IMG submission 87291) | Marine viral communities from the Global Malaspina Expedition - Malaspina viral metaG DeepMed_s12 | ecosystem: Environmental > Aquatic > Marine > Oceanic | place: Mediterranean Sea... | reverse complement strand
GGTAACTTCCACATCTCCGACTTGGCATCTACTCCATGCTGCGCTGCCGCACGTCTGAGGTCATCCTCTGCTTTCCGTTCCCCGAGATACGTGGCACCCAAAGCGTTCAAGGCGTAACTAAAACGGTTCTCATCGAGCAACGGGGCCGCGACCATGGTGTCCAGGATCTGGCCCTTGACCTCAATCCCTTCGGTCCCAAGCCATCCGAGATCGTACTGGGCGTTGTGGAATACTACAGGCATACCGTGGTTCAGTTGATCCTGCAACCAACGCAGAACCAGCTTCTTGGACATGTTGCCCGGACCCCAGTGGGCGATAGGAAGATAAGCGTTCCAATCATCTGTCGCCACGGCGATCCCGATAAGTCTGCCGTCTTTACGCGGCCAGCCCGGACCCAAGGTCTTTAGGTTTGGATCCCGTGTTTCCACATCTATGGCTATGACCTTCTCGGAAGATAAATCAGGAAGCGTTTCCGTAGGGGTCCAGATGGACTCTTCAAAGAGATCGTCGCGCACTAATTCTTCTCTTTGGTATGGGATAGCGCGGCCCATAGCGCCGTGTAGGCTGTAGCATCTTCGCCGTCATCTTGGTTAAATTCACCGACCTCGTCCCTGGCCACTTTGAGCAACGCCATGCAGAAGGCAACTTGAGGAGCAGAAACAGGAACCTTGAGATAAGCAGACCAGAGATCTGCGATGCGTGATTGGAGTTGTGTGTAATCCCCGTGCTGACTGGCTCGTGCTCCACTGACCAAGGATGCGGCTCTGGTAAGAATGGCGTCTGGTGTCATATCTCGTAGGATCTCCCTTTGTCGTCCATCGGCATTAACAAATGGAGAGCTTTCTTGGTCCTTGTTACTGCCACGTAAAACACTCGATGCTCCGTCTCTGGGGTCTTCCGATATTCCCGATACGCTGCAGGCGATAAATCCGGGATCACTATGATGTTGTCGCATTCCCCACCTTTCATGCTATGGATGGTACTCACTTTTATGCGCGGCTTCTTTACGTTATCACCACGTTTCAAAGCGTTGAGGATATAGTACTTGGTGTCCTTATCAATTTTCCCAAGTACTTCGTGCCATCGCCCTTCCATAGCACATAGACCAAGTTCAGAACGAGCCTGGTCCATCGAAAACATAACGCCTTCTTCCCTGTTTAGAAAAGTCTTGGACCTCGGTCCGCACCCTTTCAGATAGCCAACATTAGCGTCCATATAAGTATAGATGTTTTTAATTTGCTGCGCATCCAGAGAATGTCCCTTCATCCAATCTTCCCATGCAAGAATGGCATCGTATGCTTTCGCAGGGATGCTAGGGTGCCCAAACCTACTGTACACCCACCCTTCTTCCCGTAGCTTCTTCGCACACTGGCTAACAATCCTGTTTGTACGCGCCAGGAGGCACCATTCCCCCTCTTCCAACGGAACCTCTTCGAGATAGTTGTGCCAACGTACAGAACCCTTCTGCTCTGTGGGATACCACACTTTTGGAGCTCGACCTCTAATGCGGTTCACAATGTCATTGGCAATCTCGTATGGCTTTTGCGGAACACGGAACGACTGCGTTAGAACTTGCTTGTTTGGGGTACAGTTCTGGAAAGCTGGGACATCTGCCCCTTGGAACCCCATGATGGCTTGGTCATCATCGCCCGTGAAGATTTGTATGCGAGGGGTTTGTCGAAGAATGCTAATCATCTCCCACTGCAAGGTGGATAAATCCTGCGCCTCGTCCACGAACAATGCATCAATGTCCAAAGGAGAGTCACGTCGCACAAACTCCTCGATCATATCCGTAAAATCAATCTTCCCTCGCACCCTTTTAAAGTTCTCATAAGCATCGACCAATCGTAGCAACAAGCTCCATTGAATATCGTAGTTAGCTTCTTGGGAATACAATTCTTCAAGGTCTATCTTCTTGCTCCGCGCTAAATGGTACAGGTTAAGGTACACATCACCCTGTGAAATACCGAGCATATCAAAGTCTGTATCGCCTTTACTTTTTGCTGAAAAAGGCAACCCCACCTTGTCTCCGATTTCGTCCAGATCGTCTTTGGATATTATGTCGGAAGATTTGAATCCGCCGGCATGATAAGCCATTGAGTGTAGTGTCTGGAAATAGGGAAGCATGTCCTCTGTAAGGCCCCAATCCTTGCAGACGCGTTCCCGGCTCTCGGATGCTGCCTTACGGGTGAAGGAGACACAGGCAATTCTCTCAGGGGGGATCCCCTCCTCTATAGCACCGCGTATCAGATTACTGATATTCTGAGTTTTGCCTGTGCCAGGTGGCCCGTAATAAAGAAGTTCTTGGGTCATGTAGCCTCCCATCTGAATTTAAGCTGGCCGTATATGGGTTGCCAATTACGCTCCCGTCCTTCACGATTCCAGCCACCGCCCTCTGTTTCCCCGACAATCTTCCAGCCAGCCCCCTTGAGGCTCGATCCGCTTTCCGTTTGAAGGGTGTAGGTTACCATTCTTATGCCGCCCATTTGTTGCCAGATTCTCCAGCAGCGGCCATACAGAAACGAGCAAGAGCCTTTAGGGGCATCGTCCAGGACACAACATCGAGTGACCTCCGCTGTGTATCCATCATCCAAAAGACGGGCGATAGGACGCCCGACAATGGCCACTCCAACCAGTTCCTCTCCGGTGGTGGCCCCAATGGCAAATCGTCCACCATCTCTTTGTGTGCGTTTGTTGTGACGATGGTATTGCTCAACAAAGTCATTAGCCTCGCGCAGTTTGATAGGAACTGGGCGTAACTTCATTAACAACTAACTTCAGTTACTACACGGCCAAAGTGAGACCCACGCAAAACAATCTTCGCTTGGAGTCGTCGTTGTAGCCAAATAGCCACATCTTCCTGGTACATAACCTTGTCCACTAATTCATCGGCCAGTTGCATAATATCTTCTACTTTGATGACCCGGTTCGTATGCACCTCACATTCATATACATCGCCCAATTCATCTGAAGGACACTTAGCTACGATTTCGATAGTGTGAATAATCTTCATGATTCTTTGACCATGAACCGTAACATCGCCCATATCACAACCGCAGCCAGCATTTTACTAGCAATCTGCAAGCCGATGAGGCTGGGAGTTAGCAGACCAAGTATTGACAGGAAAACCACGGTATCGAGTGGTGTTGCTATGGCTGATGAAATCAATATGCGATCTGCCAAGGGACGCTTGAGAAGCGAATACACCACCCAGTCCGCAACTTCGGCCACAGCAAAAGCAGCCACACTTGCTATAGCTACATACGGATCAGCCATGAAATAAGAAAGGACTCCCGCTACCGCCATAGCCGCAACGCACCAGTGGCCAATGGCCCGTTGACAAAAATCTCGAGTGATAAACACCGTCCCAACCACGATGGACCAAAACCACTCATATCCAGGAAAACTGCTAAATCCGTAGTTAACTAACACCACACTAAAAATGTACAAGGCAACATATTTCATTGTTCAAGCTCCAGTTGTATAGGTCTTTGGTGCCAGACGATTGGACATTGGACAGAATCAATCCTTCTGGCCATACGCTCTGGACACATTTTCTGGTCACTAAAGTTACGTGCAACATTGACAGAGTCCGCACTCGCAAAAGGCCATTTATCTCCCGACAGAGACAGCCCCCGTAACATATGAATCCATGGCAATTGTCCGTTGGTACTCAACCTATTAAAAGTTTGATCCATCCTTCGTTCCCACGATGCGGACCCGATTTGCCAGTACTTCCCCGAAGAACCAAAACATATTCTAGGGAAGCCCTCGTCCAAGAGTGCCTGTAAATGGTCCAATGATTCATTTAGATGCCAAACTGGCGCGGCACAGTCTTTTCGATGAGGCCATTCTTTGATCAATGACCAATTCTCCTCCACGGTTCCGTCGATGACATCTGGGATCACCGCCCAATGAGGATGGCATAGTCTTGATTCTAACCATGTATAAAACTTGTTCCATTTAGTTTCTTGCTTGCGCGTGTAAAAACTAAAAGCTCCATTGTCCCACATTACGGACTGACCATGGCTCAAGCACCATGCTGCATCATCTGGACGGGCAAAGGACACACAGAAATGCTTGCCGGCCATTTTCTGAAGTTCAGCCCGAGGGGTTAGAGGAGTGCCATGGTAATGAATCAAAACGGTATGTCCTCTTCCTCGAACACCACTGGCTGTAGTTCGACATCCCCTTTGACTACTTCAGGTACGAACCACACACGGACATTGCGCCATGCATCCTTGTCGTCCTTGAAACGATATTGCTTGTCGGCAGCGCCATTGGCATTCATTTCCTTGAGGCGTTCCGTAATCTGTCCTCTGGTATAATGTACAAAGCCAGACCTTTTTAAGTAGTCCTGTAGAGCGCCGAGCTTGAAATAGGTGAAGCCTTCCTCTGTCCAGGGTTTGCCCGTGAGCAACTCTTCTGGCGAGTGGGCGCGGATCCGGGAAGTGCAGAATGTTTCCACTAACTCCAGGAACTGTCCTTTGTGGGTGAGTTCTTCCGGCACTGGAATGCGTGTCGCAGCGTCCAGAAGATTGTCTACGAGATCGCGCCAATCCGACTCCTTCATCCTGGTCGGCATCCGGTACATCTGTTCCATACAGGCGCGTTGAAACTCTACTTGCAACTGGAGTTGCTTGGTGGAGAGTTCGAGCCGAGCTCCATCCACATCTACAAACCAGACAGGTGGCTCCGACTCCACTACTGTTAGTCCACCGAGGATAGGAACAGCTTGTTGTCCTTGGCCCACGCCATACTTACGGGTACGGCATAAGGACCGATTACAATGACTAAGCAAGGGTTCCTGCTTGCACGTGTAGAAATAGTCCTTCTTGTCCAGTTGGTTCTGGATCGTCACGATTTCTTTCGCCGCTAGTGGGGGATTGCAGTAATTCTGGTTGTGTTCTTCCAGTAGAGTCTTCCAGTCACTAGGGGAGAACAGGCGGTAGTACACACCGATATTAAGAAGGGTGTTGTTGCGTCCGCCTTCAGGTATTCCGGTTGTGGTCAGTTGTTGCAGACATGGCGGACCATTGGGGATAACTTCTGTGTCCGTTCCCTTGGGGAAGGCGCGTAATTCTTTAAATGTTTTTCTGAAACTTTCAGCGGAATCTAAAAAGAGCTCGATGTCTAATGACTCACCGTCACTATCCAGAGCATAGCGTGTTGTATACTTGACGTTGAAATAAGGGAGATTGATAAAGTTTCCTACATCCCCCCGCTCATGATGCACTTCCTCTTGCTTGGGGAATATCTCACAATTGCCAAAGCCCAGTGCTGACGCAAACTCAGCCAGCTTATCGCGCACATCCGCTGCGGGAACTTCTTCCGCCAGAAACAAAAAGAGATGCGCTCCTCCGCTCTTGGAGCGACAGGTAGTAAGCGGTAGCTTTAATCTCTGTACTTTTTGGTAGAGTGCCACCAAGTCAAGGTTGTAATCGTCGATGTCCAATGCACCGAAGCGGCACTTGTTATTGGTATTGATTGGGATCGACCCGACACCACGTTTCCCGTCCAGATGTTCCTGGACAAGCTCCTCTGTCAGCGGTTCACGGACAATCTCGTACTTGGCTTGGGTTTTCCCATGCCGATGGCGTTCGAGAACGTGGGTCTGCCCGTGCGCTCCTTCGTACCCTTCAAAAAGGGCAAGAAACCTCTTGGCGGTGGTCATCCGAAAAAAGGCCCCCCTGATTGCTTGGCATAAAAATCAGGGGGGCCATCCCCTTGGTCCAGTTAAAAGGGGATTTCGTCAGAACCTTCTAACAACCGCTCTGGCGGGGGTGCCGCAATTCGTAAAGCCCCGCTACTCACGTTCTCATAAAACCCTCTGGCTTCGAGGTACGCATCCTTGGACGGCGCTGGTCCTTCCAGTTTAATCGTCCACGTATACCACGAGCCCTTGTCGTTGCTGTCCTCCATCGTGGATAACCGATAGACGTTAGAATACATAGTCTTCAGTTTACCTTTTTCATCTTTCTGCATATACATCATGGAGTTCCAGAGGCGACTCTTTTTGAGTTGCGTCTTCTTCATGTCAACAACAGCCTGTTCCAGGCTACCGTCCTCATGCACAATCTGTACATAGTGCTGGGCAGTTTTCACTAATTCGTTCCCACTCTCCAGCATTTCCATGTTGGTGTCCTTATCACGGACGGCGTTCCTTACCTCTTGAGAATCTCCGGCGAGTTCTCCTACAAACCCACCGCCTTGGGAACGCGGCACAAACTCAATGTATTTCAGTTGATAATAAACAGGCAGCACCAGGATACCTTTCTCCCCGCTCCACACTTGGTTGGTCACGGTGTTGAAAATGTCGCCTTGACCCGCGCCCTCAATAAAAGAAGCGTCCGACTTTTTGAGTTGAGGAGACATCGCGTGTAAAATCCTGACGAAAGGCATTTGCAGATCGTCAGTCGTAACTTCCTCAAAACCCATTTTCGTACCAGCGTCAGCCGCTATAGCTTCAGCTAATTCAGTCGATAGTTTTCCGTTCGTCTTCTTTGCTACCGCTTTCTTATTCACTTTTTTTCGTCTTGGCATCCTCATGTTCCTTTCGTCGCTGATAATTTTGCTACTTGTCCTACGTTCGCGTTAAACATCTCAGTGTCGATCTCTTGCCCGTTCTGAATCCGGTCTTTGATCAGCTTCTTTAGCGTCGATGGTTCCACCTTCTCCCCCAGTTCAGGGTAGAGGCCGGCTTCTTCCAAGTCCGCTTTAATATCCTTTGCTTGGTTGTCTTGGGTACGCCCAAACTGGCACGTAAGGGTGTTCTTGATAAAATCGCTACACCCGATATCACGGAGATGTGCCATGGCCGCTTGCTTTTGCAAAGGATCCTTTGGCATCGTTCCACTAACAAAAGTAATTAGTGAGACAGCGTTGCCGTCCACTTCCACTTTGTCCACACCCAACTCCTGCATTTTCGCAGGAATTAGCTCATAGAGATAACGGTCACGTTTGCCCTTGAACCCTTTTACTTTTTCTTCGGCTGACACCAGTTCCTTGTTGATACCATTCACTTGTCGTATTAGGTCCGACAGTTCTGATCCAGCTTCCGTTGTAAATCCGTCAAAGGCTCCTGCGTTCGCAGTCTCTTTTTCCCAAATGTCACTCAATCCACGTACTCCCTCGTCAGGTTGTTAAGTTCTTCGATGCCCCCGCCTCGAAGGTGAATGCGAACTGGGTAATATTGACGTTCCATTTTATCCCATTTAAGCATGTTCACTCGTCCCGCGTTGGCATCAGCGGCAATTGCGAATGCAATGCCGATTATGGCTGGATCTCCCATAGCCAGTAACCAGTCTTCGTCATCAAACCTTTCCAACTTGCGCTTTATCTGCGCGACAAGCCGTCCGGGGTTGGTGAGGATCTGGTCAAAAGGAGTTGCTAAGGAAGTAAGATCACCCCACTGCGTTGCAGGCAAAATGTCTACACGGGGATTTTCTTGAGTTACGAAGACGTTTCCAGCCAATTGAAGTTCTCCTTTCTGCCCCCCTTTATAAGAGCAGACGCCACCATTTGCAATAGCCTTTCTCATCGTGTATGGTGGAGCCATGGTATACGATTACAAGACTGAGCCTTTCGCCCATCAGGCTGAAGTACTCAAGAAGTCTTGGGACAAAATCAACTGGGCCTACTTTCTCGAGATGGGTACTGGCAAGAGCAAAATCGCCATCGACAACGCTGCCATTTTGTTCGAGCGCGGCGAGATCGACACCTTCATAGTAGTGGCCCCAAAAGGCGTCTACAGGAACTGGGCGAATCTCGAGCTCCCCGCGCACATGCCTGACCGCATTGAGCGCGATGTTGTTATTTGGCGTCCTGACCCGCCCAAGGGCCATAAACAGGCGTTAAATGACCTTCTGAACGCGTCAGAGCGGCTTAGAGTGCTTGTAATGAATGTCGAGGCACTTTCCACTTCCAAAGGCCAACGGTTCTTAGAGGCCCTTTTACAGGCATCAGTGGCTTTTTTGGCGGTAGACGAGTCCACTTCAATTAAATCCCCCAAGGCCAGACGAACCAAGAGTCTGATTAAATTGGCTGGGCTGGCCAAGTACCGGCGCATCCTGACCGGATTTCCCGTGACCCAGAGCCCTATGGATCTTTGGGCGCAATGCCGCTTCCTGGACAAAAGCTTGTTGGGAGATTGCGGCGACAACTTCTTCCAGTTTCAGTATCGATATGCCGTGATGAAACGTCGCAGTGTCGGCACCCATTCCTACAACCAACTGGTTGGCTATCGAAATCTTGAGCAACTAACGATGCTGCTCAAAGAGTTCTCGTCGCGGATTACCAAAGAGCAGTGTCTGGATCTGCCGGCCAAGATCTACATCCAGAGGAATGTCACTCTCACGGACGAGCAGTCCCGCATCTACCAGGATCTGAAGGACTACGCTCTGGCCCATCTCGAAGACGACCAGTTCATGACGACCACCAATGTCATGACCCAGTTGTTACGAATGCAGCAGATACTTAGTGGCCATACCAAGGCAGATGGTGGCGCTTTTGTGGAGATTGCAGACAGCCGTCTGAACGAACTCATGAGTTGTCTGGAAGAGGTCGAGGGTAAGGCCATCATCTGGTCACGATTCCGTTACGACGTGCAACGGATCACCGAAGCGTTGCAGAAGGAGTACGGACCCCGGTCCACGGTTACTTACTATGGGGACACGTCCGACGAGGACCGGACCTCGGCCATCGAGCAATTCCAGAACGGTGACGCGCAGTTCTTTGTGGGCAATCCACAGACGGGCGGTTACGGGATCACTCTTACTGCAGCGACAACCGTAATTTATTTCGCTAACAGTTTTGATCTGGCTGTTCGGATGCAGTCCGAAGACAGGGCGCACCGTATTGGTCAAACAGATCACGTCACATACATAGATTTGATTGCAGAAGGCACCATTGACGAGAAGATCGTCAAGGCTCTCCGCACCAAAAGAGACATCGCCAGTGTGGTGATGGGAGAGGAGCTACAAGAATGGCTCCAGTAACGATGAACAAAGGATAAAGAACTTATGCACAAACTAAAAATTACGACGGAGAGCATTACTCCGAAACTAGCGGAAAAGTATTTGGAAGAGAACGTAGACTACAACCGCCCCATTTCACAGCGTTATGTGGACCTTTATGCACGTGATATGAAAGCTGGGAAGTGGATAGTGAACGGAGAAACCATTAAGTTTAATGGAACGGGCGCTCTTCTGGATGGCCAAACTAGATTGTGGGCCTGTGTTGAGGCGGGCGTGCCTTTTACTACTGCCGTGGCGAGAGGGGTTCCAAGCCTGGATGACGTGGACCGTGGTCGTCGGCGGTCCATGGCTCATATCCTGGCTATGCGACAAGTAAAGAACGCAATTAAAGTAGCAACCGCTCTACGGACGATCTGGCGGTGGGAACACACTAACTGGAGAGCGCAGCAAATTGTTCCGAGTACCCGTGAGAGTCTGGAACTTCTGGATGCGTATCCTATTATCGAAGAGATAACGCAAGTAGGCGCTCGCATCAGTAAGATAGAAGGCTCCTCAGAGATTTGCTCTCTGGTCTGTTGGAGACTGACCCAACTCGCTGGCTTGGACACGGCACGTAGTGTTTTTGAACGGCTCTCCCAGAAAAAGTGGGACTCTCTTAATGACCCGCTCTTGCGTTATCATGACATGGCGATGGGAGCGAAAGTTGTTATGCGTAAGCCAGGGAAATTAGTACGCCTGAACTGGCTTGTAAGAGGTATCGACGCATTTATGAACGGGGAGGCTCACACTGATGGGCTATTCCTGCGTTGGGATCTCAGTAAAGAACTTAGGCGTTTAACTGGTGAACCGAAACAGGGAGTCGCACGCAAATGACAGAAAGAAGAACTTTTAGGTCCGTGGCGGTACCAATGGCTATTTGGAAACCGCTACAGAAAATAGCTAAAGCGAACAACCGTTCGCCAGCGCAGCAGATCGCCTATCTGGTGGACATCGCCAAGGATGTCCCCACCGACAAGCAAATTCTGCAGCGGTATGCAGCCATGTTAGAGAAGGGCGCCCGATGAACGACATGGAGTCCTTCTATGAAGAGATGACGAACCTAGTAGAGGGAAGCCCTTTGGGGGTTTCCCCTATAGGGCGAGTTGTGGCATTGTTCCGTGTAGCAGTAGAGTATGGAGCAGTGCAAATCGGATTGCCTACCCTCGCCTACCTCATGTCCAGGATACTCACGATTACTTTGGGTATCGCCACTGGGGATGAAGAGGCAAAGTATGACGACATCTTGGAAGAGTTCGATACAGATGGCGAAGTGAAGCACTGATAGGATGATTGAGAAAAATACCCAACCACTGGTCGAATGTCCTGTTGGAAATCAGAAGGGAAGCTGGGCTTACAAGGCCCCAGCTTTCTCTTCTATCCGGCATTGGCACCAGTACCATCGAGAACTATGAACGAAGAAAGATAGCGGAACCTTCGATCTACAAGGTCGAGAAACTTCTGAGCACGATGGGTTACGACCTCGATGCGATCAAGCGTTAGCCTTGCCCCCTCCTCTTCTTGCGCGATCCACGCCACGCGGACCTTGGTCCAAGCTTCTTGCGGTGATTAAAAGGCCGAGCCTTGGCACGGCGCCGGGTTCTACCTGTCATTACGATGCTCACTAATCAATTTGTCAGCCTGCACCAGACAGTCGCCCGTGGTTTCAAATTCCGGGTCAACCAACTCCATCATCGCTCGAATGCGATCATGACAGGCCATAAGGTATTGATGGGTTTTGCTGCCATCCTTGAACGGTGGCAGTGGGGGAGGTTTTTTAGTCGTCATGATTCATGAACATTAATGCGAACTCCACTTCCCGTCTGCTTTTCTTTGTCAGTACACAAAACGGAAAGCAGTTGCGATCCGCAAAGCTGGCTTCGTCACTCGTCTGGTAAGAGGCAAACGTGCGTATGTATCTCTCGCCATCCTCCTCGAAGTCATCAAAGAGATACCCCTCTGTCACCATCGCCGGACATTGTAGCTCCCGTGACTCATCAAGACTACCGAAGGAGCCAGCCCCGATAATATCTTTCCACTGAATGACGACGCGTGGATAGCGAACCCCGAAAATCTCTACGAATTCCATACTATAATCCCCGGTTTATTCCTGTCGTAGGACCCCTTCCCCTTCTTCGGCTGCACCTTCCTTTGCTGGTACATCTTCCAATGGAGAAGTGCCGCCGTTGGGGAACGCTTCTTGGATCTTGTCAATTTCTTCATTCATTAACGCAATGGCCCTCGCCACAATGGAAGTGCCACCCTCTTCCCGGCCCGTGTGCAGGCTGTGTAACAACTGATCCAAGGGCAACCCGTACTGGAGTGCCAGCGACAGGACCACGGACGCATCGTCCAGGAGTCTCTCCATATCGCTACCAATCTTGGATCCCCTTATAAATACCTCACGGATGGTCAGATCGCCAAGGTCCAATCCGAAGGAGACGTAGTATTTGTCGCTTTCGGTCTCCAAGACCCTAGTGATCGTTGGTCTCCGGTTATTGAGTTTCTGCCGCATGTGCGACTCTCCATTCCACGATAACGTGCTTGTGTGTATAAAGCTTTCCTAGCCTTTCCCAATAATCCTTCCTCGACTCAGGGTTGTCGTCGTACATATAGAAGGATGGGGGCCACACAAGATGACGCTGGACACTATGCCACACGCCCAGAAAGTTCCCAGGATTACGTTTGAAACGAATCCTCGCTTTGGGTATTTCCTCATAATCACGATTCTGTGCAATAAGTACAAACGGGTCGTCTTCATCTGCCCTAAAGACGTATGGAACTAATAGTCGATACGCTTGCATCATGGATTCGTGTCTCATAACGGTCCCCTGTTTTCTAAACGCCCACCATCGCCAAGATCGCCCGTTTCGTAATCCCACGTGTACCAGTGCGTGGCCATTTCCACAGGGTCCTTCCAGTACTCCCCATTATGATCTATGTGTCTCGCCCGATGGCAATTTGAGCAGAGTCTTATTATTTCCCCGTCTTCGCTATTTGGGTCACAGTGATGAACTTGTAATAGGGCCTTTTCGCCACAATCGGCGCATAAGTCCTTAATATGTTCCTTTGATTGCATTTCCTATTTCCTTTGCGATTTGCGGGATGATCGCGTTTCCCAAGGCACGCAACTGAGATACTCTGTTGGGTATCCCATGAGCCACGCGACCCACTGCGGGTTCAACTGTCCACCAGTCTTCGGATCTGCCACTGTTTGCTGCAGTCCCTTCTGTACCACCCGTCCCGTCTTCTTGTCGTAAAACCTCTGGTTGTGATGACTGGGCGGATTCCCGTCCCTGTCCACTACCTCTATGTTCTTCCATCCCGGTTCCCGGGCGCTTGGTGTGGGCCACATCCCGCTGTGTACCGCTGCCGCTATGTTCCAGCCGTGTCCCCCGGTTAGGTGGCTTGGAGCCACACTCTCTCCCCCCGTCATTGCTGTTGGTGTTGGCCACATCTTCACGGCATCCCCTAGATTTGTCTGATGGCCCTTGGCGATCCTCGCTTTTATCTTTTCCTGGTCTTGGTACTCGCCGCCGCCCTTTTCCCTTGCGTTGGGTGTCGGCCATAAACTCAAATCCCCTTTGCCCGTATCCATCGGGTTCGCTGTCGCTGTCGGAGTGTCCAACAATCCATAGGCGCTGCCGGAGGTGAGGGGCGCCGACCGCGCAAGCTGGAATATTAAACGTCCTTGCGGCGTAGCCTTCGCTCTCCAGGTCAGTGAGTACTTCGTCCAGGCCCAGGTTGATGAGTCCAGTAACATTTTCTCCAACAACCCAAGTGGGCCGGCATTCCCTGATAAGTCTAAGCATTTCCGGCCAGAGGTGGCGGGGGTCGTCCTGTGCTCGCTGTTTACCCGCGTGGCTGAATGGCTGGCATGGAAATCCCCCGCAAATAAGTCCGGGGCTGGGGTCGGGAAGGTCTTCTCGTCGGACATCTCTTATGTCTCCAAGTACTGGTACGTCAGGCCAGTGGTGTTTCAGCACTGCCTGGCAGTATGGCTCATTCTCCACGAAGCATGTAGTACGAAAAAAAGCGGTGGCCTCAAGCCCTAGCGAGAAGCCACCGATCCCTGCAAACAAATCAAGCGTTGTTATCATCCCATGCCGACAAAGATGCCAGCGATAAGACTACCCAACGCAATCAGAGCGAAATACTCCCAGCCCATTCTACTCTCCCAGTGTTTGGGGTTGCGGATTTCCTTCCAGATTTTCTTGATCATCTATTGCTCCACGACATATCTATGTTCGACACGGCCATCCTCTGGTGTGCCAACGAAACAGTGGCGCACACGGGTTTTCTGACCGTTCTTAAATCGGCGTATATGCCCCCGCCGAAAATGGTAGCACTTGGGGGTATACTCATCCCCCTCAAGAGGTCCCGAATGTCCCATCGCAGCACGATGCGGGCGCACCTTGACTACGGTGTACTTGACCATTTCAGGTTTTCCACGCTTCCGTCGCTTGGCGTTCACCTTCTCTGGCGGATAAACCACTTCACGGGCCATGCCGTCCGCGTCCAATCGTCCTAGTAACAAAATCATTAACCCGCCCACTGATATTACATTTTGTTCGGCCAGTGACGGAGGGCCATACGAATCCAAATGCTCTGGATAAGTATACCGTAAAAAGTCACCTCCGCTGAGGTTACGATCAGGGGGGATTTCGATACGAAAATCAAGAAACATTCTCTCATTTTGAGATAAACAAAGACTTGTAATTGGAATAACTGGAATACGGTCTGGATTTGTCATATCTACTAATAGTCCGAAATGCGTAAGGTCCTCTCCACTGCTTATCGGTTGTGTGTGAATGCTCCCCTCAAAATTTGTGATGTCAATGCCTACTTGGTAAGTGAAAAACGAAACAGGAGCGGGGGGCCACAGAAATCCCTCCTCAAACAATTCTCGGCAAGGCTCATACTCAACATCCTGCGCGCTTCGGCTAATTAAACCAAAGTCAAAAAACTGGGCCTTCTTCATCATCGGAAGGAGATGTGGCGTGTTGTTGCCCACTGGTTGTCCTAAGTGTGGGTTTTGAGAAAGTGCTTTTAGCACTTGATCCGCAAACATTACTTAAAGGGCCAATCTTTGGCGTAGGATTCCTCTACCTCGCCTTGGCTGTCGCACATCTCGCATTGATCCACGACAGGTGCTGCCACTTCTGGATCACCACTTACGGTGTATCCATTCCCACTACACGCGGGACATGGGACATTTTTCTCTTGGTTACTGGACATGGTTCTCCTCATATACCGCCTTGGCAAACCCACGCGGGGTTGCGCTACGGATGTTCTTGGTTCGTAAAGATTTCCCACCCGTCTTCGCATGAACAGGTGAGTAGTTTTCCCCTTTGAGGGGATTCTTAGGAATACATTTGACGTTCTCGTATTCCACGGGCCTTGGTTCTGGCATACGGAAACCGCATCCCGTCCACAGGCATGTGCGCTTCCGATACGCATCCCGTGGTGGAATGATCTCTGGAAATATTGGATGCTCATCCTCGTCTGGTAGATACCCACCGTACTGGTATGGATCAAACCGAAAGTCTGGCTTCCGCCACAATCGTGGAACGGCACCGTTTGGGTTCTCAATGTAAAACGGACACTGGAACGCTTCCGCAAGAATAGCGCAGTCCTTCAACCGACCAGCGGCATCTGTCTGAAAGTGTGGATTGACTTCCGCTTTCTTTGACCAGGACGGCGCACCCGCACTAGCTAAGTCGGTGCATGGCGGGAACGCAGACAGGAACGCCACATTGTTCGCTCCATGACGCACAAGAATGTCCATCAGTGTCTGCTTCTTGTACAGGTCAGCATGGCTATAGGTTATGCTACCACTGCCGACTACCTCACGGCGGTTGTACATCTTATGCTGGATGTCATACGCGAAGCACTCATATCCAGCCTCTGCCCACGGGCGAAGAGCTTCGCCCGTGTAATCGTACAGAGATATGACTTGGTTTTTCATTACGACGCCACCCTTTTTATGACAACGTCCGTTGGAAACTTGTACCGCTTACCATCGCGAGTTGCGATGACAGGATATTTCCTCTTCTTGGTATCCAAACCAACAATGGTAAATGTCTTGCCATCGGAAGGAAATTCTCTCCCAAGCCACGCTACATCCAGATCATATATATGGGCGTACTTTTTCCAATCCTCTGCCAACGGATCATGACTAAACAACGATCCTGTCAGTTTGGTCGTAAAGGTGTTCGCGTCAAAGCTGATATTATTTCCAATTTTCAGCTTGATGCCCAGTTCTTCTTGCAGACCATCCAATGCATCCGCAAGTGCCTCACGCACCATCTTGAGGGTAGGCTTATCAAATTTCTCAATCATTTCACTTTCTCCTTTCTGATGCTAGAATACTAAATCAGAAACTACAGGTCAACCACCATATACGATGGCCCATCCTGGCAGAATATTCAACAGCGAACCAGAACTCCTCAGTGCCGTGAGGCAGTGGGACGCAAAATTCAACCACCTCATGAGAACCAAAGGTAAAGGAAGGAAGTTCGAGGATGTCACTCTCCGTCCCCCTTATACACACGATTTGAAAAAAAAAGATTTGAAAAATAAAAAATGGACGTAAAAAAGTGGGACAAGTGGGACGAACCATGAAAAAGGTGTCAAAAACCCCGGAACATGGCCAAATAACCTCGTAACACTTTTCATGATTTTCGTAGCACTTCGTAACAAAAAGGGCTATTTCGTAACACTTTTCTAGCCGTTTGAGGTTTGAAAACTAGTTTTTGCACCAGTAATATCTCATTTTGGGTGTATATAGGAGGTGCTATGAAGCGCCGTATTGATAAACGAGCGGAAGAGATTGAAGAGTCTCATGGCCGTAAACTGACCAACCGGCAGAAAGAGTTCGCCCGTCATTACGTGGATGGGACCAACTCGAATGCCGAATGCGCCAGGAAGGCCGGCTATTCTGACACCAACGGGGTTGCCAAAATCCAAGCGTACAAACTTTTGGACTCCCAGTTGTTTCCTCACGTGGCTGAGTTCATCGAGGAGCTGAGGGAAGACCGTGAGCGTAAATATGGCGTGACCCTGATGGGGCAACTGAAGCGGTTGCGGGACTTGTCCTTTAATGCGGAAGAGGCTGGCCATTTCTCTGCAGCGATTAACGCTGAGAAGACACGATCTGCTCTTGGTGGCCTTACTGTTGACAGGCGTGAGACCAATCACTTCCATGCCATAGAAAACATGAGCCGTGAAGAGATTGAGGGGCGCCTCGGAGAGCTCCGAAAGTCTCATCCGGGAGCTTTCATAGATGCAGAATTTAAGGTGATTAATGGCGCAGAAACCGGAGACTCTTCTGTGGAACAGACTGAAGGAGAAGATACCCCCGCATTGGAACACCACACGGATTGAAAACCGCTATGGCGGTGGCGTTCCAGACGTTCACGTGTGTGCGGAAGGGTCTGCGTTCTGGATTGAACTCAAAATTACAAAAACTCACCGCGTAAATATTTCAGCACATCAAGTTGCGTGGAACTACGCCTATTACAAATCAGGCGGCGTAAGTTTCTTCTTGGTTCACCCCCTCTCTTCCCCCCACCTATATTTGTTTGGGGGGGACCAAGGTCGGGGGTTAGTTAAACACGGTTTGCGAACTGGGAGTTCGGGTTCGGGGTCGGGAGAAACCGGAACCATGGTCCATTGTCTTTGGTCGGGGGAGTTCGGGTCGGGGCTCATGGACCGAATGCTCGAGATCAGTCGGGTCGGGGTCGGGGCCTTCGAGGTCGGGTCGGGTGATGAT
>Ga0114902_1000695_pt1 | contig 16790 bp, 24 predicted proteins | sample MalvireepMed_s12_FD_87291 | JGI IMG/M metagenome (GOLD analysis project Ga0114902, IMG submission 87291) | Marine viral communities from the Global Malaspina Expedition - Malaspina viral metaG DeepMed_s12 | ecosystem: Environmental > Aquatic > Marine > Oceanic | place: Mediterranean Sea... | reverse complement strand
GTCCATAGTTGAAACTGGACATATGAACAAGGTTCTTAAAGAGCAACATCCATTTATCTAACAAGGAGTTTATTATGGCGGATACGCAAGAAGCCCCGCAACCAGCAGTAATCCCGACCCTTCCAGAAGGAAGTATAAGGGAAGCACAAGAAGCGTTTCTATCTTTAACGGAACCTGAAGAGGAGACACCTAAAAAGAAAGAAGCCGAAACGTCTGAAGAAGAAGTAGAAGACGTTGAAGAATCAACCGAATCTGAAGAGGAAGCATTGGAAGCATCTGATGAGCAATCTGAAGAAGAGGAGGAGGACTCAGAAGAATCCGAAGTCGAAGAAGAAATCGTTGAGGAGGAGGACGACACACCTGGACTCTATACTGTTAAGATTAATGGTGAAGAGCAAGAGGTTACTGAAGAAGAACTCCTAAAAGGATATTCTCGACAACAGGATTATACACGTAAGACGCAAGAGTTAAGCGAGTACCGAAAGCAACTTGATGAAGCTGGTCAATACTACCAGCAAGAGGTTGCCAAGACTCAGGAAGCTCGACAGCAGTATATTCGTTCTTTATCAGATGCAGCACAGTTAAATCTTGCATCTCTAAAAGAATATCAGAATATAGATTGGGAACGATTGAAAGCGGAAGATAAGGAAGAGTACCTTACTAAACGGGATGAGTATCGTGAAGCCCAAGCTAATATACAACAACTGCAACAGGCACAAGCTCAAGAGAATGAATATCAGGCTCAAGAGCATCAACAACAATTCAACCAATGGGCGCAAGAGGAATACAATAAGCTGGTAAAATTAATACCAGCCTGGGGTGTTCCAGAGCAGCAAAAGGCAATTGCTGCTGATCTGCGTACCTTTGCCAACTCTAAAGGTTTTAATGATGAAGAGGTTAAACAATTGTTTGACCATCGTTCTATCATTATTCTTATGCAAGCTAAAGCATGGGAAGATTCCCAAAGAAAGGCTCAGAACCTCAAGACCAAGAAAGTTAAAAAGAAGGTAAAGGTTGTGAAGAGTGGAAAGGGTGTTGAGAAGTCTGCCAGTAATAAGGCTGTGCGTCATACTAAAATGAAGCGCCTTAAACAATCCGGTCATGTAAATGATGCAGTAGGATTATTTGAGGATTTCGTTGATCTTTAATAGGAGAATATTATATGGCAATTCCTACGAATACTAGGGAAACCTATGGTGCAGTAGGCATCAGGGAAGACCTTAGTAATATCATATATAATATTTCGCCAACTGAGACACCGTTCCTAAGTGGTTGTGGTCGTGAGACTGCTGAGAATACTTACTTTGAATGGCAGACAGATGCATTAACCGCAGCAGCAGCTAACCGCGCTACTGAGGGAAATGATCCAACTTCTTCTGCTGTACAAGAGCCAACTAGGGTGGGGAATTATACCCAGATATCGGTTAAGGCAGTCCAGACTTCTGGAACAGCCGAGGCCGTTAATTTTGCTGGGCGTAAATCTTCCCAAGCGTATCAGTTAGCGAAACGCGCCAAAGAAATGAAGCGTGATATGGAAAAGATGTTGATGGACAATGTGGCACAATCCGCTGGTGCTGGTCCAAGCCCCGGCCCTGCAACCGCGAGAGCGACAGCAGGACTAGGCGCATGGGTAGCTACCAATTACCACACTTTAGGAGGCGCACCTTCCCCACCGGGATTAGGTTCTGCTTCCAGTGGTAATGGTACGGATACCGCTAGTGACGCTACATCAACAGGAACATTAACCGAAGCTGGTATGAAGACCGTAATCAAAGAATGCTTTGATAGCGGTGGAACTCCAGACACCATTCTTGTTGGTTCTTCCAATAAGCAGGTTATTTCGGCCTTAACTCAAACAGTGTCAGAACTAAGGACATCAGCAGATAAGTCTGCTCCTGCTCACGTTGTGGCTTCTGTTGACGTTTATGTTTCCGATTTTGGAACTTTCAAAATAATTCCAGATCGATTCCAAAGAGCGCGTGCTTGCTGGTTTATAGACTTTGACTTCTGGGCTGTGTCGTATCTACGACCGTTCATGACCGAAAGTCTAGCGAGGACTGGGGACAGTATAAAGCAGATGATTCTGGCTGAGTACGGACTCCAATCTAAGAACCAAGCATCAAGTGGTTTCTTGGCTGACGTATAGGTGGTAAAGGTGGGGGTGTAAAAACCCCCACTTATCTATGAAGAAAAATATAGAAGATTATTTATTCCATAAAAAGAACTTCCTAAGTAAAGACTTTTGTAAGTCTACTATAGAAAAATTAAAGGTTTGTGAATGGGAAGGTCATGACTTTACAGGTTATGAGTCAAATGATCCTGAACATGGGTTTGGATGGCAGAGAGAAGTTAAGTCTAAGCACGAGTTAGAGCCAGAGTTCATAGGGTTTACAAGCCCAGCCTGGTACGAGGATCTTGCCCAAGCTAATAACTTTATTATTAAAGAACTCTCTTCTGCATTAACTGAGTATATTAGAGGTTTTGGTTATAGCTGGTTTAATGGATGGAATGGGTATTCAGTTATTAAGTTTCTAAAGTATGCAGAGACTCACAAGATGGCTGAACACTGTGACCACATCAGTTCTTTGTTTGATGGCCAGATAAAAGGAATACCGATGTTGTCTGTTGTTGGGCAGCTTAATGATAACTTTGAGGGTGGTGAGTTTATAATGTTCGGGGATAAGGTTGTACCATTTGAGACTGGTGATGTTATTATATTTCCATCTAACTTCATGTATCCTCATAGAGTGGAGCCTGTAACTAAAGGAGATAGATATTCTTATGTCTCTTGGGCATACTAATTTTAAAATAATAAGGGGGTTATTAACTGGTGAACTCTTGGATTTTCTTGGCGTATATGCCTTTAACAAGGCGACACTTCCTGATGCCATACCTACCAAAGAGCTACATGGGTTTGTAGACGAACAGATTCCTGATACTCCTGCATGGCATGATGACTTAGCCATGAAGAACCTAATGTGCTACTTAACTCCAGATATGGAGAAGCACGTAGGAGAAAGTCTTATTCCAACTTACTCTTATCTTAGAGTATACAAGAAGGGTGATGAATTAAAGAGGCATATAGATAGGAATAGTTGTCAGTTCAGTGTAACATTAACTTTAATGCGTGAACCTAACGATGATATTTGGCCTATATATTTAGAAACAGACAGCATTTACAAAGTAGATTTAGAGGCCGGTGATGGTCTAATTTATCGTGGAACAATAAACCCTCATTGGAGGGATAAATTTGAGGGCAGTAGATTAGCCCAAGTATTTTTACATTACGTAAGGAGGTAGTTATGCCTAAAGAAATGAAGGGTTATAGTTTTTCAGATAACAAAGTAGGAGAAGCTGTTGATAAGGCTTCCAAAAGTTCGGGGGATGCCTATGGTGGTATTACAGGTATCATTTCTAAACTAGGCACTGGCGGTACCGTCAAAGGCCAAGACAATCAAAAAGAGAAAGGCTAATGGGAAAACGAAAAGAAGTAGAAGGTCCAATTACTTTATACTCGCCTGTTCATAGGGGCGGGAGTGAAGGAATAAAAAAGATCATAAAGTCTCTTGACACGGGAAAGAATGGTTATAAGAATCCGGGCAACAGCCCAAAGCACTCAGTGGAGAATCCGCTTAAATAAGGAGTTGTAATGTTTGTCTATGTAAAAACTCCCACCATTGCGGTGGTAGATGGGGTTATATCTTCTGAAGAGTGTCATCAGGTAATAGAGCATTCCAGAAGCAAGATAAAAAGAAGCACAGTTGCAACAGATGACGGACTTATCCCTGATAAAGATAGAACTTCTCATGGTGTATTCCTTCCACACTCTGACTTTCCAGAGTTATGTCAAAGAGTTGCTGACATTGCAGCCATTCCGCTAGAGAGAGCAGAGCCTATAAATGTTTTGCGATATACTGACGATCAGGAGTATAAGCCTCATTACGATGCTTTAGATGGAGTCTATCTTGAGAATGGTGGTCAAAGAATATTAACATGTTTAGTTTATTTAAACAATGCTGTTGGTGGTTCTACTGCATTCCCTAAATTAAACTTAGTAGTCGGAGCCATTGGCGGAAGACTTCTAATGTTTGGTAATGTAGATGAAAATAATAAGGCACATGACTTATCATTGCATCAAGGACTACCACCACATGAAGGTGAAAAATGGGTGATGACTTTATGGTTCAGAGAAAAGATAGTAAATTAGAGAAGGCATTTGGAGCTAAGAAGGAGAAGGCTCCAGAGAAACCAAAACAAAAAACTGCTGAACAGCATCTAAAGGAATGGTCTGAAGACCAAACCAGAGCTGTAGGTGGTAAGGGGTTCTTAGTGGGATGAAGAGAAGAAGCGGAAAACTATTAGATGTAATGCCGTATAGACATCAGGAATGGATTGAAGAGCCTGATGGTGAGATATCTATAACTACTTATCAAGATGTTCAGCCTACAATAGAGCAGAACAAAAAAGATTATAACTTATATGGTGATAGACTTAGCCTGGGTAAAAGAGGCGAATGGCATAAGGTGGCTTCTATACCATTCAATGTTTACGAACAATGGAAGACAGAAACTAATGGAGCTATAGATAAAGATCCTAAGTTACTGGCTAAATATTTAAACGATCCTGATAACAAATATTTTAAAACAGCACCAACCAAACTATAGGGGTAAATAAGATGGGAGACTTATACAGATTAAACAATTTTAATTATACGTTTACAGCGCTGTCAACCTCGGTAACACTAGGTGATGCTGTCTCTGCACAATGCTACGCTATTATAATAAACGCCAGTGAGCCTGTGTTTATTAAAATTGACGAGCATGGAAGTGCTGCCACCGCTGGTTCATGCGGTTACTTTATTAAGGATTGGCCTCATTATATTCGCGTTAGCCCTGGAGACAGGATTTCTGGATTAAGAGCTGGTAGTAGTGATTCAGTTGTTTACGTAACAGAACTAACCAGATGAGAATGGACAAGCCAGATGTTCTTTATAGATTAGCTAATAAGCTACATTCTATAACGACTTCTACAACCTCTACTGAAATGGCAGAGGCCGTTGGCTCTGGTATAAGCGCTGTAATGATAACAGCTACAGAAGATGCTTACCTTGCATTCGGTGGAGAGGTGGACAATACACCGTGGAGTGATGTGGTTGGTGCATGGTCGGCACAAACAAACTCATGGAAGGAATACGAGGCTGTTGGTGAGGGTTATCAAGAGAAGGACTGGCCTACTTATTGGCGTATCAGTTCGGGGCAGAAAGTATCCGCTTTGCAGGTATCTGCTGCTGGAACAGTATACATTGCGGAGATGACAAGATAATGGCGATAGGAACTTATGCAGAACTTCAGACTGCTGTGTCAAACTGGCTAGACAGATCTGATTTAACTGACAGAATACAAGAATTCATAGACTTAGCTGAAGCAAGAATAAATCGTAACTTGCGCCTTCGTCTTATGGAGACAACTGCTACTGGCACATTGGTAGCGGGAACTAGAGATTATGCGTTACCCACAGATTATATACAGGCAAGAACATTCCATTTGACTCTTGACCCTATAGTTCCATTAGCTTATGTTACACCAGAGATAATGAATAGGATATGGGCTGGATCTACTGGTGGAACTCCAGAGTCATTCACCATCATTGGTGAGAACTTTAGGCTTGGACCGTCACCTGCAACTGCTGACGGTTATTCTATGCTATATTATAAACGAATACCTGCATTAACCCCTGCTGCTACAACTAATAGTATGCTTACACAGAATCCTGATATATATTTATATGGATCTCTATTAGAGGCAGAGCCATTCTTAATGAATGACCAGAGGGTGCAGTTATGGGCTACAGCTTACAGACAAGCTGTAAACGATTTACAAGTTCAGGATGACAAAGATCGTCACTCTGGTTCTGAGCTAAGAGTAATGAACACGAGTGGCTACTTTTAAGGGGATTAATCATGGGATTAGAAACAGCAACATACATTAGTCAATTAGTTGGTACGAACCCCACTTCTAGTGATCCTGTATCGCAAGGGGACGATCATCTCAGGCTAATCAAAGATGTACTACAGGCACAGTTCACCACTCTTGGTGCAGCAGCAGTAACCACTACGGCTGCCGAATTGAATTTACTCGACGGTGTAACATCGTTGGGTGATGTGACCGGGCCGGGATCTAGCGTTGATAACGCAATTACAAGATTCAGTGGAACTGGTGGCAAGACAATTCAAAATAGCAATGTTACCATTTCTGATGATCCTCCAGTGATTAAAATTGGTGATGGGGTGGCAGAAGATACAACAGTTCTTTTTGACGGCAATGCTAAAGATTTTTATGTCGCATTAGATGATACTGCTGACAAACTTGTTATTGGTGAGGGTTCAACTGTAGGCACTAACTCTATAATGACAATTACTGATGATACAGTAACTATCGGTGATGGGTCTACAGTAGACACTTATTTAAACTTTGATGGGAATGCTGCTGATTACAGAATTGGTATTGATGACGGCACTGATACATTAGAGATTGGTGTTGGTGTTGCACATGGAACTACAGCAGCAATATCTATGGATTCATCAGCCGACATGACGTTGGGTGGCTATATCAATTTTGGTGATGAGCAAGCTATCAGACCAGAGATAAAAGACTACGCCGAAACTGTCAACGCTCTCGGAGATACTGGAGGCGGTACTGATGCCATTGATATAAGTGCCGGAAATGTAGTATCTGCAACGGTGTCTACAGCAACAACGGAATTCACTTTTACTAATCCGTCTGCTACCGGAAAGTCATGTTCATTCACATTAATACTTACTAATGGTGGATCACAAACTGTTACGTGGCCCACTTCTGTAGACTGGCCCGGTGGAACAGCTCCCTCACTAACTGCATCCGGTTTGGATGTTTTAGTTTTTACAACTGTAGATGCTGGAACCATATGGTATGGATTCGCAGCAGGTCTTGATGTGAAATCACCATAGGAGAATTGATATGCCATTGGGATCAGAAAAAGTAGGATTGCTGGGGGCTGCAGGCGCAGCGACTGGTGGAAATAGGGCCGTATTTTGTGGCGGTGAAGGGGTTGACCCCTCAGCATCCAGAACAAATGTTGTTGATTACATCAATATCAGCACCACTGGTGACGCGACTGATTTTGGAGATTACGGGTTTACAGTCACCAATATTGGTGGCGATAGTAATGGCTCAAACGATAGGGGTGTTTATGGTGGCGGTGTTGATTCTAGTGGATTAATCGACGTAATGAACTATTTCACTATTTCGGCAGCTTCATATTCTTCTACCGACTTCGGTGATCTTACGGCTTCAACTGGTAACATGAGATCTGCATCAAATAAAACTGATGAACGATTAGTGTGGGTGAGTGGTGAACGTGCTGGGCCGGTGAGAACCAATATTTTGGAATACATCACCGTAAACTCTCCCGGAAACGCGACTGATTTTGGAGATTTAACAGTTCCCAGAAGAAGCGGTGGGGCAGATTCTAACGGCACCAGTGATCGCGGTATATATGCTGGCGGTTTCGGCACAGTTCCTACTCCGACGAATTGGAACACTATCGACTACTGGACTATTACGTCCACGGGCAATGCAACTGATTTCGGAGACTTGATAAATTGTCAGGGAGGCCAGGTGGTAGCTGCTGTCAGCAATTTAACAAATGATCGGGTTTGTTTTTCAGGCGGAAATCGTCAAACAATATCGCCCTGCTCAGGCTCTGCGAACATTATTAGTTATGTAACCATCACTTCAACAGGCAACAGCACAGACTTCGGTGATCTGACTACCAATAACGGCAATAATACGGGAACCTCTAACGGTACGGAGGAGAGAGGAATTAATGCTGGTGATGCTGGGTCTGATAACAATACCATAAATTACTTTACGATAAATACGACTGGAAATGCTAGTGATTTTGGTGATCTAACCAGAGGAAGACAGCAGCCCGCAGCTGCTTCCGATGCTGGTTGAGGTGATTAATTCTGTCTGACGAAAAACGTTTTGTGGGTGAGGTCGTACATCTCTTTCCGACCCCTGTATTCCTTTGTGATGAAAAGTACAGTGATGATAATTTGTTAAGTCTCATTGATGGAATGGAGATGAGGAAGAACGACAATAACAATTTTAGCTCTACTGATGGCTATGTGTTGGAATGGCCTGAATTATTTCATCTAAAAAAATATATTGAAAGAAACTTAAATCATTATGCTTATAACGTATTGGGCATAAAAGAAGAGCATAACTTTCACATTACACAATCATGGTTTAATGTAAATAAAAAGGGAACCTCTCATCACAGTCACACACATCCCAATAGTATATTTAGTGGAATATTTTTTGTAGGCGGAGATGGTAGTTGCCCAGTGGTTTTTAAAAATAGTAAGGATGTCGAATTTGGATTGCCTTTGAAATTTTCATTCAAGGAGTATTCAATAATAAATTCATCTGAATATTCTCTAAGAAATGATAAAAACACGTTAGTAATATTTCCATCTACTTTAAGGCATGGCGTAGGGGATAATGAGTCTGATATTGATAGAGTTAGTTTATCTTTTAATTCGTTTGCCAGCGGATCAGCTGGAAACGCAAACCATAAAACTAAATTAGTTTTAACAGGAATTAAATAAATATGGAGAATGAGCTGCAAGTAGCAAACAGTAAAAATCTTATGCTTGAACTTAATACAGAGTTCGCTGTCATAGATGACAAGAAGTTGGCTAAGATTTCAGAACGCATGAAAGAGATGGATCGTACTAATAACTCTTTCAGCAAGGGGAAGACACAAACTACATCACAGTTAATGACTTTGACTATGATGTGCGATGCGCCTTATAGAAGGCTGCGTCAGATACTATCGCAAATTGAACGCAAAAGAGCAGCACTAGAATCATCCGCATTTGATCTTAGGAAAAAGAAATTCAAGCTAAAAAAGTTAAGAGAGAAAGGTGACGAACTCTCCACAATAAAGGCTGATGAAATAGAGCATGGTATGCATCGATCTAAAACCTACATTGAAGCTGCGCTAAAAGAGCTGGCAATGTATCAAGACACTTATGAAGAGGTAAAAGCAGCTCATAATATTCCAGACAATTGGGATGAATTAGATTTCGAGAAAGAAGAAATATCTAATCATATTCGTATGGCATTTAGAAACTGCTTGAGGAATATGCTGGTAACGGGTGGTATGAATATGGGCACTTTGGAATATCTCGAACAGTTTGGGATTCATCCGGTAACGGCTAAGAATTTAATTAAGAATTATCTAGCTGAAGTGGAAGCGATGGCGGAAGAAGGAAAGTACCCATCAGTGACTCACCTGTATGAGTTCTTGGATAAATGTGCTGAAATATTCCAAGACGCTCATCACGCAGTAATGTCAAGAATCGGTATAAAAGATCTATTGAAGGATGAGTATTTGTTCACGGAGATGCGTGACGTAGCGTGAGAATACTTGTTGGTACACCCTGCTATGGGTGCTTAATGACGATTGATTATTTTAATACCATGGCTCACCTTCTGCGTGACGGCTTGGAACATGGAGTAGAGGTTGACTTCATGCAAATTGGTAATCAGGTCACAAAGAAAGCACGAAATTCAATTGTCAGTTATTTCCACCTTCATCCTGAATATGACTATCTGCTGTTCGTGGACGCAGATACTGGAGTAGAGCCGGGTGGTATCGGCAAACTTATTAAAAGTGGCAAAGATGTAATCGGCGCACCTGTAGCATTGAAGGGATACAACCCTGATGGATCTCCTGTTTTGAATATCGGGGAAATCTATTCTCAGGAAGGGTCAATCGCAGAGATTGAGCATATCGGTAATGCCTGTCTATTGTTTAGCCGGAAAGCAATAAAGGCTCTAATTGATATATCGAATCCTTATGAGGATTCCCCAACGTTCTCCAGAGGCGATGTAGAAAAGTTGTCAACCAAAGCATGGGATGTGTTTTATATTGGGGTTATGGAAGATGGAGTATATCGTCCAGAAGATTTTAGCACCTGTTGGACGTTTAGAAATAAATTGGGAATCAAAGTGTATTGCGATTTAAGCGTGAAGACTACACATCAGGGAACCCATCAATTTAAAAGTTGGAGATAAATATGACTTACGCAAGAATAGAAAATGGAAGTGTAGTTCAGTATCCGTATGATATGCCCAGATTAAAGGCTGATAATCCAAACGTCAGTTTTCCTTTAGATTCATTTAGTCGTGCAGATGTTCGAGAAGCATTTAATATCGTTGAAGTAACGGAAGTTGCCAAGCCTGATGAAGCTGCCCATCATGTAAGCGAGGGTGTCCCATTGAATGTTAGTGGAGTATGGACGCAAGTCTGGGATGAAACACCAAGAAATGCAGAAGAGTTAGCGCAACAGGCAATAAACAAAAGGCTGGGTGAGTATGGTACCCCAGAAGATCAATTGGAATTCATTGCTGAAAATGGATTGGAAGCATGGCAAACAAAAGTGGCAGAGATAAAGGCTAAATATCCAAAAGCATGAGTCTAGTTCCTGTAACTAATGTAGGTGAGCATGGTATTGTCAAGGATATAAATTCCTGGCAACTTCCACCTAATGCGTGGACAGAAGGAAACAATATAAGGGCAGAGCATAACGCAATACAGAAGAGTCCAGGCTACTTAGAGGTAATGGATTCATGTCCTATAGTACCATACTTTATTACTAACCTAGAGATAGGTGGCGCTAACTACTGGATAGTAGGTGGGTTAGCTAAGATAGCTGTGCATAACGGAACGATATGGACTGACATTACCAGAGCCAGCGGTGATTATAATGCCACAGCTAGGGAGAACTGGACAGCTACAGTATTAGGTGGTATACTTGTAATGACCAATGGCTATGATGACCCACAGTTTTGGGCATTAACAGCCGGGATACCTTCTGTTGCTACCAAGATGGCTGACCTAACTTACTGGCCAGCCAGCACAGAGTGCAAGTCATTAAGAGCCTTTAAGTCTTTCTTGGTTGCTCTGAATGTAACAAAGTCAGCGGTGCCTTATACCAGCCTTGTTAAGTGGTCTACAGCAGCAGCAACACAAGCTGTTCCTGTCTCATGGGATGAAACCTCGGCTACAGTCGATGCTGGCGAGTATGCTTTAGAGGACAGTAAAGGTATTATAGTTGATGGGTTGCCCTTACGTGGCGACTTTATGATATACAAACAATACTCTACATACAAGATGAGCTATGTGGGGAATCCTTTTATCTTTTCATTTATACAGCTCTCACCTAATGTTGGCGCTCTAGCTAAGAACTGTATAAGAGAGTTTGACGGTGGTCACTTTGTAATGGCATATGGAGATATGTATATTAATACTGGTGACAGGCTTACGTCTATCCTTCCTCATAAGATGAGAGACTTTATATTTAACGATATTAATGGAGATGAATTCGAGAAATGCTTTGTTACTGCTGACTACAATAAGACGGAAATGTGGGCCTGTTATGTATCGTCAGGTAATGTTACTAATGCCCAGTGCGATAAGGCTCTTGTTTGGAATTGGAGCAATAATACTTTTACTTTACGTGATCTGCCTAACGTTGGTTTCATTGAATTTGGTACAGAGGGTAATCCTCTAGCCCCAGGGTCATGGAACTCAGCAACATCCACATGGGCTACAGATACTTTAAACTGGAATGAATCTGCTGCTACATCTTACTTTAACTTAGCGGGTAAAAGTCTAAGCATGGCCTCTCCAACTAATACTAAGATATACAGAGACAATGCAGGTAATAAGGCTGATACAGCCGATATGACCAGTTACATACAGAGAACAGGATTAACCCTGGATGCCCAAGGTCAACCCAATCAGAGCATGGTTAAGAGGGTAACCGCAGTATATCCAATGATGTCAGCATCTACTGACTCTACTATTAATGTATATGTGGGGCATCAGATGTCTACAGAACAAGCTATTACATGGGAAGGTCCAGTAGTTTTTAACCCAGCCACACAATCTAAAGCATCCTTTAATGTAACAGGAAAATATATAGGTGTCAAGTTTGAATCAACAGGAGATCAGACCTGGAGGCTTGATGGTTACTCTCTGGATATAAAGAACGCAGGAACCAGGGGAAGCAGGGCTTACTAATGGGGACATATTCAGACAGGGTGGTAAAGTCTGTCACTCATTACACACCAGGGCCATTACCATTAGATCCAGAAGATCTAGGTATTTACCTTATTAATGAGCTTCAGAGGGTAGGTGATATTATATACAATCAAGCAACATTCAGATTAGAGAGGACACATGCCGAACCAGAAAGACCAAGAGAAGGTGACGTTAGATACGCAGACGGGACAAACTGGAACCCTGGAAGCGGGGAAGGAGTCTACTACTTCAAAAAAGGAAGTCCAGGATCTTGGGTCAAGCTCGGTTAAGGTTGTATTAGTAAGTGATGAAGATATTGATTTTATATGGGAAGAGTGTGAGCCATTAATTGATTCCGCTTTAAAACATTCTGAAGGTGAGTTAATCTCTAGTGATGTATACGATCAGTTGATTAATGGAGCCATGCAGTTGTGGGTAGCTATGGAATATGGAGAGACAATTGCAGCAATGATAACACAGGTTATATCCTATCCAAGAAAGAGAGTGTTAAGAGTTATTACTCTAGGCGGAAAGGATGGCAGTGGTTTAGATAAGTGGTACATGTTCTTAGATATGGTAGAAGGTTTTGCTTTGAGAACTGGTTGCTCTGCATTAGAGGCGTGGACTAGGAAAGGTATGGCTAGAAAACTAAAGGATTGGAATCATTCATACATGGTTATAACTAAAGAATTAAAACAGAGGATTCAATAATGGCTACATGGACTCCATCAAGAGTTCCAGCAGGACTAACCCTACAAGACTATACAGGTCAGGTGGATAGTTTGCTGGACTTCATACCACCTAATATTACCTTTATGCCTAGATCAATATCGCCTCTTATAAAAAATCCGTCCTTTAGACTTGACCCATCTTTTCTTGGTAATACTTCTGGGTCTAATACCGGACCTTTATCTGGAACATCACTAGATCCTACGCAGACATTCTCTGGTCCTGACCAATCAATTAGCCCTTGGGATACAACAACAACTTTAACACCTTGGGGAGATCCAGTGGAGTTAGGTACTAATACATGGGACTTCATGGGTAATAGATACTATGACCATGACCAATATTCAAGAGCATTGAATGCTTATAATAATAGTGGTACACTACCATACACAGGACCATTGCAAACTATGGGTGCTGGCACTTGGGATGATCCCGATACAGATGTTAATGAACAGAGCGAAGCATCCATGCTTGCTGGGCAAGCTCTGTTAGATGAACAGTTAGCCTATCAAGCAAGAAAGGAAGAAGAAGAAAGACTTAAAGCATTAGAAGAGCAATATAATAAACCACTTGGAGACGACTTTGCATCTATACTATCCCGCGCTGAAGGAAATATAGTAACAGATAAGGACAAGTGGGGCAAGGCTCATTGGGATGCTTACGGTAGGGCAGAGGGAAGAACATTTACTGATGACTTTGGAGATTATGTAGACCAGTATCCAGACTTACTAGAGTCTTATAACAAATATGTAGAAGATCCCTATCATGACCAAAGAGGTTTTTTCAATATAAGATTTCTTACGCCAGGAGAATAGATTATGGCAGGTGGAACACAAACAACTTATACTCGCACAGATCCTTGGGAACCCCAACAGCCTTACTTGAGAACAGGTATGGCTAGGGTAGAGGATGCTTATCGTGATAATTTATTTAGCCCTGAATTTTATGGCACAGCCGGAACGATGAGCGAAGGAGCGCAAGCTCTAAATCAGGTGGCTCCCGGACTTATTGGTTTTAATCCTAATGAGATGCAAGCAATGCAGAGTGCATATGATTACGGTATGGGTGGTAGAGCAGGGGAGCTAATGTCTCAGTCTGAATCCTCTTATTTAGATGATATTCTACCTTACACTCAGAATCTTATGGGTATTGGAGAGAGATCAGCACTTATGGGTAGCCCTGGTAATGAGTATTCCACTTATCTTCCATTTGAAGACGATCAATACTCTCAGATGCTTAGAGGAGATGTAGACTATGACAGTGGTCACTTTGGAATGATGGCTGACGCATACAGAGGACAGTTTGAAGATCAAGTAGCTGAAGGTTTAGCTAATGTAAGGCAAGGTACAATCTCTTATCAACCTGGCGGTGGATCAAGAGGAGATATATTTGCAGCAAATGTAGCCAGTGCAGGGCAGAAAGCATTAGCTCAGAATTTAGCAGGATTATATGGTGGTGCATATCAACAGGCACAAGCAGGTCGTATGCCAGCAGCCCAGATGGGCATAGGCCAACAACAGTTTGGTATGGGTTATGGTTTACAAGGGTTACAAGGGGCGCAAACTGCATTAGGACAGTACCCAGGAATGCTTAGTTCTCCGTTTGGTGTGTATGGTCAGGCAGCGCAGATTGGTTCAGAGCAGAGAGCTATGGATCAGGCAGCTCTTAATAGAGATATTGCTAGGTACGAGTACCAGAGTGCATTACCGCAGCAAGCATTGCAGTCATACCTTGCTGGTGTTCATGGTGATTACGGTGGCATGACTACAGCCAGAGGTCCGGGCGGTACAAATGTGGGTGACGCAGTATTATCAACCTTGTTAAGCAAAGCAATCATGGGAATGTAGGGGGCTATTATGGCAGCGGACTTTAGAGGTTTTGATACGCCTTGGCTTATGTCAAGGGCAGGTCAATGGGTTGGGGATACTTGGTTCAACACTGTAGAGGATGCAAAAAGATATGCGGATTGGTTGGCTACGCAAGGAGCCAATATTATGCAGACCACTGAAGAACGTGAAGCAAGATTATTAGGAGAAGGAGAAGCTGAGCTACAGGGAAGAGTAGAGGATAGACTTGCTGCTCAAGATCAAGCTAGAGCTTGGGAAGAAGATGCTGGTGGTCTTCCTACTCGTGACATCACATCACAGGGGAGTGTTGCAAAGGCATTAGGCATAGATAGAAAAGATGTTCCCGCTTATTTAGGCGGGACACCAAGAGAAAAAGAGAAAAAAGAGATGGACGAATGGGAGCAAGCATTCCTTCTGTCCATGATGGAAAATATGAGAGGTGAGGATATAGGTCAGGCTCCAGCCGTGGTAGCCGGTGGTGGGCAAAGACAATGGCCTAGCATGATGGGTCAGTTCGCGCCTTGGGAACAACAGAAACCTTATTGGTGGATAACATGAATGCATTAGAATGGTTAAAGAAACAACAAGCAGACTCATTAAGAAGGCAAGCCCTCTTCGACGCAAGACCTAGAGTTGCTGCTAGTCAAGCATGGAGTGGCTATGCTGATAAGCCGGGTGGACAACGGCTTATGGTGAGACAGCCAGAGGTAGACAATACTCTAACTGTAAAGAATGACGGAACCCGAACCCTCGTAAAGAAGTGGAAAGACCCAGATCAGTCTAATATAAAGATATCTGCTGTTCCTCGGGATAGATCTCCAATTAGGCAATCGATGATACCCCCACCAAGGAATCAGCGTAACCCATTTGATATACCAGAACATATGTTTCCTCAAGGTCTATCACCAGAAGCACAAGCAGCAATAGCTCAAGTACAGGCAACAGGTGGGCAGAATGTAGACGCTTATGGAGAACCTGTTGGTATTGGAGAGAATATAAACCCTGCTAGACGATCCCCCCAGACAATTAGAGGGGTAGCTAGTGGTTATGCTCGACATCCAAGACCTATTACACCAGAAGTTGTTAGGGCTTCAGAGAGCGCTCCTCGTGAAACATGGGGTGGAAAATATAATCTAACAATGCCACAACATCCTATTACGAGAGGGTGGATTCAAGACCCTGCTACTATTTTAAACATAGGCAATCTTATAAAGAAGATGGGTGGAACAATAGACTATATGAAAGGTATAGATGACAGAATAAAAGAAAACAGAGATAGAAGGTTTAGAATGTTTAATAGTGACCCATACTCACCAGTGAGGAAATACTAATGGCAGCTCCAATAGCAGCATTACCTTGGTTAATGAGGGGCGCATGGCCTTGGCTAATGAGAGGAAGGGGAGTGAACCTTCCTTTAAGGAAGACAGCCACAGGTGTTGACAAAATAATAAGAGAAAAGATAAAACCTTATGATGCTAGATACACTCCTATTGATAAATTAAAAAGAGGTGTTAGAGATCCAAGGGTTACAGGAACTACGCCTGGTGGCACAGGTGGTATTAGAAGGTGGAGAACAAGGGGAGGACCAGGAGCTGGTATTGAAGGGAAATTAATGCCCAAACAGACGCCTAATCCATATATAGTTACCACAGCCGGAACGAAAACTGCACCTGCCTTGACATATCCCGGAGTCCCCGCTGTAACTAAAGCACTTCCTGCTGGATACGCTCGTCGTCACCCATTTATTACGGGAGGTGTTGGAGCATCAGTTTTAGGTACAGGCTATGGTATGATGGCTGGAGATGATGAGCCTATGGTTGCACCAGCACAGGCTTATGCCACTCAAGAGCCTTGGAGTGCGCCGACAGATATGCTTAACTTTGCCGATCAACAAGAAGCATTAGCAGCAGAAGGAAAGGAGAACCTTAGTAAGATGCTTAAATATGGGTTCTTTATTGCTGCAGCAGGTGGAAAAACAGATAAGTTTTTTGAGAGAGGCATGGCTATCATGGAGCAGAGCAAAGCGTATAATGAAAGCAAACACTTTGCTGATGTAGTTAGGGCTGTATATAAGGAAGG
>Ga0114902_1000683_pt1 | contig 16951 bp, 13 predicted proteins | sample MalvireepMed_s12_FD_87291 | JGI IMG/M metagenome (GOLD analysis project Ga0114902, IMG submission 87291) | Marine viral communities from the Global Malaspina Expedition - Malaspina viral metaG DeepMed_s12 | ecosystem: Environmental > Aquatic > Marine > Oceanic | place: Mediterranean Sea... | reverse complement strand
TTTTGCTTCTTGTTTATATCACTTGGAGTAGATATGTCTTAAGGAATATAAGAGTATAGCTATACAATATTCCCGAAAATTAAACTCGCAAAATATTTCTCGGAAAAGGGACGGCATAAAGCCACCGCTATTTCCATGCTCGTTTATTCCGTTTCCTTTCCACTCCAAAATTTTGGCTTCCGTTTGGGTTATGCTCAAATATTGTTTAACCTGCCTGTCGGCAGACAGGTCTAAAAATTTCATTATTATGGAAACAAAAACAAAAGCAAGCGGTGTAGCAAAAAAACAAAGTGCTACTGTTAAAAAGGACGTTCAAAAAAAGTTGAATCAGGATGCTGTTGGGAAAACGGTAACACCAGTACCTAAGGTTGTTCCTCAAAAGCCTGAAATTAGTTTGGATGAGCGTATCCAGAAGTTTGAAAAGTTACGAGGCTTGGCAACCCAACGGGAACGCTTGGCAGAGACCTTAACCGAACTCACCAAATTTAATTACAATCAGGATGGTTCGAGTAGTTTCTTTATTCGAGATTCCCGTCATCTGGAATTTAAAACCACCAATTCAAATCTTATCAAATTGGTGACCTCGCATTTACAATCCACTTTAGAACAGCGTAAAGCTGAAATTGAACAACAAATTGTTCAGTTTGAGCTGTAAATCTTAAAGTGTTATTTTATCAAAAAGCTTACTCGCAAGAGTGGGCTTTTCTTTTTTTAATCTAAAATTTTAACATCATGTATTTAAATCATTTACAACAGGACGAGATTTTTATTCCATCAGAAATAAAATCTTTTGAAAGCATCACTGGAATTAAGTCCCGTAGCGGGCTTGAAAATGTCATTGTATCCAATGGCAAAATTGTTAATGTGGTATCCAAAAGTTATGGGCATATTCCTAATGAACTGTTTTTCCACAAGGCAGAACAACTTTTGGTAGATGCCAATCTAAAGTATCGTAAACGAACCATCAATCGAAATGACAGAGCGTTTGTGGTTGATTTTATCATCGACAATGACAATCTATTTGAACTTAAAAATAAACAAGACCAAATACTACCCATGCTCCGTTTTAAGAATTCTTATGATGGGAGTGAAAAAACTTCTGGTCACTTTGGTTTTTATAGGAAAGTATGCGCCAACGGACTGCATGTTTCACAAGCTAAAATTGCCTTTTCCATTAGACACACTAAAAACAGTACGAATTTGATTATGCAAAACCTACATCAACTTTTCGATAAATTCTTGGATAATGAGTATTATGGTGTAACGCAAAAATTTAAGGAACTTGAAGCTATCGAAATTATCGATATCAAAGCCTTTGTAAAAGATATTCTTGATAAAACGAAATTGTTCCGTTTTGAATGTAGTGACCATAACGACGAGCCTTCCAAAAAATCACGGGAGCTTATTGAATTGATTGAAAATGAGTCATCTTCAATTGAAGCAAGACCCTCATTGTGGACGGGATACAATGCTTTTAACTGGATGCTTCACAACACCCTTAAAAAAGGCTTTGCGCAACAGGAAAAATTGGATAAAGTGCTGTTTGATGAAATTTATGAAATGGTTTAATCGCTCATTGAGAGTTTAATTACCCGATCTTTTAGGTCGTAATTTAAAAACAATTTCTATTGAACACTTCGATGAAGTTGATTCTGTCAAATACTAAGGTTACTCTAGTACCTTTAAACTGGAGTATTTTATTCAATAGCGATACATGGTTTTGTTCAGCACATTACCCTACATACCGCTTCTCTTTATTTCGGGTAAAGCATTGCTCAAAAGACATCTTGGAAAAAAGCCTTTGGTTTTATTGTAAGGACACTTTTTGAATTCATATATAAGTGAAATGGTACACCTGCATAAAATCAAAGGCTTAGATCCGCTTGATCGGAATTCCTTTGTTGCGTTTAATTTTGATAAACATCACTTATCTTCTTATTATTGCATATATTGACTAAATATAATTTTATATGTTATCTAGAAAAGCAAAATATGCCCTTAAAGCACTTATTTATATGCATGAACATCCTAAGGAGATTCCCATTCCAGTAAAGGTAATTTCTGATGAACAAAAAATTCCTTATAAATTTCTAGAGACTATTATGAGTAATTTAAAGCAAAATAGGATCATAAAAAGTCATCGGGGGCCAAAAGGAGGATATAGCTTTGTTATACAACCTGAAGCTATTACCGTAGCTTCGGTTATGCGAATTATGGATGGTCCGATTGCATTAACTACCTGTACTTCAGAAAATTTTTATGAAAAGTGTGAAGAATGTATAGATGAACACATCTGCAAAGTGCGTAAATTATTCATAGATGTACGAACAGAAATGTTGCCTGTTTTAGAAAAGTCCATTACAGAGATGTAATTTTTTTACGCTACTGATCTGAAAGGTTTATGCTGAAGTGGCATGATAGATTGTTAATGTTGATGTGAGTATTATTACTAAGCCAACTACAATCATTAGTATTCTTTTATTAATTTTTGATGCAAGGAAAGCTCCTAATGGTGCTGCAATGACTCCCCCAATAATGAGCCCGAGTACTACTTGCCAGCTGTCAACCCCAACATAAAAAAGAAATATACCTGTTGCAAAAAAGGTAACAAAAAATTCAGCAGTATTCACTGTCCCTATTGTGATTCGAGGATTTTTCCCCTGATTGATAATATTAGAGGTTACAATAGGTCCCCAGCCACCACCACCAATGGCGTCAAATAGACCTCCAATGAATGCTAATAGTCCCGCTCTCTTAACTTTTTCTTTTTCTTTAAACTTATTTCGAATTCCTTTGTAGAGAATAATGCTTCCTAGTATTAGTAAATAAGCAGAGATGTAAGGTTTAACAAATCCTCCATTTAAAACATCGGAGAGTAAGTATGCTCCTAATACAGCGCCAATGACACCAGGAACAACAAGTCGGACTAATAAATTTTTATCAATATTTTTAAATTTTAAATGTGATAAACCGGATACTCCTGTTGTAAAAACCTCGGCCATATGAACGCTGGCTGATGCTATTTTTGGAGATACCCCAAAATGTAGCAGTAAAGCACTGCTACTTGCTCCATAGGCCATCCCTAAAGCGCCATCTATTAGTTGTGCACAAAATCCTATGCCTATAAATGTATAAAAGGTACTGTCAAAAGAAAAGGTGAATTCTTCACTTTGCGTAATAATATATATAAAGTAACCAATCAATAATAGCTTTAAGCTAAGTATAGCCCATCCTATTTGTTTATAACTGATATTTAGAAATTTTCTCTTCATAAGTTGAATTGTGAACATATATAATGCTTGTAATTAAATATTCGGCTAATATATAAAAAATATTAATTCTATGGGTTAAGTAGGATTAAATAAAAAAGCATCCTCTAGATAGAGGACACCTCGTTCAACTAAAACTAACTATGAAACATTTATGTGGTCATTATAAGCTACTAGGGAATCACTAATTTATGTTATGTTCGAATGTTGAGCATTGCTTATAATTTTAGCATTTATAAATTCATACATTATATTGTTAAAAGCTACGGGTTGTTCCATCATTGGAACATGCCCACATTCATTAATAAGGGATAATCTTACAGACGGAAAGGAGAGGTAAAACTCTTCGGCTACAGAAATCGGGGTTATATTATCCTGCATTCCCCAGATTAGTTGAATAGGGATTTTAATAGTATGCAGCTCATCTTTTAAACTTTGTCTTTTGGCGTCTTTTATGAGGCTAATGATGGATAGGAGATTTTTTTTATCTTGGATATCTGTAAGGATGTTGTTTATTAATTTTTCCTCAACAACTTCTGTTTTATAAAAAAATTCTGTAATTTTTGATTTTATGTAGGTATAATCATTGATTATAGTAAATTGATTATTTATTGAACTGTCATAAAGTCCAGAACTTCCTGTTAAAACTAAGCCTGCTACATTATATTGATACCTTAAGGTATAAAGCAAAGCCACATGTCCTCCAAGCGAATTTCCAACAAGTATGGGATCTTTAATTTGATGTATAGTGATGTAATTTTTTAAAAAATCCACCAATTCTCTTAATGGAGAGATAGATGTGTTTTGTTTATAAATTGGTAATTCAGGAGTATATATGTTATACAAATTTGAGAGATCACTTTTTACCAAATTCCAATTACTTAGAGATCTAAATAGGCCGTGAATTAATATTACATTTTGTTTTTTGTGTCTCAGTGTAATACTATCATTTGTTTGAGCTATATGCATTTTATTTTTTTAGGAATTAAGGATAGAGCAAAGATATAATAATTTTTTATATCATATTAAATCGATAGGATTTATAGATTTAAAAAAGTTGTTTATATTTGTTGCATAAAACAAACAAATAGATGTTAACTGTCTTTTTAAATATAATGTGTAGCATGTTGGAACTAAACAAGTGGGAGGATCCAGTATATGCTTTTTAATTTGGAAGTGCATTGCTAATTCTGATTCCCCATTGAAAAATGGGGAATTTTTTATGACTAATGATTAATTAAATACGAGATACATGAAAAAACTAAACGATCATAATGAAATTTTATCGCAAGGATTATATAATACGGTAATGTATCGAATAGAGCGAGCTGCTGCTATAATAAACGCTTCAAAGGAAATTAAAGATATTTTAAAAAGACCTGTAAGAAAAATCCATATAACCATTCCTCTTGCATTAGATAATGGGAAAGTAGAAGTTTTTGAAGGGTATAGAATTATTCATTCAATACTTATGGGACCTTCAAAAGGGGGAGTGCGTTATAGTTTGGAAGTCAATGAGGATGAAGTAGCTGCTTTAGCTGCATGGATGACTTTTAAAACTGCCTTAGTTGAATTGCCTTTTGGGGGAGCAAAAGGCGGAATTAATTGTGATCCACTTTCTCTTAGTGAAGGGGAGTTGGAACGGCTCTCTAGAAAATATGCACGTGCAATGAAGGATGTATTTGGTATAAATAAAGATATTCCAGCACCTGATATGGGAACAGGAGAACGTGAAATGGCCTGGATATTGGATGAATATAATAAGACTTCTGGGGAAAATTCTTTAGGGGTTGTAACAGGAAAACCCATTATTTTAGGCGGATCCAAAGGAAGAGAAGCCGCCACAGGAAGAGGTGTTATGATTACAGCTCTGGAATTATTAAAAAAACTAGGGAAAGATCCAAAGCATACCTCTGCAGTAATTCAGGGGTTTGGGAATGTGGGAAGTCATACGGCCAGATGGCTTTCAAAACAAGGTATTAAAATTATTGCTATTTCCGATCATAGCGCAGCATTTTGGAATCCTAATGGAATTCCTGTAGAGGAAGCCATAGCCTATAGTAAGTCAAACGGGAATACCTTGAAGGGATTTTCTCAAGGGACTCCAATCGCACATGAAGAACTTTTTGAAATCCCTACGGATATTCTTATACCGGCTGCTAGTGAAAATGTCATTACTGAATCAATTGCCTATAAAATACAAGCCGCTATTATCATTGAAGCTGCTAATGGTCCTCTGGTTCCTTATGCTGATGAAATATTGGCTAAAAAAGGGATCTATGTTCTCCCCGATATTTTAGCAAATGCAGGAGGTGTTATTGTATCCTATTATGAATGGATACAGAATCGGTTAGAGCAGTATTGGTTGGAAGAAGAGGTGTACTACCGACATGATGAAAAAATGAAGGCGGCCTTTAATAAGGTTTGGTATAATACAGAGAAATATAAGGTTACCTTACGTACGGCCGCTTATATTACGGCACTTAAAAAATTAGAGGTGACCTATCGTTTTAAAGGGAGGCATTGAATTAACAGCCCCGTGACCGAGTGGCTAGGTGAAGCTCTGCAAAAGCTTTTACAGCGGTTCGAATCCGCTCGGGGTATCATATAAATTAAGTGAAATGAGTAAAATACATACAAGCCGGTTAAAGCAATTAACAGGTAAAGCAATGTGCTTCATTGTTCTATTATATGCTATAGGAGCCTGCAAAGAAACTGTTCATTCCAGTTTGTCCTGGACTAAAGACACGGATATACAACTTTCAGAAATTAAGTATATCGATAGTATTGTGCAATGGAAAAATAAACGAGTTGCGGCATTGAAAGCTCAAGATGGATGGTTAAATCTTATAGGACTATTTTGGCTTCATCAAGGGAAAAATACCATTGGTTCAACTAAAGGGCATGATATTATTTTTCCTAAGAATAAGAGTAGTCGAGATATAGGTCATTTCCGTTTAACCCATGAGGGGGTGATTACTTTCTATGCCAGTCAAGGGGTTACGGTAAGAGCAAATAATGTTCCTGTTAAGGAAATAACTGTTTATCCCTCCAAAGAAACAATTATTTTATCTCATAATACATTGCGATGGTTCATTATTAAAAGAGGAAACAGTTTTGCCGTAAGGGTTAGAGATTTAAACAACGAATTGGTCGATAAATTTACAGGGACAGCGAGCTTTCCAATAGATAGCAAATGGAGGGTTCGGGCAAAATTTCAACCCGTACCTTTGCGAACAATACCAATAAACGATGTAACAGATCGAACCAGTGAGCAAAATTCACCAGGAACACTTTATTTTACAATAGGAGAAAAAGAATTTCACTTAGATGTTCTAAGGGAGGGAAGTAAACTTTTCATAGTATTTGGGGATCAGACCAATGGCATGGAAACCTACCATACAGGCAGGTTCTTATATGCTGAGACTCCTAATAAAGCCGGCTATACGTGGCTGGATTTTAACAAGGCTTACAATCCACCTTGTGCCTTTACTGCTTTTGCAACTTGTCCGATTCCTCCAAAACAAAATATACTTACAATTCCAATTACGGCAGGTGAAAAGAAATATAAGGAATTAGGATATTCGAAGGATCAAATCGAAGTCAACAAAGATTTTAATATTCATTTTTAAATCAAATTATGTATGGGAGCTGTTAAAAAGATAATGAAGCAAAAACATCTGTTGCAAATAGATGCCTTTAGTACCGAAAGCGGAATACATTATATTGGAATACCGATACAAGTTTCTACATTTGGGGAACCCTTGGGAAGCGCACCTATTTTGGTAATCAATCACGGTGTTCAAAAAGATATATCAGAAAAGAGTCACATGGCATTTGGAAATCTAGCCATAGATTCCTCAAAATATTACGATTGCATCTTTGTGTTTTCCACGAGGAATGGCTCCCGAATTTTTATATGAAAGCTATAAACATTTCAATACTGAAGATATAAAAGCTCTTGTTATTTCAGCTTTTCAATTAATGGGGCATACCATGTCAATGACTATTAAAGTAATAAATTAAAAAAATTTAATCATTAAATCTATTAAACCGATAGACTATATATAATTAATAAAGTAATCCAAATAAAATTTTTATGAAATATTATAAAATTATCAGCTTAAGCATTATTTTTTTAAGCTTCTATAGACTTTCCGCTCAAAACGTATTACAAGGAAAACTGATTGATGGTCAAACCAAAGAATCCTTATCTGGAGCTACTGTACAGATAAAAGGTACTAATATTGGAACATCAACTGATGTGGAAGGCAGTTTTTATTTAGAATTTGATCAGAACTTTCCTGTACAATTAACCTTTACTTATTTAGGGTATCATACAAAGAGTTTAACGGCAAAGGACAATAGTTTTCTAGAGATACCTTTGTATTTAGCGTCCTCTTCACTTTCTGAAATTGTAGTGACGGCCAGAAGGCGCAGCGAGTCCGCATTGGAGGTTCCTATTCCTATTTCGATTATAGATGCTTCTCAAGTTGAAGAAACAGGGGCGTTTAATGTCAATAGAATAAAAGAACTGGTTCCCTCTGTACAATTGTATTCTTCTAACCCTAGAAATACGACCCTAAATATCCGGGGGCTCGGTTCAACCTTTGGGCTCACCAATGATGGAATTGATCCCGGAGTAGGATTCTATGTGGATGGTGTATATTATGCTAGACCGGCGGCAACCACCCTGGATTTTATAGATATAGAACAAATTGAGGTGCTTAGAGGTCCCCAAGGAACACTCTTTGGAAAGAACACGACTGCCGGGGCATTTAATATCACAACCAGTAAACCTAGTTTTACACCAGAAGCTGGTTTTGAAACAAGCTTTGGAAATTACGGTTTTATCCAGGCAAAGAGCTTTGTGACGGGGCCCTTGGTTTCGGATAAACTGGCCGGAAGAATATCGTTTTCTGGGACGCAAAGAGATGGAACTATTTATAATGTAGCACGGGATGAACATGTAAATGATCTAAATAATATTGGTTTCAGGGGTCAATTGTTGTACACACCAAATAATGCCATTAAAATTTTACTTTCAGGGGATGCCTCTAGCCAAAAACCTAATGGATATGCTCAGGTTTTTGCCGGGGTAGTAACTACTCAAAGACCTGATTTTCGTCAATTTGAACAAATCATAGCGGATCTTAATTATGAATTACCTAGCAGGAATCCTTTTGACAGAATTATCGATCATGATACACCATGGCGTTCCAAAAATCAATTGGGGGGATTGTCACTTAATGCAGATTTTCAACTTTGGAACGGCACATTAACTTCTACCACAGCATGGCGGTATTGGAATTGGGGGCCTTCCAACGATAGGGATTTTACAGGATTACCGGTTTTAAACTTATCTCAGGCACCTTCCAGACACGATCAATGGTCTCAGGAAATAAGATACGTAGGCGATTTCACATCCAATTTGAGTGGAGTGATCGGGATATTTATATTAGGACAAAACCTAAAATCTGACCCTGTACATACCCAAGAATCCGGAGCCGCTCAATGGCGTTTTGCTCAGAATACGCAGGATCCGGCATGGCAAACACTGGGCTTGTTGGACGGATATGGAATAAAAACCAAAAACCGATTGGAGAGTTTTAGTGGGGCTGTTTTTGCCAATGTAGATTGGAAAATTAACGAGAAGCTTCATCTTTTACCCGGTTTGCGCTTTAATTATGATACCAAAGAAGTGGAATATAATAGGAAAACCTATGGAGGGTTACAAACGGATGATCCGGATTTAATAGCGCTTAAAGAGCGAGTATATTCAGACCAAGCCTTTAATGTGGATGTAAACAATACCAATATTTCAGGGCAGTTAACCTTACGATACCAGCCCTTAAAAGCCTTAAACACCTACGCTACCTTTTCTACAAACTATAAACCCATAGGTGTCAACCTTGGGGGGCTACCCACCCAGAATGGAGAGCCACTACTGGAATTAGCAGAAGTGAAACCTGAGTATGTAACACATTTTGAGATTGGTTTTAAATCCAAACCGACAAGTAATTCAACTTTTAACCTTTCTTTTTACAATACTTTCATATCGGATTTTCAAACTGTAGTGCAGACACCGGAACTTGGTGTAAATAGAGGGTATCTGTCCAATGCCGAAGAGGTAAGGGTATTTGGAGCTGAACTCGATGGTACAATTCGTCTCAATGAAAATATAGCTTTCAAAGGCTCTTTGGCTTATACCGATGCGAAATATGAATCTTTTACCAATGCACCGGTTCCCCTGGAAGAAGTAGGAGGGAACCAGGCATTTAAGGATATTTCAGGAGGGAAACTACCGGGAGTATCTAAATGGACGGGATCTTTAGGGGGAGAACTAACTTCTAATCCATTGGAAATTTGGGAGCAACAGGGAACATTGTTCTTAGGAGTGGACAGTTATTTTAGAACGGAATTTTCATCCAGTGGTTCCCCGTCCAAATATTTAAATATACCCGGATACGGGCTTTTTAATGCCAGGGCTGGATTTAGAGCCTATAAAGGACTTTCTATATTTGTTTGGGGCAGAAACCTCTTTAATAAGAATTACTTCGAACAATTGCTGCCCGCAGGAGGAAGTGCAGGACATTATGCAGCTGTATTGGGTGATCCCGGAACTTACGGAATAACCCTAAAATATAGTTTTCTTTAATAAATACACGCTATCCTATCAGCATATCTTAATGCTATATAACTATGAATCAAACAACCATAAAATTATAATGACAGCAAAAAATAATCGCGTTTTTATAACGCTAATCCTTCTTTTATTTACCATAACAATTTATGGGCAACAAACATACAGTTTAAAAGGACAAATCAAAACCTCTACGGGGGTACCAGTTCCAGGAGCTACTATATTTATTAAAGGAACAGAGCAGGGAACAGTTACCGATTTTGATGGTTATTACACCATACAAGTAGCGGGGAATGAAGTATTGTCTATTTCCAGTATAGGATTGAAATCTGTGCAAAAGAAGGTTTTGGGACTGAGAGTTCTTGATGTAATACTTGAGGAACTTACAGAAGAACTAAATGAAGTGGTGGTAGTGGGCTATGCAACCCAAAAAAAAGAAGATCTTACTGGGGCTGTTTCTTCGGTAGCTGATAAACTTTTACAAGATAGACCGGCCTCTTCAGTGGATCAACTTCTTCAAGGTGGGGTCGCCGGGGTTCAGGTTACGCAGACATCAGGACAGCCAGGGGGAGGAATTAGTGTTCGTATCCGTGGGGGTGGCTCTATTCAGGGGGGGAATGAACCCCTATATGTAATCGATGGATTTCCAGTGTATAACAATGATCTTTCCCTTGGCGTGGTCTCTGGGAATACAACCAACCCGCTTTCATCTTTAAACCCTTCCGATATTGCCAGTATCAATGTATTGAAAGATGCTTCAGCTACAGCTATATATGGTTCCCGGGGAGCAAATGGGGTAGTGATTATAACTACCAAACAAGGGAAAAAAGGGAACCCGAAGGTGTCTTATGAAATAAATTACGGGATACAGGAACTCCGAAGAAAGATAGGGGTTATGAATGCTTCTGAATTTGCAAAGCTTAGAAATGAAGCTTTGTTGGACAGGAACCCAACACAAGGACCTTACCAATATTTAACTCCTGATCAAATTGCAAATTTGGGAGCAGGCACGGATTGGCAGGAGGCTGCATTTCAAGCTGCCCCAATCTCAACACATCAACTTACCGTTTCCGGAGCGGGAGATCGTACCAAATATCTAATTTCGGGAAGTTTTTTTGACCAGAAAGGAATTATTAAGAATACAGGATTTAACCGTATCAGTACCCGGATAAACCTAGAGACCAAAATCAATGATGATTTTCAAATTGGGTTTCATCTTACAGGAAGTAAAACCAATAATAAACTGGCTCCCTCGGGACTTGTTTCAGCACTCCTTACGATGCCGCCTACAGCTAGTATTTACGATCAAAACGGCAATTTTACTTTACGAAACCCTTTTGAGAATGTCATAACAAATCCTATAGCATCACTTGAATTGCAAACCAATAAAAGCAAAAATCTCAGGATTCTGGGAACCGTGTACGGGGAGTACACACTTTGGAATCGGCTAAAATTAAAAGTCTCATTGGGAACAGATATTAATAATTTAAAAGAGGAGTCATATTTGCCAACCACCCTTTATGAAGGAAGTCTCGTTGGTGGAGAGGCCAGAATTGCAGCTCTGGAAGCCTACTCTTGGCTTAATGAAAATACACTGACCTATAAAAATGTATTTGGCAAACATAGTGTAGAGGGATTGTTGGGATTTACCCAGCAACAATATACTAATGAGCATTTTAATGCCGGATCCCAAAATTTTGTAACTGATGCCCTTACTTTTAACAATTTAGGAAGTGGTTCAGTGGCCTTATTGCCAGGTTCCAACACGTATTCATGGAGTCTGCTCTCTTATTTGGGAAGGATTAATTATAATTATGATCAGCGGTATTTTATAACGACAACTTTTCGGGCTGATGGTTCTTCTAGGTTCGGAAGTGATAACAAATGGGGTTATTTTCCATCTGTTGCATTGGCCTGGCGAATTAGCAACGAAGCGTTCTTTAGTCCTCTTGAAAATACCATCAGTAATTTAAAACTAAGGGTAAGTTATGGAACTACAGGGAATCAGGAGATAGGCGTGTATCAGTCTTTATCCACCCTAAGTGCAGTACGTGTGTTATTGGGAACTGATTTTGTCACCGGATTTACACCCGATAGGATTGCCAATAGTGAGCTTGGATGGGAAACGACCAAACAGACTGATGTAGGTCTAGATGTTGGATTTTTTGATAACCGTATTAATTTAACACTTGACGCCTATTATAAAAAAACCGAAGATTTGCTCCTGAATGTTGAAATTCCATGGACCAGTGGTTTTGCCTCTTCGCTACAAAATTACGGTTCGGTTGAAAATAAAGGACTGGAAGTAGCCGTTAACACCGTCAATTTTGAAGGAGATTTTAACTGGAATTCCGGATTTAATATTTCCCTTAACAGAAATAAAGTCATCAGCATAGGAGATGGAAATACTGATTTTATATTGGGAGGGAACTTCAATGGGGATTATATTATTAAGGAAGGACAACCCTTAGGATCTTTTTATGGAGCTGTTGCCAATGGGATATTACAACCTGGGCAAGAAACCGAATTGGGTGCTTTAACAGGAAGAAATGATCCACAGCCAGGAGATCGTATTTATAAAGATATTGATGGGGATGGCACTTTTTCTACGGCTGCTGATCGGGAAATTATAGGGAATGCCCAGCCGGATTTTATTTTTGGACTAACCAATACCTTTAATTACAAGAATATTGATTTGAATATTTTGTTACAGGGCTCCGTTGGAAATGAGATTCTTAATGGCAATCGTCAAGTACTGGAACTATTGACAGGACAGCAAAATGCTTCTTTAGAAGCTGTGAATCGTTGGTCAGAAGAAAATACAGTTACAGCTATTCCCAGGGCTTCGGCAGATCCATCCAATATTTTTCTCAACCGTTTCGTTGAAGACGGATCCTATCTGCGTTTAAAAAGTATTGTGTTAGGTTATACGTTTCCTAATGCCATCACTTCTAAATTTTTTGTTAGCAACTTAAGACTATACCTAACAGCACAAAATCTATTGACTTGGACAAAATACACTGGATTTGACCCTGAGGTAACCTCTGCTGGTAATACAGTAACTAAAGGATATGACGCAGGGGTATATCCCACATCGCGAAGTATATCGGCAGGACTTAAAGTAACCTTTTAAATTATAATGAAAATGAAGAAATATACCTTGATTAGCCTTTTAGTTTTATCATTTCAGGCATGTACTGACTTGGAAGAATCACCTGAATCAAATTTGACAGTCGATCAATTTTACAATACCAGTGAAGATGCAGAGTCCGCTGTTAATGCTATATACCATAGGATGTTTACCGAATGGTTGGTGCTATATAACCGCCAACTGATGATGCTTGAAATGGCTACCGATGATGTAAGCGCTGGTCCAAGAACACGAAGCTCTCAGGTTATCGATCTCTCTAAAATCAATTATGTTCCGAATAATACGGGACTTAATTGGACATGGCAATATAGTTATGACGCCATTAACCGTGCCAATATTGCGATTGATCGTATTGCACTGTTACACCCCGATGTTATAGATTCAAAACTTCAAAATCGTTTAATTAATGAAGCGAAATTTCTACGAGCCTGGAATTATTTTAATCTGGTCAGATGGTTTGGAAGTGTTCCGCTTATTCTTAAGGAAACATCTTCTTTGTCACTGGAGAAATTGCAGGTGTCCAATACTGCTGAGTCCCAGATTTATGAACAAATTATAAAAGATTTGGAAGCTGCAGAAGCGTTGCCGATTCCAGGATCTTATGCAGATATAGATGCGGGACGCGCCACGGCGGGAGCAGCTAAAATATTATTAGCCAAAGTATATCTAAGAAAAGGAGAGTGGCAAAAGTCAGCAGCTAAAACAAAGGAACTTATGGACTCAGGATGGTATGGGCTTTTTGAAGAGTTTGCATCCGTTTTTAGCCCAGAATCAAAAAATGGAAAGGAGCATATTTTTTCCATTCAGTTTAATGGAGATGCCTCTTTAAATAATGGTTTGTCTTGGTTTTCACTCCCCTTTGAGTTTAATGGAGAATACGTGGATGCTCCTAATCCACAAAGTGATTTATATCAAAGTTATCAAGAAGGGGATACCAGAAGGAATGTAACCTTTGCGAAGGAATTGTCTGATCCTACTACGGGTGCAAAAGTAACACTTGCAAATTTAAGTTATGTGAAATACTTTGACCCAGAAGCAGCCTATACCCCGCAATTATCCCGGGTAAATATTCCGCTACTGCGCTATGCCGATGTCTTGCTCATGCATGCAGAGGCATTAAATGAATTAGAAGGTCCTTCTGATGCAGCCTATGAAGCTGTTGATAAAGTAAGGAAACGAGCTCATGTGGCTCCTTTAAAAGAAATAGCACCAAGCTTAAACAAGGAAGCATTCAGAGATAAGATTTATGAGGAACGAAGAAAGGAACTTGCCTTGGAATATCATCGCTGGTTTGACCTTACCCGTAGAGGAGCCGATTATTACGTAAAAATGCTTCATAGGGCAGGCAAAACAAATGCTGCACCTAGGCATGTAAAGTTCCCTATTCCCCAACGAGAATTGCTATTAAATCCCAATTTAAAACAAAGCCCTGAATGGGAGGGGTATTAACCAAAAAAGCATATTTATATGAAAACAAATTCTATTGTATTAACAACCCTTTTAATCGGAATACTACTTAGTTCGATTTCATGCGAAACACCCCATAAGAAAAAAGATATTGTGGCTGTAAATGAGACCAAGAAACCAAATGTTGTATTGATTTTAACGGATGATCTGGGCTATTCAGACATAGGAGCTTATGGATCACAGATTCAAACCCCAAACTTAGATGCATTGGCTTCAAATGGTGTTTCTTTTCGCGAATTTTACAATGTTGGAATATGTGCCCCCACCAGAGCTTCATTACTTTCAGGGCAATATCAACACGATGCGGGAGTAGGCTTTTTTGCCGTGGATTTAGGAATTCCGGCATACCAAGGGTATCTAAATAAGGAGTCCGTAACGATAGCAGAAGTTCTGAATCAGAACGGATACCGTACCTATTTATCAGGAAAATGGCATTTAGGTACCAAACATGATCAATTACCAAATCAACGAGGGTTTGATAAATTTTATGGTTTTCCAGGTGGAGCAAGCAGTTATTTTGCTAAAAAACCTTTTACCCATGATCCTCTTGAAATTTATTATAATAATGTACCCACTAAGGTAAAAGACTCGACCTTTTATCTGACGGATGCCATAACAACAGAAGCCATAAAAATGGTTTCTGATACAATTCAGCAGGCCCCCTTTTTCTTATACTTGGCCTATAATGCTCCACATTGGCCATTACAGGCGCCTGTTGAGGATATAGAAAAGTATAAAGGGAAATTTGATAAGGGTTGGGATCAGATACGCCAGCACCGAAGAAAAAAACTTATAGATTGCGGACTGATTAATTCGTCTGAACCATTGTCCGAACGCCCTAGCACCATTCCTGCTTGGGATGAGCTTTCAAAAAAGGAACAAGAGCACTGGGCAAAATATATGGAAGTTCATGCGGCTATGATTGATAGGGTAGATCAAAATATAGGACGACTCATTGCACATTTAAAAGAAAGCGGGCAATATGAAAACACTGTCTTTTTCTTTTTATCCGATAATGGAGCCGCTGGGGAAGATGTCAATCGCGGTTTTGGAAATGCACAATTTGCAGATATTCAAGCAGAAGTTGGAACTTTAGATTCCTATAAATCCATTACCCATCGTTGGGCTTATGCAGCAAATACCCCTTTTACGTATTGGAAAACCTTTCCATATGAAGGGGGAATCAGCTCACCATTTATTGCTTCATTTCCCAAAAGGTTTAAAGAAAATACGCTTGTGACAGGACGCGGTCATCTCATTGATATATTTCCAACCATTTTAGAAGTTACACAATCTTTATATCCTAATTCCTATAAAGGGAATAAGGTTTTGCCACTTATAGGAAATTCATTGCTACCTCAGTTGACGGGAGAGTCAGACGTCAAAAAGGATACTTTATTTTTTGAATGGTCTGGAAACAGGGCTGTACGTGCCAATCAATGGAAAATCCTTTCTCTGGCAGGAGAGACTAAATGGAAATTGTTCAATATAGAAAAGGACAGAGAGGAAACATCGGATGTTTCCAATCTGCACCCGGAATTGGTACAAGAATTAAGGGAGAGTTATGAGCTCTGGGCAAAAAATCATCATGTAGTAGCTACGGATTCTTTATTACGCCATTCTCCTAATGGGAAGGGAATGATTCGTTTTAGACAAGGAATATTAAAAACAATAGATAAATAAAAGTAAAGCATATAAATCGGTTAGGCTCATATAAGTTACGTGGTGGTTCTTGTATAGATTAGAAGTTGGACTTCCCTAACCGGTTTTATCATATAACGAGCAAAGCAAATGAAAATAAAAGATATTTTAAAAAGAGAAAAAGAAAATTGGTTGGAGTTCATGGAAGGGGATTATAGGTATTTTTCAAAATTTGTTTTATGGCTATGGAGTAAAATAAATGTATGGTTCCGTAATTGATAATATCTCACGAAGTTTATAAATTTTTTTTAAAATTGATGTAAGCTCCCCTTAAAACCGAACTGTTTAAAAGTATAAAACAATTCTTAACTTTGAAAAGTAATTATGAGAAAGAGTAAATTTAGTCCACAACAAATCGCAAAGTTTTTTAAAGAGTTTAGAGAAGTTTCCGTTGAAGAGGGAAAAAAGAGGTACACAAAAAAGGCACTAATTGGTCTTAGCCAGCCTTATCATGATTGCTATTATAGCAATAGCAAAAGAGAGGGTTTATGTATTTATAGTTAAGAATTATCTACTATTGCTGCATCAGGTGCATTTGATTTAACAGAAGCGATTCCAGTTTCCATAGCCGAAGTACTCGAATACATCTCACTAGTACCAATTACTTGACCATTACTCGATTTTAAATTAAAAAACGGACTTCCATCTTTGGCGGTATTCCGTTCAAACATTGCATCATCTTGAGCATTTTTCTTTACAGAGTCGATACCATTCTCACAA
>Ga0114902_1000674_pt1 | contig 17219 bp, 31 predicted proteins | sample MalvireepMed_s12_FD_87291 | JGI IMG/M metagenome (GOLD analysis project Ga0114902, IMG submission 87291) | Marine viral communities from the Global Malaspina Expedition - Malaspina viral metaG DeepMed_s12 | ecosystem: Environmental > Aquatic > Marine > Oceanic | place: Mediterranean Sea... | reverse complement strand
CTTAAAACCAAAAGACTTTATTCGGCTTCCTGTTTTCCTTCAGCTTCTGCTACTTGAAAACTCGCTTTCATTTCAGCTTTCAGTTTTTCAAACTCACTCTTTAACATACCTCTCAAAAGCTTTTGTTGCCCAGCCGTATCAATCACATCTTTTCTAATTTCATTTGAAGCCTGTCCTACCTTCATCTTTATACCAGCCTGAACAAGTTGACGTTCTAATGTTTCAATAGTTCCTTCTTTATCTTTAATAGCTCCCTCCATCTGCTGTACTTGTCCTTGTAACTGTGAATACATTGACTTCCTTTCAATAACGCTCTTCTTATTTCTAATATCAGTTTCTGCTATCATAGCTATGTCATCAATCAAACCAGCTTGAAACCACCTGAAGTATTCTTCAAGTAATGCCCATCTATTAACAGGCATTGTAGCTCCTGCTATGATTCTTACATCAAATCTTGCCGACGCATAATCTTTATATTTGCCTATTGCTTGACCATAATCATTATATACTTGCACATTAATCTTTACTTCTTTTTCTTGTTCTTGAGGTGATTGACCTGCTTCAGGCTGTACAATTCTAAAAACCTTCTCAACTGAATAATGTTTTTGAGCCATTTGTTGAAATACCCTGCCTAAATGTTCTAAACAAGGTTCTACTATACTACCCATCCAAGCTTTTAATCTTCTTGTCCCAAATTCATCGTTTGCAAGTAACCCTCTATATGTTTCAGGTTGGTCTTGTGTAAATCCCATCATAGCTGAAGGAACACCACTTATATACTCCGCATCCCCTTTACCTTCTTGAGTAATGGTATAAAAAGCGTTGTTGATAGGAGCTGGTAATACAGGAGTCGGAGGAGTAAATCCCTGCCTATACTTTAATAAAGCCCCTGGGGCAGAAGAATATTTTTCCCATTCTTCTTCAGGAACAGAACCTTCTTCATACATCCATCTTAAATTAGAAGCTAAGTTAGCATTATGTAACATAATTTGATGAGCTTTATTAATCTCCTGTTGCTTACCTATGAGAGGGACAACTGCGCTCATTGGATAAGGAGTTCCACTATACATATAAGGAACTGGAACTATTGGATACTCATTGATTGGTAAAGTGTATTCATATAAAAATACATCATCTCCAACTGTACAAGTTAACACAATCCTATTCTCATAGAACTTTATAGCGTCAACAATATTTTCACTGGCTTCCTCACTTGCAGCCAACATTTTAAAATCTTCTTCTCTCATTACTTGTTGTTTAATAACTGAAGCTGCTTCTTGAGCCGCAGATGTCATTTGCATACGCTGTTCTTCTATTGCCTGAGCAGCCATCTTTCTTGCTTTTTCTAATTCAAGTATCGCTCTTTCAGGTATCATTTCACCTGCTTCTACAGCTTGTTGCAACTGTAGTTCTTTCTCAATTAAACCTACTTCAACTTCTTTAATAAAATCATTGAGTTGTTCTTCTACCTGTTCTTTTATATTTTCTAATTCTGCAGGTGAAGGCTTTACTCTTATAAATACATTTCTATATGCAAACTTCTTTTTAGCATATGTCTCATAATATGGGATAATATCTTCGTCTTCAGCATCTAAATTAACACCCATTGTAATATCTTCAGGTTGTGTACTAAAAGATTCATCCGTATCTCTTTGAGAATAAGATATAACTTCAGTGCTTCTTGATACCTTTCTTATCTTCGCTTCGTGGTCAGGCAACATATTAATTAGACTTGATCTTGACAGATTCTTTCTAATCATTATAAAAGTTGCGTCTCTAAACAAAAAGTCCCTGCTTGCAGGGTCAACATATATATCATAAGGTTCAATTCTGCTAAACTTTACTTCACCCATACCTCTATCTGCGTCTTTATCAACATCTACAAGAAAGTAACCAATACCTTTTGTAAGAGCATCAAGGGCGACCTGACTATATAAAGATTTACCATTTGAAATGTACCAACAATAATCTGCTATATCTGAATGAACTTGAGCAACATCAACATCATCACCAGTTGCTCCAACTGCTTTCCATCTCGGATTGTTAGCAGTGACAAAGTATTTCATTATCTCAACGATAGGAGTTACTCTATTAATTGTAAATGAAGGCATTCCAGCTTCATGCAAAGCATCCACTTCATTCTTTGATAATTGCTCGTTTAAATAAAAATCAAAGCCTTTCTGACTTAGCGTCTGCCATCTTTGTCTATGACTATTATTAGCCCTCTCCCAAAGTTGTTTATTTATTTGTGCTCTTTTTTTATTAGTTGTTCTTGGCATTTATTTATCTTTCCATTCCCTCTCTCATATCCCTAGCTCTTTGAGAATATTCATCGTATTTGCCAGCTTTTCTAATTTCTTCTGAATTCGCCATTACTTTATATCTAATCTTGAAGGCTTTAGTAATTTCCTCACTAATGGAAGTAAGTCGCGATATACAGCATCGCCTAATGCTGGCTCTAAATACTGCCCAGTTTGCTCAAAGTATCTATATGGGTCTTGATTATGTGGAAATCTAACATTTTCCCATCTCCCAAATTCTGTTACATCTTTAACTCTTAAACCTCTTGGGAATACAGCTTCAAGACGCGGGCCTGTTCTCATTGTCGGTCTCCCAACAGAACGCAGTAATGGAGCGTTATATAATTCTTGATATACATTCCATCCTCCAGCCGGGTCATTGTACGCTATGCTTCTATCATATCTTGAAAAACCAATCGCAGTTTTCCTTAATGTTTCATCCTCTATTCCAAACTTATATATATCTCTTGGTGCGCTCGCTCCAGCCTTTGTTGTAGGATAGAACGCTGCTTTTCCCTTGGAAAAAGTAGTATAGAGAGGATTTTGTGCATAAGCCCCCAGTTTAAACTCACCCCCACCCATAAATCTTAACTCTTCTTCTAACATATCCTCTACTAGTTCATCTCCTTTTATTGATATAGCCTTATCTCTACTTATTCCTTTTATAAACTTTGCTAACTCTTGTCTTCTAAGCCCAGCTATAGCCCCCCTATGAAGAATTGACAGTGTACCAAAAATAGGAGCAACAGCAAGAGCCATCTCAAACATATTTGCATCTTTCGCTGGTAATAATCCAGATAAAGTTCTCCAACCTTTTCTACTTGATTCTCTTTTTTCTTCCCAATCTTCACCATACTTCCTTTTAAAAAACTCAGCACCTTTTTCTCCTTTACCACCCCAAAGATTTTCTTCAATAAAATCTCCAAGTTTCTCAGATAACTCAGTCCATATACTTTTTTCTACAAAGTGCTTTGGTTTACGAACAACAGCCATCTATAACATCCACCTTTTAACTTCATTAATAAAGTGGTCAGGGTCTCCTTTACCACCTTCTGTATTATAATACTTTTTCCAATAATCTGCCTGCTCTCTCAGTGTATTAGGCATCCCTTTAGGTACTCTCCAATATTTTAAACGACAGTGAATAATTCCTGATGCGATATTCTTTTCTAATATTTCTGACCATATTTCTTCATCATACATTTGCCAATACTTTACATCTACAAGACTCGCTTTTGCACACAATTTAATTAAAGGAAGTCTATGTTTTAAATAATGAGCACAGTTATCAACAGCTGTAGCAGGCTCTACTTGCCAAAATGAACGAGCAGGCCCGTCTCCCATCTGTCTAATATACTCATACCGAGATTCTACTATTCCAGTTGCTAGTACTAGGTCAACCGCTTCTTTAGAAGCATATTTTTCACCCATCTTTGAGCAAGTATCATCAACCAAATCTCTCATCTGGCTAACACTAATCATATTAGACTTCTAATATTTTAAATTAGGTATAACTTGTTGGCTTTTTTCCACCGGGAAGCATACTTGCTTTACGCTCAGCTTTTTGCTTCTTAGTGGGAGCTGCCCGTTTGCAACTATAGCTACGTCCGTCCCAAGTAAAAGAACCTGATTCAGAGGCTCCACAACCCTTTTTAAATGCTGCTCTAAAAGACCTAGCAGCTTTTGACTTTTTCTCGTACTTTGCGTACGCGCCGCCTTTAGTAAGCTCCACTCCTTTTGCACCTTTACGAATCTTCTGTTTCTTTCCTAATGCTGCTTTATGTGCTGGAGTTAAGGTTTCTTTTATACTTTTAAAAGTTCCCTCAGGTTTATCCACTCTTTTAGGCTTAACAGTTTTAATTGCTCCCCCTGCTTTAAAGACCTTCTCAACTTTCTTTAAAGTCCTTCGGCGTCTGCCTCTTTCCCTGCCAACCTTTGTAAGCTTTTCGCCTAAAACCCACTTATCCTCAGCTTTTCTTTTCTTTCTACGAGCCGATAACTTTTTGTATAATGCCATTTTATTTCCTATTGTTTAAGCAACCAGCCAATGTTTGGCTTTTCGCTTTGGTTTAAACCACTTTTTCTTTTCTTTATTACGCTTCATATTCGTAGGAAACGAATGCACTTGAGCATAATAAAGACTCTCTATTGTATCGTCATGAGACATTTTAGGCCCAAAAGTAACAATTTCATTAATCAAATCAAACATATTTTTCCGTAAATGTACCGTACCTGTACTAAAACGAGCTGAAAGACCACTATAAATGCGATTTCTCTTGTTAGTTCCACCTGGTTTCTCAGGAATAACGGCAATATCGTAGCGGTTTAGCCGCCTTCTTTCATCATTTAGAGCCTGAAATATACTTCTATTCATTGCAACATCTTCAACTGTAGATGATGTACATTGATATTTCTGATGTAATTCTAATATATAATCCACAACTCCCTTCTTACCAATTATCTCACCTGTATCTGGAGCTTTGCTACCAATAGTAGGAATACTTCTATGTCTTTCATATTCTAAAACATATAATTCATTATTGGTGTCAACTGCAATTACCATAATAACACTAAAGTCAGCATGCTTAGTATCTATATCTGTAGCAGGATCACATCCTATAAATGTATTAACTGGGATTTGTTCCCCGTCTTTTACAATATAATTAATATCATCCTCATTTTTATAGTACCCGTCCCAGTAACTAACATGCCTCCTTGTCCAAACAGCATCTTCATCACTCATTACTTCCATCATGTATTCTTGATAATACTTCTGTGGTTGGCCTGAGTCTGAATAAAACTTTTTCTTCTCCTTTAATTTCTTCATACTGAAAAATGAAGGCCATAAAGAAGAGCCGTCGTCCGTGACTGCCTTATATGTAATCACTTTCCAAGCAAACTTATCACCACTTTTTTCAGCTTTCTTACTACTTGTAAGAAGGTTATTAATAAAGGAATCATAATGTACGGGAGTGCCATTAACACGCAACCTACCAGTATGAGGCTCAAGTGCAGGATAAACAACGGCAGTAACAAGGTTTGCGTTCTTGTCTCTTGCCTCTCTTGTAATTGTATTTGCTTCATGTTCAAAGTCATCCAGCACAATTAAATCATATCTCTTGTGTAATTTAGCGCCTCCACGAATACCAGACACATTAGATTTACTAATCAACTTACACCCATTTGCCAACTCCACATCTTCTTCAGTCCATTTGCTACCTCTCATATTGCCAAAATAATACTTTATTTTATCATTATAATCAAGGTGATGTTTTATATAATCCATATTACCAACTGAAAGTTTCTGAGTTGCTGATACCCATGCATAGAATAAGAAGTCATTCTTGGGGCAAAATAGGAAGTCTTTTAATATAGATGCTTTTGTAAGAACTGTCTTCCCATGTCCACGGGGAATAATAATTGCAGTTTGTTTTACACTCTTATCATCTATTATATCTGCAACTTCGTAATGAAAAAAAGGTGTCTCACTACGCAAAAAGTCGTTAGGGAGGAACAACTTACCAAACGCTATTAAATCTTTACTCGCTAGTTTTATAGCTTCTTCAGATTCACTTACGTTCTGTGTATTAATGTTCATGTTAACGCATTATACTCTTTACCCCTGTAAATACAAAGGCCTTCATATATTCCTACAACTTCAACATTAAACTTCTCATCATCATATTCTACTACTCCAAATCCCTGCTGCCAATTATGTCTTGCGCTTGCAGAAGGAACTGTGCCATCAATCTTTGCAAGAGTTCCAAGTGAAACCGCTTGATATATCTTTGGAGTCCCTCGAGACCATATTGTCTTATGAGCCATTTCTAACCTATGTGTATGACCACTAATTACACTGATTCTTGCATTTTCAAGCAGCTTAGTTGATGTTTGTCCACTTTTAGCTCCGACTTTGTTTCCATGAATACATGCTAAGTTATTGTTAATATAGTATTCTCCTTTAGGATAATCACCTACATACTCTACACCCATCTTATGTAATCCAAGCAAATATGGTATTGATACAATCGGTGGAACATCTGGTTCATTTGCAGGTCTTATTCCATATGCCTGAACTGTGTTTTTTACAATACTGTCAATCATTCTCTTTTCATGGTTACCTTCTATATAAATCATCTCTTTACAATATGGTCTAACTTCAGCAATCCAACTTGAAACAAAATCAAGTGAAGCCTGTGTTGTAAATGTAAACTCAGGTCTTATAAGATAGTGAGTGCTCCAATCAGGTAGATCAAGCATATCTCCAAGCATAATAATTTTATCAGGCTTAACGTGCTTAATTATTCTTGTAACAATACTAAGAGCTCTCAAATCATGTAATGGTGTCATCTCTGATGTTTGTATATCTCTACTGTATCCAGCCTGTAAATCAGGGATTAAAATGCACTTGTTAAGTTCTCTCTTTTGAAATTTAACTTTATCAAAGTTAATTGGCTTTACAACTGCACCATGTATTATAGGAAATGAGCATTTAATTGGTATCTTTCTTAACAGAGTAGCTTTTGCCTGATAATTTGTATGAACATTCCATGCTATCTTACCATCCACTTCAATTTTAGCTGCAACGTCCCACTGGTTTATCTTAAAATTTGTAACTTCCCATTCCTCCTTCTTAACAGAAAACTTAGATAACAATTCATCAAGAGTGGGAGGGCCTTCTCCACCTACAAATTCTGCATCAATGTATTTATAATTCAACTCATCCCAACTTGAAGACGTAGATGTGAATTTACCAACTAACTGTGGAGTTGCAGTACCTTGAGTCCAATGACTTTTACATCCATTACAAAAGTATCTTTGGAGTCCTCTTCTTACTCCATTCTTCTTTGTATTCAGTGAATTACAATCTGGGCAATTCATTCTTCCTCCTCACTTTTAGCAGTAATTTGCTTCTGTTCTCTTGTTGCTCCTTCCAATTCTTCAGGAGAGAAACCTTGAAATACTCCAAGTAATCCCACCTCTCTTTGTTTCACTGTTGTTCCAGATGTTCCAACTATCTTACCTAATTCTTTTGCTGACTGGAGTATTATATTATCATCTTCACTATAATCAGCAAGATGTTTCAGTTTGTTGAGTATATATTCGTGGTCTATACCCAACTCCTTCGCTATATCTAGTACTGATTTTTCTATTTCTTTCATTATTCTCTCCTGCTTTAACAATATTGTTGCTTTCTTTCTTGCTTTGTTTGAAGACATTTCACTATATGCTTTCTTATAAGCGTCAATAGCTCCCATGCCTACAACTATATTCGTCGCAAACTCTTTCTCTTTGTTTGTAGCATGTTCTCTTTTGTATACACGATTTGATGTATTCTTTATCTTCTTACTAAATGTATATCTATTAGGATGTGAGCTGAAATCAGTATCCATTTTTATATTTGGCCTGTTTAAGAAACTGCCTACGACTGTCCTTACCCAGCCATTCGCATATTTATAATTCTTCCTATCCCCAGGATGTCTAACACTTGTACTTACTTTTAAAAGTTGTATTATTCTACCGTCATCACTCCAGACCCATTCGCCTTCTTCACCTTTACGCCAGTCTTTGATTGGTGTCTTTGTAGGGTGGTCGTTGTAAAACTCACTTATATGGTCATATACGTAGTGAGCTTTTCCTTTAATAGCTTTCTTTTCCAATCTTCCCCATTTCGCCTACCTTTACCCTCAGTTTATTTACTTGTAGTACTAAACTATCAATTAAATTAGTTACTTCTTTCGGTACCATAAATACTTCCCCATCAATCTCCAATGGGTTATACTCACGTGATAAGTTATCAAGAATATCTTCTTGTTCCTCCCTTGGAAGCCAGAATAGTTCTTTGATTATATCAGCCATATAAGAAAATACGAAATATTAGCCGTAAAAAAAAGCGAAGCCGGTGATTATACCAAACGCCATACCAATAGCAAATCCAATATTCAAACCTTTCTTGAACATCTTCTTACCAAGATAAAAAGCTCTCGCTTTATAATTATTATCTACTTCAACACTCATATAACCTCTACGATGTATTTCAGGAACTTTAACAATCTTTTTCATTTCTCCTTTATATTGTTATTCCCTCCCTACCACCCTACAATTTAGAATATAAACCAAATCATATCAAAGCACTATTTGCCCAAGTTCTTTCTAAAAAAATTATACGATTTTGATGTGTAACCTTTTATTGTCATATACCCGTTGAAATTGGGTTTTGGATATTTGGATTTTAGTTATTTTGTATTTTATATTGTGTGTTAAGATAGTTATAATTAAGTAGCTATTTAAATAGTGAGGTAATCATGTTTGATAACATTAATAAGGATGAGTTAATCCAGTCTATAATCAACCCCCTAGGTGGCCTGAACCTTAGTGACTCTGAACGTAAGCTCCTGTTCTTCCGTCATGTAGGGGCTGAGTACGCAATGGCAGCACGACGTAACAGAGTACCATTCGCCAGTAACATTACACGGGCAGGTACAGCATTCTCCGGCTTAGGCGGTGGTGGTACTGACCCAATGATGCTGCTTGTGCTTAGCGGTGCATTCTCCGGTGACAAGGAAAACGACAAGAAGAAGAAGAAGAAGAAGTCCGACATCGAAGTCCTGGCTGACGTAGTCACCAAACTCAGCAAGAAAGTAGACAGCATAGCCACAAAGGCTGGTGTGGGCTCTTAGAGCCTACATCGCTGCTGTGTGTGTCCCTCTCGCCGAAGTAGGTCGGTCATTCGGCACTAAAATGGACGGTAAGTATCGACAAATGCTACGAACAAGGTCTAAACCTAGGTATAATAGTCACGTATCTAAGCGTAAGACAAGTCGTAGGAAGTAATCAATTTGTCCATAACTTGGGCATCAACAGGGAGTATGTTATGAGTATCATCATCCAGTCACATAATTACACCATCAATCTTGATAATGTTAACTATTTCAGGCAAGGCAATGCTTTAGAACATTGTGTTTCTGAAAGGTTATGGAATGAACAGATTAGTGAAGAAGAGCGTGGAACAGCCTTTCAAATGAGCAATAAGAGGATAGTAATGATTACATGTCCTTATAGTGAAGTTGTTAAACAACTGAAAAGTGCTACTAGTCGTCAGTTCCAAGGTGGTTCTATTAATACTTTCATAACACTGGAGTATGATTATGATACTGTTGATGAATCGTCTAGTGTAGAACATGTTTGGGGAGGGCATTGGGTTGATAAGATATTAGCTGTAGCACGGAACTGATGGTAGATTGAAAAGTGGCGTTCCATATGTTTAAAGGTGCACTGTCTCGCTGAAGTTGGCGAATTATATTACTTTCGACAACCAAGATGTGATGTAATGAGAATGAGTGGCAGCCAGATACGCAAAAAGCCGTTAAGCGGACAACTCCGAAAGGGTAACTGGTCTCATTTTCTGCCAAAACTAAAGGTGCACTGTCTCGCTGAACAATGATCATACCCTATCTCGGGTTATCCACAAGTTCAGGTGCAAGCTGGCAGTGCGCCTTTATTATTAATAAATTTAATAACCATAATAACCATATGGGGCTTTTCGTCTAAAAATAAGGAGAAACGATGGATAGAGAAACAAGAGGAAGAAAAACAGTAAAGTGGCGACCTTTTAAAGAAGCAAGAGAGTGGATAAGAAATCTAAATCTAAGCAATTTTAGAGAATATAGAAAATATTTAAGAGGTGAGTTTAAAGAATTACCACAAATACCAAATGATATTCCTAAAACACCTGACGTAGTTGTTCAATATGCAGATAAGTGGAATGGATATTCAGATTGGTTAGGCACTTCAGGGAAAAACCGACTTTCGGCAAAAGCTTTTAAAGGTACTGCAAATTATGGGTATAGAAAAGTTATTAAACTTCCATTAAAATTAGAAGAAATGATAGCAAAAGATGCTTGTAAAAATTTTAGAAGTGCTACAAAACAAATTGAATTTATTTTAACTAAACATTATAAAAATGGGCTTGAGTAAAAAGGAGAAGGAAATGAGGTAACCACCATGACAAACAAAAAGAATGTTATAATACTTGCAATGTGTAATCAACTTATAGAAATGATTGTTAAACTGGCCGTAAGACTCGAACGCGAAGAATTTATGACAGATGAAGAAAAAAAAGCAGTTCGACATAACAGTTGTATGTGCCAGACGATCATTGCAACTAAATTAGGAGCCACTAGAGAAGAACTTGTTGACTCTGTAGAATTTTCAAAAGAACTTAATAATCTTGTAGATAAAACAAATAACCAAAGGAGTGCATAATGAGAATATATAAAACATCAAACTATGATCAATTTGAACTTATTGAATCAAACAGGCCTATTAAATGGGCAAAAGTTGGACACATGAGAGAGAAGATTAAAGAAAAGAATTTAATGAGCGCATATGTTATTATTGTTAACAGTAAAGAAGCTGGTAAAAAGAGATATAGCACAGATGGAACAAAATATCCAATTGTTGACGGCCAGCATAGATTTCTTTCATGTCAGTTAGAAGGAGAGAAACTGTATTATATGATTAATGATGATATAACTCTCGATGATATTCCACAAGCAGCAAGTATGCAAGATTCTTGGAATTTACATGACTATTTACATCATTATTCAACAAGAGGTATTAGTTCATACAAAGCATTTAGTGGATATATGCATAAGAATGGATTTCCAGCTTCAACAACTCTTGTAATACTATGTGGCAATAGAGGTCAGTATGTATCATCAAAGTTAAAGAATGGTGAACTCGAAATAACAAGAGATTGGACATTTGCAAATGATTTTGCTGATGCTGTTAGTGATTTAGGAGAGTTTATAAACTTTAACAAACATGCTAGGTTTCTTGAAGCATTTGTAGAGATATTTTCAAACGATGAATATGACCATAAAAGAATGATGACAAAGTTAGAGTTTATGGCAGGTAAGATGAGAAGATGTCCAGACAAAGAACAGCACTTAGATCAGCTTGAGAAAGTATATAACTATAAATCAAGAGATAAAATCAAACTAAATAAGGAGCAGGAGTGAAACCATTAACACAAAACCTATCAACTGGAAAATATTGTTTAAATACTATTGATGTAAAAGAAATATGTGACAAATATCCTGACAAGATTATGGATGCTGTGATGAATAAACATGGAGTAACACATTTGGTAATGGATACTTGTACAATATTATTTAACAGCAAATTTAAAAGAGTATCAAGTGATATTAGATTAAGCAAACAAATCCGTAATAATAAACATAACTAGGAGTAAAATCATGAAAAGGTCAACAACTAAAGTAGTGTTTCCATTAACTGTTACAAAGAGAACAAATGGTAAAATATCAAGTTTATCTAAATATAATGGGCACGATTTAATCATTGTTGCAGATAATGAAGGCATAGTTAGGTTAGAACACTATGATTCTAATGAAAATGTATTGATTTCAGTTAAAGATTTACCAAAATTAATAGATTCTTTAATGTACGTTCACAACATGGAAACAAGATATAAGGATAAGGAATAATTATGGGTACAAAAAGTTTAACAACATTTTTAGATGAATGGGATAACGAAGAAATAGTTGTTATGTATAGACAATATGATGGTTATCCTGAAGTTCATGGTAGAGACCTATTTGATTACTTAAGTGGTAAAAAAATAGTAAATGGAATACCTCGTAATGAAAAAGTATCACAATTAGCAAATGGAATGAGTTGTTTAGCTGCTCAAGTAGTAAGTCATTTCAAAAAAGAAGTTGGAAACTTTTACCTTCATAAGTCTGGTACAAGAGATATTGGAGAACAATATGTTTATACTGTATATTATCATAACAATGAGTTGAAGGTGAAAGTAAGAAATCTTTATCAGAATGATATAATGGACAGAATCGTATTTAATGGTAATTTAAAAGAGATGGAAAAGTGGTTAGATAAAGAAAGTAACAGGTGAAATAACCTTCAAGTGGGCTAATGAAATGAAAGGTTGCAATGCCTGTAAAGGAGTTGGCAAATTAAAGCCATTTGAAGCTAATTACAAGATAGAAGCAGAATACATAAGGGAGTTCGCAAAGTTCTGTGACAAGAACGGTGGATTCCAAATTTGTTAAAGAATAGTTGATTGAGTGAAATAGATACAAAGCAATTCTATCAAAACCATAGAATGATAAGCTGTGGGGTTGAAAAACCTCTTTAAATAATGACCACTTGCTCGAGCAATGTAACAGCTCAATCAATAATTTACAGTAAAAGTAATTGACTCTAACTTCAATTATTGTTAAATTTAAGAACATTTAAGGAGAGATTAAATGAATATTGAATCAATTTACCACGCCTATCTGGTAGATATAGAATCCGCCCGTAAAAGAACAAAAAATAAGTTTCACGCTTCAGCAGCAGGTAGTTGTTATAGGAAGCAGCTGTATAGTTATTTTGATTTTCCTACCGACACAAGAGATAGCAAATCATATAGATTATTAAGATTAGGCACAATTGTTCATCAAGATATAGAAGATGCTATCGAACATTATTGTGGAATAAGTGATACTGATGAAGACCTAAGTGTTTATGTTGAAGATGATGTAGAAATAAAAGAATTAAATGTAGTTGGTACATACGATATTGGAGAGTTAAAAGATGGTAATTTTAGTTTATATGATATAAAAACAGCAGCAGCTTATAAATGGACAACAATGTTTGGTAGAAAAGAAAACAGGAAACCTAATTCAGCTAATAATTATAAGATGCAGTTAGGAACATATGCAGTAGGAATAAAAGAAAAGTATGATCAAGTAAACAGTGTAAATATGTATCTATTGTGGTATAACAAAAATACTAGTCATGTTAGGGAACAGCTTGTTAGCCCAGAATGGATAGACAAAGCATTAGAATATTGGGTAAAGCTTAATAATGTATTAGAAGATTGTGATAATCCTAGTGAAGATGTTCCAAGTATGTTTGAAAGTGAATTAATGCCTGGTTTTGTTGAGGGTGTTCCATTTCAAGACTGGGAATGCAATTATTGTCAATATTATAGTATTTGTCCAAGCGATTTAGCAAAAAGGAGATCAGGATGGGTCAATGGTTAAGTAACAATATTTTATTACCAATGATGTATATCTTAATTGATTTTGGATTAGTAGTATTGGTAATGGTAGGAGTTCTAACATTTTTAGATAAGATGATAGATAGTAATTTTATAGATAAAATAAGGAAAAGATGAGATGGCAAGTAAAAACAATAAAGTAACAGTGTATGATGAAACTTTAATGACTGTTACCGACAAAATAAGAGAAGCAATAACAAAGAAACATAAAAGTGTATCATCATTAAATACACCTAAACCATTTGTTAAAAAGAAAATGGGGATGGATTATGTAGAGTTTAGCTATATGAGAGAAGTCGCTGACCAAGAATATCCCGGCTGGTCTTGGACAATAGAGAAAACTGAGGTATTAGGTAGTGAAGCTTATGTAGTTCATGGTAGATTAAAGTGGTTTGATGAAGGAATATGGAGACTTGGTGATATGTGTGCAGCTCATAGGATTCAAAAGAAAAGAGGAACTGATGAGTTTGTAGATATTGGTAACGATGTTAAAGCATCAAACACTGATTGTATTAAGAAAGCATTTAATTTCTATCTTAATATTTGTGATGATGTTTATAGAAATCAGGTAGATGATTTAACTCTAAGTGATGAACAAAGAGATAAAATAATTGAGGTAGCTGCAATAGCTGGAGATGATAGACGTAAAGAAATTTTAAACTTGATAAATGAACAAACAATACATACTGGAAATTATAATTCATCATTTGCAAAATTAGAAAGGGAAGCAGGAATATGATAGTAAGAGAATCTCAACTTAAAGAAGTAGAATACTTAAAAGAATCACTAAGGCTCTTGACTAATGTTCATGAAGCTCTTATAAAGGTGCATGAGCACATTGCAAGTAGAGTTATTGAAAAAGGTGAAGAAACAAAAAAGTTATTAGAAGTAGTGACAGAGGAGATGAAAATAAATGATTAATACAAGTGTATCTTATGATGATGGACTATTAAAAGAAGATAGTTTATATAGCATAGGTACAAATGACGGAAAAGAATTTAGAAGAGTAGTTTATAAAGGAACTAAACTTTTAAATGGTAAACCAATGATGGTATTTGAGACTGTTGACGATGAAAGGTTAACAGTTAATCCATCATTTCACACTTTCACAATTACACATAGTAAAGGAGACAACTATAATGGGTAAAATAACAGTAAAAGATGCAGAAGCTCTACAAAAAAGCGGAATACTTTCAGAAGCAGCAGTTAATGAAATGCATGAAAAAGGTCTTGTTAGTAAAAGACGAGAAAATGCAATTCGTAGATTTATTAAAACCGCTGATGGCAAATGGGTAGAACCAATGCTATACTTCAAAGGTAGTAAAGATACTACTAAAAGCAAGAACATGAAGTCTTTTATAAATGAATATAATACCCTACTAGAAAAATACACTACAACCCGTAATACTAAAACAAAATAAGGAGTAATAAATGACTCAAATAATAAATGCAACATATGACCCATCAAAAGTATGGAAGCCAATCGAAGAAGGCACATATCCTGCACATATTAAATCTCTTTCTTCAAGAGATGTCAATACAAGAGCAGGAGAAGCTATCGTAGTTAACATGCGCTATAAAATGGCAGATGAAGTAGCTGATATGTCACAACCAGTTTGGTTAATGGAAGGATATAAATATGCTAAAAACAACGAAGGAGAAAAAGTAGCTGTAACAAACGGAAGTGGCGTTCAAGATACAACTTCTTGTGAACATTTAAAAGGTCGAGAGTTCCAAGATAATGGTTTCTTTATCTTTACCGATAGTTCATCAAGTAGCAAGAATCGTAGATATTTTGAGTTGCTTGATAATCTTGAAATAAACTGTGAAGAAAATAGTGACAATGTTAAGAAGTTAGTTCTTTTAGAAGAAGAAGATGTAATAGGCAAACCAGTAATGGTTACTATTAAAAGACATGAGTTTGTCACTTCAGAAACAAAGAACCTTCCATATGACCAACAAGAACGGCGTTCAACTTTCAAAGTATCAAATGTAGTACTTTGGAGTGATGGAACTCCATTAGCCCCTGAAGAGTTAGCGGAAGATATACCGTTCTAATTAAAAAGGATAAGTATCGAGGTGTTGAAGCGTGTAAAATTGGATGGGCTATATGCCTTACCTAAATCCAGACGTGGTTGAAACAGCTTAATGAACCAAAAAATTAAATCGTACGCAGAGTTCGCCTTGTTACTTAAATAAAAGTATTTCATTGTATAATACAAAAACTATAAATTAGAGGTGAGGGCGGCAAACTTTTTCGGTTTCTTCTTCTTCCTCATCTCTCTCCTTACTCCCGGAGATGTCGCCCTCAAATCATTAACATAAGGAGAAATAACTATGTACGCAATATACACATATATAAATGGAAGAAAAACATTCCTTGGTAAACATATAAAAGATGAGCTTGTTCGTGAGTTCCCATTTACGAAAGCAGTTCTATGGCAAAATAAAAATTTAGGTTTTGATATGAGATTACTTGATTATGCTAAAGAACATAAAATAAAGAAAATTATATTTTCAGACCCAGTTAAAGGTTTTTCTTTAAGAATTGGAATAAAAGCAGCACTTAACAATGGTAAAGAAGATGAATATGGACAAGGAAAACAGTGGTATATCCCTAAATCAATTATGTCTGTAGGATTATACAGAAAAACACCATATATAAAAAAGGAACGTATATTATGATTGAAGGAACTGCATTAATAAAGTTTACAAAAAGTGAAGTACAGTTGCTTATTAATAGTTTACATATGTCAATATCAACTGTTGTTCCTTGTGTAGATAGTAGTGAGTGGAAGATACCTTATAAACAACTTAAAAAGGACTTAAAAAAGGTTAGAGATCAACTTACAGAAAAAGAAAGAGAGATAAGAATAGATGTTAAAACAGAAGAAACAGAAAGAAGCTCAGAAGTTAAGACTGAGCCAGGCCCGTGCGACTAAAAGACTTGTTAACAAAGCATTAAAAAACGGTTTTAAATGTAAACCATCAAAAGGTTATAAATATCTAAAGGACTTACCAATAGGCTCATTATTTGAAATAAACGGTGGTATGCGAGGTCTTTTAATAGATTATACAGTCAACTGTAGAGTAATAATAACAGACGCACCTAACATAAGTGAAAGAGAAAGAGAATTTTACTTAGGTAAACAGACAATTGCTTCAACAACTGAAGTGAAGGAGATAAAATGAAAATTACAAAGAAACAGTGGAAATCTTATAGATTTGTGCAAGATAGTGGAGCATATAATATGTTTGATCCAAACGCAAGAGCGATGACTCATTTAACAAAAGAAGAGTGGATACATATAATGGAAAACTACAATAAACTAGAAACAAAATATGAACCTAAGGAGATAAAATGAAGAAGACAATTAAACAATCAATTAAAAATAAATTAGATAAAGATATATTTTTCATTTTGTTTAGGTCTGTAAATCTTAGTTCAATTAAAGCTAATTTAAAAACTGATGGATTTAAGAGAATACCAAACGAAAAGAGACTAAAATCAATAATTAAAAAGCTGTATAATAAAAGTACCGTTGGAAAAATTGGATTTACAAACAGCCCTAGAATTTGGAGTTAATATGACACGACAAGAAGAAAAAGAATGGGAAGAAGAGTGTCAAAAGTTTTTAGAAGCAAAAGGATATGTACCAGCAGAAATACTAATGCTTCCTATGTTATTAGGATTAGCTGAAGAAGGTTTGTTAGATATTCATAGTGATGATGAACATACTATTATAACAAATGTTAGTTATAACAAATTCATAAATAAACAGAAGAATAAGGGGTAGTATAAACCAGGTTGGTAAGGTTAATTATCTTTCAGT
>Ga0114902_1000673_pt1 | contig 17268 bp, 24 predicted proteins | sample MalvireepMed_s12_FD_87291 | JGI IMG/M metagenome (GOLD analysis project Ga0114902, IMG submission 87291) | Marine viral communities from the Global Malaspina Expedition - Malaspina viral metaG DeepMed_s12 | ecosystem: Environmental > Aquatic > Marine > Oceanic | place: Mediterranean Sea... | reverse complement strand
TGACATCGGAGCTTTATTGGAAAGAGTAGGAGCCGGTACTACGTTACCGGCGGAAGAAGGAGGTGAAGTAATAGCAGACATTAAAGCTCGAGAAGCCGCAGAAATAACACCGACGATGGCATTAGAAGACACGTTGACAGACATTGCAAGAGGGGAAGTGGAAGGATTGCCTGACGCACCTGACCTTCTAGGTCAAAAGACTAAAGACACAATTAAAAATATCGCGAAATATACAACTTTACCGGGTCAGATACAGACGGGTATAGATATAGTGACAGAACAGACTGGAGATGAAACTAGCATGTTGAGCGGAATCCGTAAAATGATACAAAGATCAATGCCGGATAATTTTTATGATTTTGTGGGCAGAGGAGGAGTACCTGTTCCTAGTTTTGGCGAACCGTTCCTGAGTCCAGAAGGAAAGGAAGAAAACAAAGTTGAACTAGAAAAATTCCCCTACGGAAGCGGGACAGCGGAAATACTAGAAACGCAACTGGATGATATTGATGAGGCAACATTAACACCGGAACAACTTGAGTACAGACCTTACACGCCAATAGAAAGAGAAGACGACACACTTAAAAGTAAAGTAGCAGCTGAAGAATTTGCTACCAATATTCTTGATGAAGACAGCCGGGCACAGGTAGAAAGTGGCGCAAACAGCGGCATCATTCCTGCTCATTTTGCTTCTATGCAAAATAATCCGCTTGTGGTTGACATGGCAAAAGATATATTACGTTTTATAAATAACGGTCAAGAAGTGACTGCTCAAGATGCTTTTTACGATTTGCTGGAAGGCATTGCGGCTGGACTTGCCAGTGAAATCAATCCCGGAGTGGGTATTGCTAAAGGAGCCGCAGCCGGTAATGCTAAATTTCAGGAAAGGCTAAAAGAAGATAAATTACTCCGTATTGAAGCCATAAACGCAGCTAATGACAGATTACAGGACATCGCTGATCTGGATGCAGCTATATCTGCATCAGGAGCAGTGGATTGGAGTGATGAAGGTAAAAAGAAGGATTTTGCAGAAGACTGGTTGGATTATGGGCACCAAGCACTGGCGTCACATAAATCAGCCGGAGTGCTGGATAAACTTATCCAGATGGTGGAGACTGGAGAAGTCCCGTTAGGATACGAAGGTCTTTTAGAAGAAGCCACCGCTCGATTAAAAGCTTTTACCGGACAAAGACTTGGCGAAGGATTTGGCGGTCCCGGAGCAAAATGGTTAAAGTCTAAAAGACTAGAATTTGCTGATGAATTAATTCGTATAACGCAACAGAATTTGCAATCTATCTTGGCAGAAAGCGGACGTACTATCAGTGACCGTGACAGAGCACTTGTGGATAGAATGGTAGGGGATATAGAAAAATGGACAGCTGGCTTTCAACCTATCGGTAACCTATTAAATAAATTAAAATTATTTCGTAAAGATTTTGCTATCAGTCGCGATGAGCATATTCGTGAATGGAAAACCAGTGAATCCAGAAATACACGATTAAGACAGCGTGGGCAACCTTTTTTAGATGAATCATCAAGCACAGAGGACGTGAGGAATTTGATTAATCAAATTCTTCAGGACATAGACATGGGAGTTGGTGGGATGCCAACTTATCAACGTAATGCAGAAGGTGTTCCGGTTATTATTAGTGTATCGCCATGAAGTATAAGATACGTTTGTCCAATGGAGAAATGGTTCAAATCATTGCAGATAGCGATGAAGAAGCTTTACAAATGGCTAAAGAAATTGAACAGCAAAAAATTTCTCAGGGGGAATTTTCTGTTCTTAAAAATGGCGACAGTCCTCCCGACATGGATCGTTTGAATTTTAATTATCAAAAAGGAGTAGCCCTTCCCGGTTTGCGTGCTGCCTTGGGATTCGCTGAAGGTGATTTAAACGGGTTAGAAGAAAAAGAACAATATCTGGTCAATAAAGTAGGCTCACAGGGATTTACCCGTGATAGTAAAGGCAATTTAGCGCTAACTCCGAAGGGCTTAATTCGTTTAGGCATTACTCCGGAAGATGACCGAAATGTGGTTATTGATGAGAGCAGCATGTCATGGGGCGACGTGGCTGACTTGTCCGGTATCATCGGACCCATAGCCGGTACATTGATAACGATGACCCCGTGGGGCAGAGGCGCCAAGATGGGGCACACTTTCTTGAAAGAAGTAGGCTTGATGGGAGCCGGTGCTGGTCTGGGTAAAGCCGGCGAAGAACTGGTGGAAGCCGCGGTTGGTTTTCAAAAACAAACACCCGGAGAAATAGCTGAAACAGTGACACACGAAGCCCTTTTAATGGGGGCTGCTCAGGGAGTTTTCGGCACGGTGGCACGGGCTTTGAAAGCTCTGATAGGTCCTAAAGCCAGCGTAGAAACATTGGATGTTATAAGTAACATGATGAAAGGTATTCCTGATCCTAAAGCTGTATTAGCAATGGAAACCAGATTAGGCAGAGCATTGACTGATAAAGAGTTAGCTAAAATTCCCAGATTAACTCCTATTCCTCACATGGATGCACAGGGCAGACCGATTGCGGCAAGAGTACAAGCCGCTTCTGAAACTATTTTGAAACCCAAGGGAAGAAAGCGAGCGAACGAAGCATATATATGGGGACGTATGCAAGAAACATTGAAAATGCTAGGAGCCAAGGACCTTGAGATAAAAAAGTTTTCTAATAAATTAGCCGCTGGTAGGTTGACTGCTGACGAAATAGAAGCTACCGCGAGAACAATTGCTAAAGACGCTGATATAAGTGAAAGTGCATTTCAACAATATTTAAGAAATGTAATCGTCGGAATTGATCGAGGTATCTTTGATCGAATTGCACCCGAAGGTAGAACTGCATTTGAAGGTCTGACCACCGAGCAAGGAGCAAATAGACTTAGACAAATGATTAAGGGAGAAAACACGGAAGGTCAAATACAAGGTTCTCTTTTTGGGGATTTATACCAAGCTCGGTATGCTTCTTTCATAGAAGAATATGGCATGCTTAATACCCAATTGGGATTAGGTCCCGTGCGAAATGTAAAAACAGGAAAAATAATACCTATAGTGGAAGGTAGCAATAAGCCCAAACTTTTCAATAACATAGACGAAGTAGCTTCATACTGGGAATCCAGAGTGTTAGCAGACCCGAAAAGAACATTACCGGAATGGGTAAAAATTTACAGAGGTGAAACTGGAGCAAAAGTTACCGGGGAAGTTCCATTAATAGCTACAAATCCCAGAGAAATAAACGCTGTTACAAAATTAGAAAGAGAACTAGGAAGAAGTTTAACAGATGAAGAAAAAATAGCACGGGGTTGGACTCGAAGTGCGGCTGGACCAAAAGCCACCGGGGAAGCACCCGTGTCATTTACTGAATTAGAACCTCATTTACTGGAGGGAGGAGTAGGCTCAGGAGAATTTCGTCAAATGGCTTTTATTCCCACCGAATCGTTTAAAAATTTAGCTCGCCGGTTGTCTCAGGATATGCCCAGAGGGACTCCCCTCTCCCGCACGGATACAGTTGTTTTAGCGCCTAATGATTTAGCAGCCATTGAAGCATTACCTCAATTTCTTACTCTTAAACAATTTCATAATTTACGTATGGGGCTTAGAACCGGTACCGGAGGTATTAAAGCAACAAGTGTTATTCCGGGGGGGTTAACTAGCAAATGGGCAGGGGACTTATTTGCTGATACTGAAAAATTACTCCTCACACTTTCTGAAACTGGCGATGCACAAGCTGCCATGTTAGCAAATCTACCAAAAGTCTTACGATCTATGTTTAGTGACGAGACAATTGCCAAAACGCTGGGTCAATACAAATCTGTTAACAGAAGGTACGGTAAGTTTTTAACTGCTTTTGATGATGTAAATTGGGCTGCATTAAAACGTGACGTAAAAAAAGGTGGTTATGATCGGGACCAATTGCTCGGCGTTATTTTACGAAAAGACGGTGCTGAAAGGTATCGTGAATTAATGAAAATACTGGACGAAGTAGACCCTAAAATAATTGCCGTCCGCGAGCAAGCGCTTGGTAGAGCACTTACGGGAGAGGAAGTACGTGCGCTGAGAGCAGGCACTCATAGTAGACGTGCAGACATGGAACACGAAATACGAGGACAATACCTTTCGCTTGCATTGCAAAAATCTTATAGCTGGCAAACCCAGCGTATTGATCCCACTACTTTAAAAAGAGAACTTTTAAAGATAGGGGATGACACTTTACAAGCAGTTATGGGAGACAGCTATAGACCGCTCATGACAGCGCTTCAAGCAATGGAAATGCACGGAGCTAAATTAACAGGAGAACAAGCAACTAAAATAATAGCTGACTGGAATAGAATGTATCCAGAAGCTCGCGCCGGACAAGGAGGTGCCCCGGGTGGTTTTGTAATAATGGAAGACATAGCTAAATTAGCTGAAAGACAAAATGAATTTGCCAGTAGCGCTTTGGTGAGAGCAATACGTAAAGATACATTTGAACCTGACAAGATAGTGGAGATTATTTTTAAGAAAAGGGGAGGAGAAAGAATTAGAGAAGCACAACAGTTATTATCTCCGGAGTCGTTTGCAGTGGTGCAACAGGAAGCTATGCGCGATATGCTATTGAAAGCTACGGGTCCGGGACAAGACATAAAAGAAATCTTTAGATCAGGAGCTTTGAAAAACTCGATGGAAGCTTACGGAGATGATGCTCTCGAAGCTATGTTCGGTAAAGAAGTGACGAGCGCATTAAAAGGACTTAATCAAGAAATGACATTAATAACTCAGGCTGAAGGCGGAAACGCTGGAACCTTGGTGGCTGCTACAGTGGGATTATTTGCGTTCGGATTAGCTAATTTACAAACAATTGCAACAATTGGCATAGCCGGAAAACTAATGTCAAGTCCGACAGTGGTCAGGGCTTTGGCAAGGACGGATGCTAGTTCTATCCGGATAGTCATGAATGCCATGCGCCGTGCTATCCAATTAGAATTGTCTCATCTTATTGCAACTGGACAAGAGGAAGCTGCTGCCGAACTACAAAAAGCTATTAATCAAGCTGACGTAAATATGACAGGACAACAAGATTTGGGGAATGAAGCCGGAAATATTTTAGAACAAACCAAAGAAGCCGTGACTCCTATCAGAGATACTATCAGACAAACAATTGGAGAAACTTTTGGTGCAGCAGCTCCACCTGTTCCTGCTGCACCCCCTATTGCAATGCCGGAAGTAGTTCCGCCACAGGTAGCAACAGCCAATCCGATTGTATTACCGAATCCACAAGATCGTTTCTTAGCAGAAAGGTTAGGAAGAACTTAGCATACGATCGCGTAAACGCTTGGCACGATCGCCGACCTGAGTAGCCCACTTAGAGTCCATCATTTCAACAGCCGCGGTTTCCCACTGGGAAGTTTGTACAGCCGCAAGAAAACGCTTAAACCCACTCAGGCGTGGATAGCCTAAGTTGAAACACATATTAGCCATGATACGTTGACGGTTATCGTCTAAGTTACGCCACCACGATTCATTTCTATCTAATTCACTACATACTATATCGATGTCTTGATCTAAGCATTCCCGAATTCTTTCTTCAGAGACCGGAGTGCCCACCTCCTGTCCGTGTTCTTCGTCTTTTGCCGTAATTAAATGCCCTACTCCCATAGTGGGGTAACCCAAATGATCTAAATATATCTCGTACTTGTACCCCTCGTCCATGATGAGTTCTTTCATTAATTTGTCTTTATCCATCGTCGTCTTCGTCGTCAAGACTCCTATAGTATTCCACAATCGCAAGAATATCCCTAGTATATCTTCTAATTTCTGCCATATTGTTGCTGATGTTTTCATAATCTTTAGTGGTTAAAGCGTAATATGCCTGTCTCGGTGCCTTTCCTTCCTCTACCAGTTTAAGGTATTCTTGAAGAATTTCGGGAGTAAGTATCTCCCAATCCACAGTAACCAATTGCATTTCCATTGGGAGGGGTGGATGAAACATGGGAGGTCGTTCTTCTATATTAACTACTTCAACAGGTTTTGTTTTCGCTCCTCCAAATTGAAACATAGAACACGCACCCAGAGTTAAAAGGATTAAAGATGCGAAGATGATTTTAATTATTTTCATCTACCCGCTCACGTTTTCGCCATCTTTTTTTTTACTTTTACCTTCGGGTTCTTCGGGTTTCTCGTCAAACTGATTAGGGTCAGTCAACTCTATCAATCCATCAAAAACACGCTTGGTTGCCTTATTAACTTTACCTTCCAGTAGTTTAGGTTTTGCTAAAGCTAGAGCGTCTAAATCATGGCGTGCGAAGGTCTGCTTGAGAGCGTTAACCTCACGCATATTCTCTTGATTCTTTTTGGTCAGGCTATCTATTTTAGCGTAGGTCTTTTGCTGTTCTTCTAAATTCTTTTTAATCTGCTCATTTTGTTTGGCAATTTCTCCCTCAAGAACTATTGCATTACCTTTGAGTATCGCAATTTCATCATTGAGTTTACCAATCCAAAAATAAGAGCCACCAGCTATTAAGAACAATGCTATGCCTAGCCCAATGGAAAGTTTCATCCGCCCGGTTTGTTTTTAGCCTTTCCGATATTCAGCGCAAGTAAATCAATTAGTTTATATAACTTACCTATCCACACGTCGTCTTTAGGCGTCGGGGTTAGGGAAGCAACAATAGAACTAACAGTTACCACGATGGTTATGGTCATTACTATATCTAGTATAAGACTCATGGTTCCTCCTTTTCTTTCATTGTATCAATAATTTTTTCAATTCCACATTTTTCTAATGTATCACAAGCAATCATTTTCATGACATCCTCAGAGACACCGCCTCTGGCAATAATTCTGAGGGCGTTAATAAGTTCAGTTTCCTTCTCTGTCTGTGACAGTGTATTCATGTTTTTCCTCATCTTTAAAAAATAATGGATCAATGGCTACATAACGTGAACTGGGTCTGCCTCTGCCTTCAGTCTTAAAAGTACGTTCTTGAATTTCTCCACTGTTGGTTAATCTGTCAATAATTTCGCGGACTTCACGACGAGGCATGGAACGGAAGATTTCATGACGGTCTATATCACGTTTAGAGATACCGCCGTCTCCCATTTCACGGATATAGTTTAACACTATTTTGAACTTACTTTCCAGTTCACTACTAGAAACATATTTGCGACAAGCCTCTACTAGCAGTCGATCGTAGTAAAAAACGTAATCAATTGCCCACTTAGTAATTTCAGAGTCAATTATTTGGCAGCGTGGATTATCCGCTAATGCACCAATCATAGCCAAACGCATGGCTTTTTCCCGGGTTCGTGATAACAGCACTTCCAAGCCATCTTTTTCTAGAATGATCTGTTGGTCCACTAAAATCTTTTCTAGGGAAGCTAATAATTCTTTGGACGCATCATCGAAAGGGATGATTTGAGCATCCATTTGTAACATACCATTGTTGCGTATGGACTCATCAATTAAATTGACGCTTTCCCTCACGGCGTTTACCCAATCAGTGATATTACGAGGCGGCTCTGATACTTCGACCAGCTTTCCTACTACACGCGGTAATAAACTTTCACAGACAATAAAACGATTTAGGAACCCATCTGCTATACGCCCACTAGATAACGAACCGTAAAAATTACGTGGCACGGTCATTCCCAAGAGAGTAACTGCCGGTTGATGACAATAGCGGTTCATCATTTCATTTATCTGCATGGGACTGGAATTCATCATGGAATAATTATCAGGACGAATGGTGCCATGACAACGACCCCAGCATTCCATTAATATTTGTATACCATCTTCTTTATTAAAATTACTGGATTGATTAACGGATTCTAAACGCTTACCAAACTCATCCATGATGGAGATGTGAGCCGGTTTAAAGCGCAATGCAGAAAAAACAGCTCCGGCGGAAGTGTAGCCGTCCCCGGCTAGGAGATAATCAGCCTCAGTGGCTTCTAGTATAGTTTCAATAACGGTCTTGCAGTTTTCCTTTCCTTGCCCGGACTTGGCAACGTTCATGAAAAACAAGCTTGAGTAATTATTGAGATCGGTTTTATATAACCGACCGAGGACGACACTCCCCAATGCAAGAGCTGTTTGCATTGAAAGGTGCGGTTGCGATACGCGAGCAATGTCCTCCGCGTATTGCCATATATTTTTTAGAATTCCGGGGGCTTCTAACAGATTGTCTGGTGGCTGTATGTCTTCTTTTTTCTCAGTATAGAGTGGAGCTAATTTTTTGTTGGCTTCGTTATGAGCATGGGTTTGAGCAATACTCTTAACGGTGGTAATAATTTCTTCATCCGGTAATGGCGGAGAATTCTTAATGTTCCATTGGTTAAGAATAGCAATGGTTTCTTCGATAGAAAGATTCATGCCAATGTACTTGCCAGCAAGACGTGCTGCTGTGTCATTGCGGCTGCCACTGGGGACACCTTCCAGCGTCAAGGGAGAGGGCACACTCAAGCCACCTTTGCCGTTCAGCATTTTAGAAATATTGCCTGTTCCCCCCGTAATGACTTCCCCTTTAATACTTTCTATATCTTCTACAGTGAGATCAGGCAAATCGTGGAAGTTATGGATGTCAAATCCTTCGTCCATTTTAGGTTCGTAAGTAGCACCACTGGAATGAGTATTGAAAGGAGCAATGACGTAGCCACCTTTACCTTTGATGTCTATTTCTTTTTCGATGGTTACCTTGTCACGGCGTGCCGTGTAAAGACCAAAGCCTATGCTGTTTTTATAATAAAAATGAACACCGCGCCCGGTAGTTACACGAAAGGGAGTAAAGGTCAGATTCTTGGCACACCAGCCGACGGCTTCAGGAGTGTCAGCATCCACCACGACGAATTCTCCACAGATGATAGCCGGTATAACACTATTGGTATTTTGAAACCAAAGGCGTACCTGTTGGTCAGTGGGGGCAGCTTCGGTTTGATACGCTTTCCAAGGTACAACAGACCTTTTCTCAGCGCGCGTTACTGGTATTACCTTAAAACCGTATTCAACAAATCCTAGGGCAATATCTAAAGCGGAGCTGTCCGGGCTTAGGCTCCAATCAATCACTTTACAAGACGTTCTGCTCTACTGGTCCGTAAATACTTTCCCAGTCTAATTTTCCGCCCGACTTGGAAATAATTTTCTTAGCTTCTTCTACGCGAGGCTGACGTTGTTTATAACGCCAACTTTTTATGGTAGTTAACTTGGTGTTAAAGAGTTCGGCTGCGGCTTCTTCCCCAACGAACTCAATATACTCCTTGAGACTCATCGACATTTTTTACTCCTTCTATTCAGAATGTATATTGACTTCACTATACATTGTGTTTGACATGAATGCAAATTAGTTTAAAATGATGGGGAACTATATAAAAGGAGAAGCAAATGGCTGATATAACTTCACGATTCGTCGCCCCCGGAGAACTGGTTAAAGAACAAGGAATTTGTTTGCTGGTTTACGGTGCTGCCGGATCAGGAAAAACTGTCTTATGTACTACTGCCCCGTCTCCCACTCTTATCCTGAGTGCGGAAGGTGGCTTACTTTCTATACGCGATAATACGGATGTCAAAGCGTTAGAACTAAGATCGGTGGCTGACATTAAAGAAGCTTATGAAACACTTTATGATAACCCTAATGCGTTCAGGACTGTGTGCTTGGATTCCATTAGTGAAGTCAGCGAAGTAGTTCTGGCTAACGAGAAGGCAAAGACCAAGGACCCGCGCGCAGCGTATGGCACCGTCATTGATGAAGTGATGGGCTTACTGCGAGCGTTCCGTGATCTGCCCATGGACGTTATTATGACAGCAAAAATAGAGCGTGTCCGTGATGAAGGTCAGGGAACTATGCTTTATATGCCCTCGATGGTGGGTAGACAATTACCACAGGCTATTCCTTATCTGTTCGACGAAGTGTTCGCACTTCGGATAGTAGAAGATGATGACGGCAATGCTGAACGTGTTTTACAAACCGCAAAAGACTGGCAATACGAAGCCAAGGATCGTTCCGGTGCGTTAAACACATTAGAACCTGCAAATGTCGCCTCAATTTTTGCTAAGATAAGGGGTAAGATAAATAAAACTAAAACAAGTAGCGAGGCAATAAGCAATGACAAAACTTAATTTTGACGCAGACCAAGTTCTTAAAGAACTACCAGAGGAAGACCGTGGTTTTGAACCATTACCCAGTGCGTGGTATGAGGCTCAAATAAGCGCTTCCAATATTAAACCTACCAAAGCCGGAACCGGTGAATATCTTGAACTAACGTTCGATATTATTGGTGATCAATATACGGGGCGTAAAGTATGGACACGTCTTAATTTGGAAAATCCCAATGAGACTACAGTGAGAATAGCAAAGCAAGACTTGGCTAAAATCTGTAAAGCCGTTAAACTCTCCCATGTAGAGGATTCAATGGAACTGCACGGTAAACCCATGCAGATCAAAGTCCAATATAAAGAAGGTGAGGGCGACTATGGTCCTTCCAACGATATAAAGGATTACAAATCTTCTGCATTAGGTGTCGGTACCCAAGGTTCTTCTTCTCATCAAAAAGAAGACAAAGAAGAAAGTCCTTCTTGGGCTAACATTTAATCTCCCAAACATAGGGGGCGCAAGCCCCCTTTCCCTTATGTTTGAGTTGCGAGACTATCAAGAGAGAGCCATTGGTTCGATCTATGATTATTTTGAGAATAATACCGGTAATCCCCTTGTCGTGATGCCCACTGCCAGTGGCAAGTCCATTGTCATTGGTGATTTTATTCGCGGCGTACTGAACGATTATCCCGGTCAGCGTATTCTAATGCTGACGCATGTTAAGGAATTGATTGAACAGAATTATGACAAGTTAAAGGCAATGTGGAAAGAGGCGCCGTGCGGTATTTACAGCGCTGCATTGAAGCGTCGTGAGACACAGGATGCCATTACGTTTGCCGGCATCCAGTCCGTGTATCGACGCGCCGAGGATTTAGGACATTACGATTTAATCTTGGTGGATGAGTCCCATTTAATCCCGACCTCTGGAATGGGAAGGTATCGCAGTTTTCTGAATGCTGCCCGGATCATCAATCCGGCAGTGAAAGTGATCGGGTTTACGGCAACACCGTACCGCTTGCGTTCCGGTTTGTTAACTGAGGGAGAAGATCGTATTTTTACGGACGTGGCTATTGATTTATCCAGTGGAGAAGAAATGCTCAATATGATTGAGCAGGGTTATTTAGCCCCTCTGGTGTCTAAATCAATGAACACGGCTTTTAACATAGAAAGCGTACATCTACGTGGCGGAGAATTTATCCCCTCAGAGTTACAGGAAATAATGGGAGATGCCGGTAATACTCATGCGGCTCTGGCAGAGGTGGTAACGTACGGAAAAGACCGAAACTCTTGGTTAATTTTTTGCAGTGGCGTGCGCCACGTTGAAAATGTCACCCGTCTCTTGCAGACGGAATACAACATTCGTGCGGAATTTATTACGGGACAGACTCCCGTCAAGGAACGTGAACGTATTATTGATGATTATAAATCCGGGCGTATACAGGCACTGAGTAACTGCGATGTATTAACGACTGGTTTCGATGCACCCGAAACGGATATGCTGGTCTTTTTAAGACCAACTCAATCCACAGGGCTTTTTGTGCAGATGTGTGGACGAGGTATGCGTCCAGCTGAAGGCAAAGAAAACTGTTTGGTGCTCGATTTTGCGCGCAACGTCGAACGGCATGGTCCGATTAACGACGTGCGTCCGCAAGCAGGGGGGAGGAGGAGAGGACGAGTAAACACGTCTCCTGTTAAAACTTGTCCTGATTGTCGCAGTATTGTGCCAATCTCCTTCCCTAGCTGCCCAGATTGCCAACATCAGTTCTCCAATCGTACTCTGGATTTAGATCATACCGCTAGTGATTTAGAACTAATTCGTCGTAATCTCGACCCGCGTCAATTTTTGCAGGACCTGAACGTACGGCGAGTTAATTTTTTCAAACATCGTAAGCAGTTTGTAGCCGGTGCTACTCCCACTTTACGAGTGGAATACCAATGTGGTTTAAGTACCTTCTCGGAGTGGGTGTGCTTCGATCACAACGGTTACCCAAGACGCAAAGCAGAACAGTGGTGGCGTCGTCATGTAAGTTCAGATTATATTGCGCATACTGTTCCCAAGAGCGTAGAAGAAGCGTTGGCACGTATTGGTGAATTGCAACCTCCCCATACGGTTACTATTAATTTTAAAGACAAATACCCCAAGGTGGTGGATTATGACCGAGAACCCGAGAGTGTATCCGTTCAAGCGTGACGACCTATACCAATTCATAAGTTTTGACGACCCAGTTCGTGCTGTTTCGTGGATGGGCACCCGGGCTGAAAATTTACGGGTGGGAGATGAATGGAGCCGGCGACATGGTTTGTTTGAGTGGGATGAACTGCTGAGTAACAAAGGACTCATGGTGGTGGCTAATCGCCGATTAGGAAAATGGGTAACGCCAATAGAACACGATGATCTATACTGGGCAGTCCCTTTTTAAAGGAGGAAGCATGAACTGTTGGCACTGTAATACCAAACTGATCTGGGGCGGGGATCACGATAGCGAAGATGAAGAATATCTCATAGAAACCAACTTGAGTTGCCCCGAGTGCCACTCATTTGTCATGGTGTATTACCCCCGAGAAGCTGAAACTACTCAGAAAGACTGAGCCATTCTTTTTCCGATAACTCTTGTAGAGAGCCATCTTTACGCCCAATTGTGTATTTACCATTGGAGGCTTGCACAAAAGTAACTTTACGTCCTTCCTTTTCTTCTTTTAGCTTGGCGCGTATTTTTTCTACTAGGTCAGTGTATTCAGTCATCGCCCTTGTCCTCTATAACGAGACTTACCCCTCATTCTCCGCTTGTGTTTATTCATTGTGGATGTGGAAATATTCTTAGTGCGAGATTGAGAAGTCTTTTTAGGAGACTTGTGTTCATCCCTAGCAATCGGTTGTCTAAACATCTTAGGCACTTTACACCTCGATTTCCCGTACCACCGCCCCATTGAAGGGTTCGGCGACACCGGTCTGTTGATAGTCCAGAATGATCTTCATGGCATTTTCATTCTTGGCACGCGCATTCTCGATCGAGCGCCAACTTAATTTATAAACCATATTTGCGTACGGTGGTTTCTTTTCCTGTACCACAAAGGCAAACTCCTGTACGTCGTAGCCGGCGGCTAACATACCGTCCACGTACCAAGCGGCTTGCTGATCGTAGGCGTAACGCACGACGGCGTTCTTAAAACCGTCCGGAGACGCATCGGCGGCGGTCTTGTAATCCACGACGGTTACCTTATCGCTACCGGCGGAAAGGATACTGTCGGGACGGCACTTGCGGGACAAACCGTTCGAGTCTCTCCAAAAGATGCTGACCTCTTTTTCCTTGCCGTCCAGATAAGCCTTAGCTTCCCGATTGAGGGCGTTCTTCATTTCTTTAATCAGATCAAAGTCCGGTTCCGAAATAATCACAAGGTCTTTGGCTTCGAGTTCACGTTTCATTTCTTTGCCGGCATTACTGCGCAGGCTCAAAGTCGGGATGGCGAACTCGTTATAAAAATCGTCTTCTTCAAGTATCCACTTATGGCACGCCGAACCAAACTCCATTGCTCGGGTCGGGTCTTCCGGCGGGGCAGTAGCGTGTAAGGCACTCTTACCAAAGTTGATGGCGGTGTGACTGCCAATGGCTTCGGTGGCATGATACGCCTTGTTGGTCATGCTATAAATAATTTCTACGTTAGTCTTTTGGAATGTTGACATATTTTTCTCCGTTAATGATGTGTTTAATTTCTGCTTTAATAATATCGGACAGGACGGGACTGTGTTGCAGAAAGTTGATAACTTCCACCATGTGGTTGGGATGTATGATAGGGGTTTCAATTTCCTTGTCCGCGTACAGTTGACGTACTAAGGCGCTGATGTAGTCGCGCCACTCATTGTAGGTGGGGCGCATGACTCCGTGTGATTTCATATTCTTGTCTCCAATAATACAACGTACCGCGATTGTTGTGGTAAGTCGGGATTTTTCATCAAGTTGGTTACGCCCTCATGGTCGAACTTGTTGTTCCAAAACTCCGCCGTCCAGATGTCCCACGCGCCGTCGGCTTGTGCTTGGCGGTCGGGGTAGGTGGTCAGTAAATGTTCTAAGTAATGTGATGCGCGTGACAGTTTGCCGTAATCAACGCGCTGATGATAAGGTCGGGAGTCGGGAGTCGTGAGCCGGTGAGCCACTTCCTCAAAGTCGCGCCCAAAGTATCTGTCCATGTGTACCCATCCGTACGCCATGTTCTCGACGAACAAGAGGGGGTCGTCCTCAAACTCATGGCGTTTAAGCCAACGCAATGTCGGGATGCCTTTCACTTGATGAATGTCGGGATTGAAACGAAAGTTATTATCGTCGCTGACGACAAGTTCCCAACGTCGTTGTGCAGGGGTGGGGGCATCTTGATACCACCAAGCAGAACGGGCTAGGGCTTTGGCTACCGCTTCCTGATGTTGGTCAGGGGGTACGTCGTCCAATGTTAAAGCATGTAGGTTATACATCTTTTCTCCTTATATAGTTCAACGTAGAGTTTAGAGACCTATTTATTTTTTGTCAAGAACAAACTATGCAATTAGTATAATTAAGTGACTTTACTTTTTGTATATAAGTCTTTATAATGCTCATGTGGATTATCCACGTTTGTTTAACAAAATGTTTGGGAGAACAATATGCCAAGAAAGAAAATAATAACGAGAAAGGTTAGGCGACTAAAGCCAACTGAGATTGATTACATTCTTAGGGGGATAAATGCTTATGATGCTGAAATTGAGTCTGACTATGAAAATTATGTAGATGAAGCTAGAAAAGCTGAAAAAGCTAGGCAAAGTTTACAAGGTCTTTACAAAAACCTAGCAATAATAGAGGAATGAAAGATGAGTAACATCAAAATCGAGATACCGGAGAAAGACCTCGCCGAGCGTTGTACGGAATTGGCTCGCGTCATTAATGATAACTACGTCGAGGACAAAGGACTAGACTCTCTTGATTGGGACGAAGTAACCTGTGTTGAAGAAGCGGGTGAAGCCAAAGGTGAGTTGGACTGCTACAAGCGTCTAAGTTATGACGAGGTGAGACGCACGGCAAAGGATTGGTACAAAGAAGTAGTGTTCGGTGACGGACATTCTTTCTTTGACCCTAGCTTCTATATTGAAGCGGGCGTACCGGCTCTGTTCGTGTACTCACTATTGAGTGTGACCAAGAGCGACCCGAGCGATTACAAGACGACCCTCTTTGACGGCAACGGCAAAGCAGTGGACGAACTGTTGAGCGTACATCACATGCGATTTCTGTATGCGGTGAGCGTTCCGCTTGAGGTTGACCTACATTCAATGAAAATGGGACGCGGTTCACAAGCACGGGAATACGCCGGACAAATTCATGCGAGGATCGAGGAGAAGTGGTTGTAGCAAAACAACGGAAATCGGGGTATACCTTAGTATGCCTCGATCCGTTTTCGGGGCGTCAGCGTCGTTTATGGCGTCCATATAGAGACAAACTTAAAAAAATAAGTAAAAAAGGACATGAACAGTAAAAAAAGCAAACTGATAAGAAAACTTTTAAAGGAACAAGGGATTGATCCGCAACACACTTTATATATACGCCAAGATTTGAAGGTACGGGATCGTGCCGGCAATGTTCGTGCGCATGGCAATCCGCCGATCAAGTTAGACCCTAATTGTGGTCGTGCTAAATACCGGCGTGCAAAGGCTATTTACAATAAGTAAAATTAGTTGTTGACAAATTGTATAGAGGGGAATTAGAATAGTGAGTATGAGTTATGAGGTTAGGGAACAAGATTAAATTCGGACTAGGAAATCCTATTAAAATTACTCCTGAACAATGCCTCATAATTTATCGAACTAAGAGAGAAAAAGGAAAGAAGATGGATGAATATATTGCGGAAGCAACAGAAATGAAAAGAGTACCTCTTATTTATTTTGGAGATAATCCTTGTTACCTAGAGTCTGCACACAAACCAAACTCACATAAAATAGGAGAATGTGAGATTGAAGGAAAAACCTACAATGGTTTTGCAACTAAAGGTGGATATTTTCATATAGTAAAAAAGGAGGTGTCTGATGAGTAAAGATATAACTGAAATCATAGATGACCATTGTAAAGATTACTTTGGTCATACACATTGGGTTATTCTTAGCACTTTATCTGACCAAGAAAAAGTTGGTATAGATGAGGTTGCTGATATAGAAACCTTTAATGGTGTTCAAGTGGCTCTTTACCATGATGATGATCGCAAGAGAGAATACACTTTTGAAATGGATACTACTGTCGTTGAGCAATGCAAAATAGTAGCTGACTCGCAAGAAGAAGCTGAGAAAATTTTGCTTAGTGGTGATGCAGAATGGGAAGAAGTAAAGTCTCAAGGTGGAGACTGGGATTGTGTCTCTTGGGATATTTATGAGGAGGAAGCATGAAACTAGAAGATTACACACCGCATTGTATTTTATTAATTAACGACGCCGGCGACGAGACTATATATAACGTGGTCGCGCCGTTCCTGTCCGAGTATGACTGCACTTCTTTTCTAAAACGTATTATGTGGACGGGACACGAAAAGGGCGTGCGCACTTTTGTATTAAGACCGGCGTTGCCGAACAACGACGGCGAGTGGACGTCGCATCAGGTGTTGCCGGTGACGGACTACATGAATTAGGGGAGAAAGGGGATGAGTGAAGCTAAATCTTATAATCATTTGTTTTTTGTGGGGTTTTCCGTGTCTCAAAGTGAATACGATAATCCGGAAGATTGTCTTAAGCATGAAAAGGAAAAAGTAATGGTGTCTTTTTTTAAGAGAGCCGGAATAATTTTTGCTGACGAATGGTATCCCCATGAAATAGAGGGGTCTGATACTTATGAAGAAGATACTGCTGAAATTAATTACTTAAAGGAAACGGGTATGCTTCCTTCAGGTTTAAATTATACCGAGAGAGGTGAGGGTGATGAGTAGAGAAAAAGAAACCAACGATAAGTCAGAAGAATTTGGACATGCGCCGAACGAACCGCACGACAGTTGGGGGAGACCGGTGAAAACATTTAGAGTAGCTATCTGTCTAGAAGAAGGAGTTGTGATTACAGTAAAAGCTAATAATGAAGAAGAAGCATTAAAAAAAGCCGATGAAATTGGTAGTGAATATGGGGGGTCTGATTATCCTAAAGAATATGAGGGAAAGCATGTTCATAGAGATTGGTTTTCACAAGATGCAGAGGAAGTGCAAGCATGAG
>Ga0114902_1000649_pt1 | contig 17651 bp, 14 predicted proteins | sample MalvireepMed_s12_FD_87291 | JGI IMG/M metagenome (GOLD analysis project Ga0114902, IMG submission 87291) | Marine viral communities from the Global Malaspina Expedition - Malaspina viral metaG DeepMed_s12 | ecosystem: Environmental > Aquatic > Marine > Oceanic | place: Mediterranean Sea... | reverse complement strand
GAGCATTAATACCGCACAATCTGGTGAAGCACACTTTGCTGTATTCCCAGAAAAAATTCCAGAACTTTGCATAAAAGCGGGAACAAAAGAGGGAGACGTGGTACTAGATCCATTTATGGGTAGCGGAACAACTGCAAATGTAGCCAAAAGACTTAGTAGAAAATGGATAGGCATCGAGCTTAATGAAGACTATGCTACATTTATTAATAACAAAACAGCACAGGAGGAATTATTTTAATGAGCAAAGAACTTCCAAATGATACTTCAATAGAAACTGCTGTTATTGGGTCTGTTATAAGTTATCCAAGTAGACATAGCAATGTAGCTAAATACATCATATCTGATTCCGTATGGTACGATGATAGGTGTAAGAGATTATGGAACATAGTTACTGGAATGTTAAAGCGTAGAGAACATGTAGATATAATGACGGTAGCCTCGTGCCTAGATGCTGTGGATCATGCAATGGGTGTTGACAATGTATTTATTGTAGATTGTACAAACAACTGTGGTACGAAAAGTACGATGGAAGTATATTCTAAGAAGATATATGAAAAGTATCTTCTACGTCTTGTAATTGAATCCGCTAAAGATATTGAGAAAAGTGCAATGAACAATACTGTAGATGCACTTGATGTACTTGTCACAGCCCACACCTCAATCGGTGAGCTTATAAATCTAAGACCAGACACTACGTTTGATATTAACCTTGCCCTAGGTGATGCAATAGAGTCAATACAAAATACAGACAAACTACTTGTAAAAACTGGTTTTGAAAATGTTGATAAGTTTGCTGGCGGACTGACACGTGGAGAGATTACAATAATTGGTGGACGGCCTGGACACGGTAAGTCTACAATGATGCTAAATTTACTCTCGAATATTTTGACTAGTAATCGAAAAGTTCTCCTGTTTAACAGGGAACTTACAAACGTAGAAGTCTTGAAAAAACTAATAGCATTAGAGTCTGGAAGACTCTCTTATACAATGATACGTCAAGGTATGTATGACATGGGACAGTTACAAGAGCTTGATAGGATACGTGATTTTATTGCAAAAAAATACAGCCCAGACAAGTTTAGAATGTATGATAAGATACGTGACTTCCCAGCATCAGCAACAGAAATAAAGAAATTTAAACCCGATGTTATATTTGATGATTACATTCAGCTAATAACTCCTACAGGAAAGGAAGATCAACGAAGACTACAGCTTGAAAGGATTGTTAACGACTACAAATGGATTGCAAAAGAATACAATTGTGTGGTAATTTTAGCATCACAGCTCAATAGATCATTAGAAACTAGAGCGAATCCAAAGCCACAACTATCTGATCTTGCGGAAAGTGGAGCAATTGAACAAGTAGCAGAGAATGTATTCTTTGTCTATTATCCATACAAAGTAAATATAAAAGCAAAACCAGAGGATAAACATAGAATTGTTCTAGTAGCTGCGAAGGTAAGGTACGGTGAAACAGGAGCAATTCAAATGGCATATGATGGAGATAAATGTAAGATGTACAATAATGAAGATGACTTATATGTGCCACCTATAACAGAAAAAGAACAAAATGAAATCCCATTTTAAAAAGTGTATCGGTATTGATCCAGGAAAAGGAGGAGGGATAGCTGTTCTTACTAATAAGACTGTGAAAGTTTATCCATGCCCTAGAACAGTAGAAGATATGGCAACGCTTATTAGCATGTGTCTCAACAAAGTCTCAGCAAGTAGAACAAAAGTTATTATTGAAAAGGTCTGGGCATTCCCAACAGACGGCAGGATGGGGTCATTCTCATTTGGAAATAACTACGGACAATGGCAAGGGATACTTGCATCACATGAACTTGATCCAGTATACGTGACTCCAAAGGTTTGGCAATCACATTTTGATATAAAAAAGGGACTTCCAAAGAATAAACGGAAAAATATATTGAAGCAAATGGCAATAGATAAATGCCCAAAAACAAAAGGGATCACATTAAAGACAGCAGACGCACTACTTATAGCTATCTATGGGGTTGAAGCTCATTTAAGCCACGATAATGCTGAACCTTGGGTTAAACCCACTTCATTAGAGAAAGTGGCGTATAGTGGATGATTTGGAGCAAAAAACTCCCATACTGTACCTTATAGATGGTAATGGAGAGTATCACAAGTGTCATAAACTACTTCCAGACATCCGTAGAATATTTGGAGAAATAGAATATATGAATGGAGAACCAGTGGAAATAATAACAAATGAAATGGCAGGTAAGAACTTTAAAGATTCACTTGCTATAGGGCATAGCTCTGAAGATGCTGTGTGTGCTAAAATAAGAAAGAAATATCCTAAAGCACATACTATGAAAGGATACTTTAAAGAATATGATATATATGTACCTGAGACTAGTAAAAAAATAGAAGTTAAACAGGATAAGAAATCAAATTTTACAGGCAATATAGTTGTTGAGATTGAGTTTGATGGAAAGCCCTCAGCACTATCTACTACTAAAGCTGATTATTGGGTGTTTGATGATGGTGAGATTTATATATGGATAACCCCAGAAACGTTGAGACAAATAGTTCTACCACTATATGCTGCAAAATTTACAGGTAATGGAGACAATAAATCTAAAAGAGCTTATTTAGTTGACAAGAAACTTATTATAAAGAATGCTATAATGGTGGATAAATATTAATATAATTTACTTCGACAATATAAAAGAAATCTAGTATCTGTCGTAGTACGGAGAATATCTAAGTTTATATTTAGATTTATGAACTGAGGCTAATAACTTTCTAAGATTATAATTAAATTCTCTTTCAGCCTTTATGGCACGCCTGTATTCTTTTATATCATATCTTTTTAGATAGTTTAAAAATTCTCTTTTCTTAGACATAACACGACCTTTAGACTCGGTACTAAAATTAACAGGGTTCAATGTTTTTAGAGAGCTTTCAATTCTTTGCATAGCTTTCTTTCTCCTGTATGCTGGATTAGTAAAACCATGCTCAGTCATATCAGCATCAATATAAGATAGTGCATCATAGTAAGACTTGGCAAATTGTTTCTCATCACCAAGCCAAAAAGTATCTTTTAAATCTTTATAGTATACACTTCTAGCTGTTTCCATATGGATTGCTGGAATCTCATATCCCATTTCTTTTTTAAATGATCGAGCTGCCGTCCTAAATCCTTTCCATTCATGTTTCTCTGGGTAAAATACTCTATCCCATTGTTTTTCTGCTTGACCATAAAATGAAACAGTATTTTTTAACACATACTTTCCTGCCTGACTCCATGCTTTTGTATTTGCAGGGTCGGTCATTACTTTTGTAATCCCTTCTACCACAGCCCTTCCTGATCTAATCATATAAGGTTCAAAGAAATCTGTAACAAACGATGGATCATTTATACCAAAACCAATTCTACTTCCACCACCATATATAGGTGAATTATGAGGATTAAATAGCTCAGTCCAAAGTCCAAGAAACTCAGATCGCCATAGCATTTGCATTACTGTTTTCCATTTTTCATCACTTTTTTCATACATTTGTTCTTGACCAGCTATATATTTATAAAAATAATATAACCCAGCACCTGAGAATGTACTAGCAGCAGCATGTCTTATAAGTGGCATTACATTACCATGTTTCTGTAATGGTCTAACCCCATTTACCCAAAGATCATGAGTAACAGATGTAGCTATTCTTGCAAATAATGTAAGAGGTTTTGCAACACCCTGACTCATCCATAGTGGAAGAAGAATAGTTGATGTACCGCCTTGTGAAGATACATGAGAGTAATGCTCAACTTTTTGCATTAAAGAAGCCATTTTTACAGCATTCTCCTTCTTAGCAAAATCCTGATGCTTCGTATCTTTTATCCATTTTATTTCTTTATCAGATAATTTAAACTGATCTCTAAATGCACGTTCTGCATTCCCTTTTGTACCCTCACCAAGCCAGAAAGAATTTTTTACACCTTTATAAGCATCAAGCATTTGATGGAAATATAAACCACCAGCAAAAGCAGATGAAATACGTGCAAATTCTTCAGATCGAGTCATAAGATTCCAATTTTTAAACATCCAATCCATTGTTAATACTTTACCACCTGGAATTTTCTCAGTAAGACCCATTTCCTCAAACACATTCTTCTGAGTTCTTAAAACTTGACCACTAAAATAATCAGCGACACCACTTTCTTTCATTCTCTGTCTTTCACTTATATCAAAGTATCTACGCATACCGTCAAGAGTATTCATCATTCCAAAATGTCTGACAGAATTTTCAAATCCAAGAGCAACATTTTTAAGCCCATGAACAAATGGAGTAGAAAGACCAGCAGCAGCACCTGTAGATGAAAGAGCACCAACCCACCTATTAAGTTTTGCATTATGTCTTTCTTTTGCAGAAGTTTTCATATCAAGATGAGCTTGTAGGGTCATTGAAAGATAATCTGCCCAATCACTATTTACCCCAATCTTTCCACGTTCCTTTGGACTATTCAAAACATCAAACATGTTTTTCTTCCAATTACCGAGCTTAAATTCCTTCCCAAGCTCTGTTACTTCTGGAAAATGACGAAGAGTAGCAAGATATTTTGCCATACTAAATCCATAATACTCGGCTGTGCCTCTAAAGGATTCATCATAAGTATTAATTGTTTTTAATTTACCTTTAGCATCTATTATTTCAAGTTTTCTTGGCAACAGAACACCACGCTCCATAAAAAAATGATTATAAACAGTATGATGTGGCATATTAAGATAGGTATAAATATCTGACTTTATATTATCAATAGTATCATCAGCCTTTTTTATCTTTTCCATCTTATCTTTTTTTCTCTGCTCAGCATCTTTTTTTCTGCTTTCAAACCTAAGTTTGCTCTCACCCTCTTTCCGTACCATATTTTTTATCTTCTCAGCCATGTCTTTAGTCTGGCTTCTAGCATATTCATCTAACTTACTTTTAAATAATTTTCCAGCAAAAGGCTGATCTTTTAATGTTGTGATAGCATACAATGCATCATCACTAAGTCTTCTTGTAAAATAATCATCTACAAATTTCTCACTCATTTTTTCAGCAAATTTCTCAGCAATAGCTTCGTTAGTCCACTTCTTTGTATATTCAAATGTTTTATTCCATATTTCCTTTCTATAAGTATTCCATTCATTTAGAGCTTCATTTTCTTTAGTGCCCTTGGTATTCATTCTTTTTTCAAAAGCAATCTCCTCTGGGGTCATATCCTTTTTCCATGCCTTTACTTTTTGCTTATCAAAAAACTGGAGCATACGTGCATCATCTCCAAGTAAGTTTCTTATCTTTCCCATTACAACAGAAGCACGACCTCGATGACGAGCATTTGTAACATCCCAATTAAGGAAAGAATCAGCAATCTCGCTTCCAAGCTTACCACCTATCTTTGGATTTTTAAGAAGTGACCATATTGGAGTAACAATTCTTCTTGTAACACCTGGAAATTTAAGGAATGATTTTTGTGTGAAATTAATCATCTTTTCTGTCGCAGATGGTTCAAACTTTGTAACCTCATGCGTACTAAGAAAAGATATTACCTCATCAATTACTCCTTTAGTTTTTATATTCTCCCACTTACCACCAGTATCTTCATCAATCGCCTTTAGTAATTCTTCTAAATCTTTCTTTGTAAATCCACGCTGTTCTGCCATTTTCTTAGCAGTAGTTTCACGTGCCCTCCAATTATTTTCTGAGGCTTTATAATCTTTACTATTAATTATGTTAAAATAATCAACTACATCATCGGTAGAAAGCTTAGAAAGAGATTTAACTCCTTCAGCTAGAGCCTCTTGCGTATCTTTAAATAGATTTCTTTCATACGCTTCTTTACCAATCTGTGCACGTTCAATACCAAGAGTTTTTTGACCTTGTTTAACTATTTGGAAAGTCTTTTTTCTTGTAAGTCCATATGGAAGCTCAGTTTCCTTGGCTTCTTTTATAAGCTTCTCAGTTTTCTTATAAATATCAATGTATTTTTTATGCCATGCAATATCACCAGCTTCATCACCAAATTGTTTCTTTACTTTTTCTGGATTTTGCTTTATTCTTTCTATCCAATCCTTATGTACACCAATAAATTCTTTAATAGATTCTAATGCAGGTTGCTTTTTATAAAACTCACCATGAAGTGCATCAATTATAACATTCTTCTTAGCTATAGTTTGTTCTTGCTCTCCAATAGAACTGAAGAATTTTTGTAAGAAGTTTTTCTTTCCCTTTACTTTTTCATGGTACTTAATAGTTTGTTTGATCTCGGAAACGGCAGTTTCAACTTCTGGCCTTGGAGGAGTAGGAGCTTTAGGTTTCTTTTTAGGTTTTGCAACTTTTTTAACAGGAGCTTCAAATCCAGGAGTACCAATTCTTTTGTGGAATGCTTCTTGTAATGGGATTGCTCTTTCTGGGGTTAATTTTGAATATTGAGGGCTAACTCTACTTCTATCATGTCGAAGCATCCAATTGGCTTGTTCCATAAGCTCAGGAGCTTTTTCTAATACAGTAGATTGTATTTGTGGGCGAAAATCTAATTGCTTTCTTTGTTTATTATCTGATTTGGTTATAAGCTTCCCAATAGTAGAGTAATGTTTTTTCTGAAGTTTACCACCAGCATTAAAATAATCATTCATTTTATTTGCAAGCTTTTCTGTAATCATCAAAGGAACACGTATAGTATTTACTTTTGCCATACCAATACTTGCAACTTCTCTCCCACCGATCTCTTCTGCAATAAATTCCCTTTCAATCATATCTATATAGGGTTTATTCTTTTTAGTTCTTTTTAAAAACTTTGCTGTTAAATGTGGGATTTCAATATCACGAACACCAAAGCTAGCCATAAGCTCAGCAGCTATTTCAAAACCTTTATCTTTTACACCCTTGGTAGAAAGCTCTTTACCAATTTTAATGCCTTCCCTTCTAACCCCAGCAACTGGAGGCTCTGTACCCGACTTTAATTTTTTATTTGTTGCTTGGAATAAACTTTCTACATTTGTATAGTCTATTATTTTATTAAATTTTCCTCTACTAGCTAAGTGTTTTGTAAACTTACTTATACCAGAAAGTTCGGTTGGGCCAAGCGTTTTACCATCAAGCTCTATTCTTCTTGTATTTATATAAGAAAGAACATCAGATACTTCAAGTTTATCAACATCAATACCACGCTTACCAAGATGATTTAAAAGCTTTGCTGCAAATGGAGCAAGGTTCTTAGTTGCACTTTTAGGCGTGTCAGCTTTAATCCAATCTTGAAGTGCTACTTTATTAAACTCAGAAACACTTTCATCAATATACTTTTTACCACTTTTAAATTTGCCCTTAAAAACATCCCTTACTATATCTGATCCAGCAGTCGTTACATCCTTTTTCTCTAAAATATTTTTAAGTGTCTTCTTGCCAGTTGTATAATCTGTCTTTGTTAACGTAACATCTTTCCCAAGTGGAGCTTTTTTACCACTAAGAATATCAACTGCTCTTTCTGTACCTTTTATATAATTATCTACCCATGCCTCATCTTCAAGTTTTTTCTCAAATATTTCTTTAGGCAATTGATCTTTTTCTAAAAGTTTACTTTCAAGTTTTCTAGCTGTTGTTTGTTTTTCTCCAAGCCTACTCTCAGCTACTGTCGCCTTAGCTTTCCATCCAGTACCCTCATTTTCAAAATCACTAAGTATTCTCTCAACTTTTGGAATTGATTTGCCAAGTATCTTGCCATCTTTTTTAGCCATTAAAAGAGCTTGATATGCCTTGTTTCCAAGCGTCTGTTGTTCTATTACCCTTTCTGACATTTGCTTAGATTCTTTTATATTTACATCATCCTTTGCTCTTTCTTGACTATATATAAGCTCTTTTTGAAGATTGCCAAGAGTTACTATCTTGTCCATAATAGAAGATTCATTGTCTGGAATTTTCTTATAATCTTTAATAGCATCACGTATTGTTTTAGCAGATGCTGGCTCAAAGCCCTCAAGCTCATTAGCTTTATCTTCAAGACCCTCTGTGACTTTATCCTTTAAATTTACTTCTTTATTTTCTCTTTCCCTTACCTTTTCTGCAAATGCTTTTTTATATGCATCAAGAGATTCTGCAATTGGCTCATAAGCTTTAGAGGTAAGTTTACGCTTACCCTTCATTAGACCAACAAAACCAGCGTTTACAATGAAATCTTCAAGTAAATTAGCACCTTTCAATTCACCATTTCTAGCAACATCAATAAGACTGGATGCTTCGAGTACTCCAACCTCAGCAGCATATTGAGGAAATTTACCAGTATACTTCATTAACTTTTCAAGTTCAGGGATTTTATAATGCTTAGCGAAACCACCCTTAGCAGCAGCACCTACATCGCCAGCAACACGTGCTTCTTTTAACATTCTATATCTAAGGAAATTACCCTCAAGAGTACCACCAACGCCACCTAAAACACCACCAAGAATAGCACCATGCGTATAACCATGTCCAATAGCTGACATCACATCTTCACCTGCCATGTCAGCTTGAAGCCCAGCTTTAGCAGCTTCATATATACCAAGAGTATTACCTTCTTGTATTGCACGATTGACAGAACCTTTTAAAACACCGCTCCCAAGATTATATTTTTTAACAGCTATATTCTCAGCTTTATTAATTGCACCTTTGATAGCAAGATTGTCTAGTAACTTTTTCCCAAAAGCTTTTTTACCAATAGCCATTACGCCTCTTGTAGCAAGCCCACCACCCATAAGAGTCAAAACATCGAGTGGCATAAGGAAACTTGCAACACCAGAAAGTATCTTTTCAATTACACCTAGGTCTTCATAATCTTTCATATCATAATTAAGCTGGCCATTTTTCCATGCATCAAGAGTACCTGAAAGAGAATTAGCATAAGCATGTTTAGCCCATTCCCATGAATCATCATCAATCCCATAAGCATTTAAAGCACTCCAACCATCAGGAGAAATATCTACATCAGGCTTTTCTACTTTCTTTCCACCAACATATCCAGCTTGCTCCCAATCTTCAACATCTGTATTAGGATTATATCGTCTTCCTGATTGATAAACAAATTGATCTGAGACAGATTGAGGATATAAAGTAGGATATTGTTCTCTTAGTTGTCTAATATATTCAGAACGTGTAATCATATTAACCTGTCATTAAGCTAGCAATTTCATCCATTTGTTTCTGGGACAATCCATGTTCAATTGGTTTGCCAACTTTAGATGCATCTTCAATTTTTGATTGATAATACTTACGAAATTTTTGTAGTGAAGATTTATACCTTTCACTATCCTTGCCATATGTTTTTCCTGTGGAATATAAATTATTAAGTTTCGTAAGAAATCTACTACCAAATCTTTTAGATAATTTAGCTTTAGTTTCCTTACTTACACCATACCTAAAATCTTTCCCATCCCTGCCTTTTATTTCCTCATCAATATCAGATAATAATTTATCAAATCCTTCATCAGCAACTAGAGAAGGTGGAGCAGGCTCAGCTTGAATAGAACCAGCAATAAAAGATGCAAGACTCTGACTTGATCCCTTTTCCCGAGCATAGTCATGTTCTTTTTTTAAAGAATCTAATTCATTCGGATTTAATTTATATTTTTGCATAAGCTCTTTATTGGATAGAATTTCAACTTCATCATCGTCATCATCGTCAGTATCACCTGCATCAACGACAGGTTCTACATCCCAAGGAAATTCTACATCAAATGATTCTTTATAAGAAGCACCCATAAGATTCTCTCTTCTGTATGATTCATCAATATCATTAGCATTATCAATTAGGGTTCTTTTCTCGTTGGCCTGATCAAGTAAATTAACTTCAGTTCCATCTGCCATTGGGACTATCCAAAAATCAGAAGGTAAAGCTATATTTTTTTTTATATACTCTTTCTCTTCTTCCTTTTTCATCTTAACCGTATCAGCATATCCTGGTGTATCAGGAAATGCAACAAGCGTATTATATGTTTGTATATTCTTTTTAATTGAAGCTTCCATCATATTTGCTCGCTCAACTTTACGCTTTAATCCCTCATTATTATAGGCAGAAATAAGAGCTGGATCATCGTTTTGTATAGCTTGTGTCATTGCCTGCATTTCACCCTCGGTTATAACTGCCTTGCCTGGATCAAATGTACTAAGCTGAGTTAAAAGAGCTAACTTACCATTGGAAATTCCAGATATATTTGCACCTAATTGTGAATAATTCCTACGAGATTGATTATATGGGTCTTTAAGTATCCTTCTAAGATCAGCAACTCTCTGTGTTTGATCCATTAATCTATCTTTAAATTTTAATTTGTTTTCTTGAGATAAATCATCCCATTCAGTTTCTGTTAATTCTTCTGTAAGTTTTAAAAGATTTTCTGAGGCAATTGGAACTTGATTTTCCAGATTATTCCATTCTTTATTTCTCCTTGAAAACTCAGATAACTCACCAAGACGTGACTCATATGAATCTGTAAATTCACTTCTGAGTGATGAAAATCTATCAGAGTCAGCATTGTAAGTTGATTTAATAGATTCTCTTAAATCTTCAATATCGGAATCACTATGTACCTTGCCAGAACGTAAAGCATTTGCAATTTGTCTATCAAGTTTGGCTTCAAATGCACTAACTGTAGCAATTTCTCTTGAGTATGTCTGAGCTCTCTGTTGCTTATTTTCTTGAAGTCGTGAGAGTGCTTCATTAAAGACATCAACAGCACTTTCTTCCTCATAAGGCGTACTAATTAATGATGATAATCTACTTCCTACACTTCTTCTTGCCATAATTTATTCTCCTTTAGTCACCCGCATCACCAAGCCTAGACATTAGCTCAGCAAAATTATTTTCCCACTCAGCTTTTTTAGCTTGCTCAAGTCCATAAACTCCACTTTCATATCCAAGCCCAGCTTGTCTTTGTCTCAAATCATATTGTTCTTGGGTGCTCTGAAAGCCCCTACCAAGTTGTTGTCTTGCTCTCATTTTTCCTCTCATCCCTCCTCCTCCTCCTTGTCCCGCCATAGCTTGTTTTCCAATCTGCTCAGCTCCACTTTGTAATCCATATATATCTGTTTGTCTAGCCATACCAGCTTGAGTACCAGCAAGACTTTCAGCAAATGAAACATCACCACCCCCAAATTGGCTTTCAAGAAATCCCATTTCCTCTTCCGCAACTTGTTCTATCTGTGGAAGCCCTTGACTTAACTCAACCCTCATCTCTTCTTTAAATTTATCCTTGGCATCCTGATCATCACCTGGCCACTCTCCGCCAAATTGGGTATTTTTTAAGAATTCTAAAAGATCCTCTTCTTGCATTCCCTGAACATCTTCGTAAGTTACAGATGGAGTACCATAATCTTCTCCCATCATCTCAATAGTAGGTGATGGATCTTGAAATCCTCCCACTCCTTGTTGACCACCTCCTAGTAGCGATTCATCTTGTGTAAAGGTTGGTTGCCACTCTTCTTCTTCATCCTGTAATAGCATCATGTCACCTTCATATTCAAAACTGTCTTCATGCAAAGTTTCCCCATAAGAGGAAGACTCAGGATTCATGTCAATTACTATCTCATTATATATTTTACTCATGTTATTTATCTTCCTAACATTTGAGCTACTGATTGTCTGTTACTACCACCAAGTGTTTTACCTTGCATTTCAAAGTATTCTGATATTGTTGGAGCACGTCGCATTAATTGCTGTTGTTCTGAACCTTGAACCATACCTCCTTGTTGGTATTGATAAGGTTCGGCTGCATATATTTCGGGACGATAAATATCTTTTTTCATAAATGCTTTATCAACTAGTCCCCTCTGCCAATCAGCTGATTTTTGTTGGAGTCCTGCTGCCCATTTTCCGAGCCCAGTTTCACCAAACTTTTGTGTTGCTCCTCCAAGAAGTTCACCACCGAGCTTACCTGCACCAAATGATACAGCTGAACCTAGTAATGCTTCCCCAAAGCTTTGACCTGCTGCTTTTTGTAATGCCCTAAGTTCCTGACCATACTTTTTTGCTTGTCCGCCAGTCCATATTGTTTCTTTACCTTTTATCTTTTTCGCAGAACCTATACCTATCTTTTTTTGTGCTGTTTGTTTTATAATAAGGTCGGCTAAGTGTCCAACACCAGGAAGAAATGTTTTTAATATATTTCCAAAGAAACCCCATTTTTTTCTTTTCTTCATACCTTTTCTATATTTTTCTTGCTGGGCTTCAATTTCTTGAGCGAGATTACGAATATCTCTGCCCTGCCTTCCAGCTATCGCCATTCCACCTGTGTATATTGCCATAATTTATTCTCCTATCTTTATTCTAATTTGATTAACCATATACTGCAAAATCTGTTACTGCTGTTGGTAGTGCTGTTGCTCTCATAATAAAAGGTGCATATTCTTCTGTAACATTGCCACCCCATCTTAATACATAGATTGAATTATGAGAACATTTAGCTCCAAGCCACCATTCATATGCTGTTCCTGCCGTAAGTCCTGTAACAACCCAACGATGATTTATAGATACTTCTTCATCATCATCATTTGTATGAACCTCATGTTCATTAGTTGCATCGTCTGCACCAGGAAAATTAATCGGACTATAAGTTGCATTATCTGATAGTCCAAGATGCAAGGGTCTGCCACCTGAAGCACCATCAGAATATATAAACACCTCTATTTCCACAGCACCGCTTGGAGGAGAAACAAAATTTACCTTATGACCTGAACCTATTGTTACAAAAGCATTAGTTACATCATAGGAAGCATCAGCAGCATCTATTCCTATTGTAGTATACCCAAGTATCATACCAGCATAAGCTGAATTAGCAACTGAAAATTGTGTTCCATTATTTTTTGCTAGAAAATTTCCACTTAACATATCAAAGGTCATCTTCTTCCCTTGTATATTAATATCTTTTGTAGTCTCAAGAGTAATGTTTCTACCTGTATTATATAATATATTACCGAGCCATTCCCCACCAATTTTTGCCCACAACTTTGCACCTATTGATGATGATCTTAATTGTATATCTCCATCAGCACCTTCTTGTTTATTTGGAGAACCAAGCCTATTCATATTGGAGGTAACTGGCCTTTTAGCTTTGCCCCATTGTAATCCTCTTGTTCTATCTCTTGCCATTATTTTATTGGTCTTGGTCTGTATAATATTGAAATATCATTTATTTCAACATCAGTTTCACAAGTACCAGTTACTTTAAGTTGGATACTTTTAAGATTAGCTGGATGAGAATTAAGTGTATATATTGCAACATTATGATCTGTAGTGCCAGCATTAGTAAGATATTGATCGCCCCCCTCACTATTTGTCATAGCTTCTGTTGGAGTTGTATCTCCATTAGCCCCATATGTAAAATACATAGCACTTGCATCACCTTTATATGTTACATATATTTTCATTATCTTCTTTGTCTGTGTTGGAGTTCCAAAATCAATATCTTTTGTTTGATAAGTAATTGTAAATGCTGTATTTGGAGCATGATTATAATTTTGTAGATTAGCAGATGCAGTTGTTGTCATGGATAAAAAACCCTTAGAAGTAATTATCATATTTGAAAATCTTCTACCATTTGCATTTATAATTGCTAAATTCAACTCAGTCCATGCTTGAGTTACCATGCTATAAACCCAAGCTCCATCATCATCGTCAGTAGCATCATCTCCAACATTCTTAAGAACTATAATATCTTGTGAACGTGGATCATAACCAATTGAAGGAAATGCTGCATCACTAGTGTTTGAAATTGCTTCAGTTATATTGGAACTTTCTATCCAATTGAATTTACCGCCAGTAAGAGATATAACTTTTGATCCATCATAAATGAATACTCCAAACTTGTTAACAAATATTACTCCAAATGAAGTTGTGAATACTTGACATTGATTGAATACACCACAATCTCTATATATACTTTCAGCAAAAAACTGAGTTGTATTAGGAGAACCAGCAGCAACATTTATTACATATAACCCATTTTCTTTAAATTGTAATATTTGATCTCCAAATGATGCAAGTGCTCTTATTGGAGAACCATCAGAAGAAGGAGAATCATAAGTGTTATACTGTGGAAATAATCCAGGTTTCCCAGGCATTGAACACATCATAGTATCTGGCATATCTCTTCCATTAAATTGAACATTCCCAACATATATAACTCCGTCTGGTCCAGTTGTTACTGCTTTATATTTTAATATAAGTGCAGCTTCACCAGTTATAGCAGTCGAGGTAGCACCATCTTCTGCTGTTGAATCGTCTGATGGGGGATACAATTCCTCTGCGGAATATTGATTTAAAGAAAAATATGTATCTATCTCTGGAGGATCGACAAAAACTAATCTATCAGTATCAAGTAAATCATGTATATTACTTCCTATTGTCCATTGTGTAAATGTAGTATCAAGAGCACCTCTCACACCATCCTTCAAAGAAAATTCTGCTAATAAATATCTCTCTTTTGTATCTTCCTTTTTAAAATATATACGTCCACCTTCAATTCTCTTGTCACCACCAAGAGGAGCAGAATTTGTATGCGTAAGACTTGGATTTAATCTTAAAGTATTATTTGTAAATTCATCTTGTCCTATTGGAGTTAATTGTGTTTCACATCTACCATCAAAAAGCCATGATACATAAAAAAGATAATCTCCATTCCAAGTACCAGTATCAACATTTCCGATATTAACTTCTAATGATCCATTAGTAGAAGAAGCAACATCAGTATTACCACTTTGTATTGTAACTTGACCAGCTGGAGCAGCATTTTCATTATCTGAAGTAGGAGCATTAATAAGAGGAAGACCAGTAGCAGAACTCCATCCAACAACAGTCTCATTTTTATCATCTCTATCAACATATATCCTTGCTTTACGTGGATTTAAAAAACTTGCATCAGCTACATATACCCCATTTCCACTTGCATAAATTATAGGTGCTTCACCGCCAGTATTGCTAGTTTCCATATCAATGAAACCAGTATCAGTACCACCACCTGCACTATGTGCATCTATCTCTCCACCATCACCTACAAGAGTTATGACTTCACTACCAGCATTACCATCTTGATCTGCTGGAGCTGTGAATTGAAATAAACCAAATCCAGGAAGACAATTATTACCCCTAGCTGCAAATGTAATACTATTTTCTGTATAATAAGCATTTCCACATAATTTTATTCTTCCAATTTCATTGAATGATACATTGATAGCTTCTTGACATTCAATAGCACTTATGTCACGTGGAGATGATCTTTGGTTTATACCTCCATGGAATTGAGATATTTGATGCAACCTTTTTCTACCTCCAGCTACTGGTGGAAGTGGTTGAAAACCACCAGGAACTGCCTGCCAATTAGTAACACCACTATAAGAAACAGTACCAAGATTAGAAATTTCGGTCACAGATTCTAAAGAATTTGGAATTGTAGGTTGATTAAGTTCTGCTAAAATAGCTGAACCTTCATCACCAGCTAAACCAGAAGTATCAACACCAGCCACTTCTTCCATAGCTTCTTCTACTTCAAAATCAAGATCAGCTCCCTCTCCAAAAGTAGCTCCAGAAAGCAATTGCTGAATAGCACTGGCTATCGTAGTTAATCCATATGCATTGGCAAGATCAAGATCCGCTTGGGTAATGTTTCCATCACCATTTAAATCCCACATGCCTAATTCTGCTGGTGTCCAATCTCCTACTGGCATTATAGGCTCTTTATGACTTTCTTTATTTTAGCCCAAGCTTTATCATCCTTTTTAGATTTAGTTGCCTTAACAGCCAAATCGCCTACAACCATAAGAACTCCTAACAGACCATGCTTTTTTATCAATCCACGAAGTAACAGTTTTATCATTATTTGCCTACTAATTTATAGATTGCTTTTTTAACTGAAGTCCATATCAAGTCATCCCAGGGACTAGGACTAAGGGCTACTACTTTGTCAACAGCAAAAAGACCTATTAGTATATATTCCCAGTTATTTGATAAAAGTTCTAACATTATTTTAACTCCTTATTTATTTTAATTATAAGATAAACTAATGTGGCAATACCCACACATAATGATACTATTTCTGGCAGCCACCCACTAACTGATAACCACCACCCACTTACACCTGCTCCTGTCGTTTTCAACGTGTCTATTATTGAGTCCATTTAAAATCCTAAAAGCTCCATTAATTTTCTTGTTATACTTCTTTGTGGAGCAAGCCTTTCCATACCAGCTTCACGTGAAAGTGTGTCTGCGAATGTTGGATCTTGCTCAATAGCTGATCTAAGCATATTTGCACTCCATGCACGTCTTTCATCTGTTGGAAGACCCCTTATATTTCTATGTATATATCTTGGATCACCTCCTCTTGTCATAGCTTGATACAATACATCTTCTGATTCACCTCTTTGCATATTTGCAATAGCTTGTAATGTATGTGCTATAATCTCATCAGCGTCTTTTGATTTTTCTCCAAATACCTCTGCTATTGATTGTTCTGCCATATTATTTCCCTGTTATAAGTTCACCCCATAATGAGGTTTTGCCATTAATTATTTGTATTACATGCACAGTGAAAAAGCCTTTGTCGTAGAAATCAACGATTGCAAAGGCATGACTCCAATTGTGCATCCTTCCTTGTAGAAATTCATTCTTCTCATTCTTCATGTCCTTCAGACATCCTATACTCCACGCTGACTTCACTCCATCCAAATGGGTTACTGACGATTGCTGAATATCGTGGTGATGACCATACATAACATTTGTTCCAAGCCTCATTAAATGATTCCTCGTATGACTTATCCCAGCAAAATGGTGTCCATGATAAAGAGCTAGTTTCCCAATCTTCATGTAGTGTCCCGCTGGATGATATGTATAACCTCTTTCGTCTAGTTTTACACATTCTCTGAACCTATATCCTTTCAAGTATGGATGCTCATCAACAAATCTATTCATCCAATCATCGTGATTGCCTTCTATCATATGCTTCTCTTTGCAGTTTACTTTGTCAAGAGATTCATCTATTATGTCCATCCCTTTGTTTACCGCTTTTATATCTTCATCAATAAAGGGAGTTTGATATTCAAGTGGAGGTCTTCTCTTCTTTTTCCATTGCCAATGTGAAGCACCTTCCCATTCCCCTACATCTCCAAGATCAACATATATATCTGGCTTTACTATTTCTATTGCTTGTGTTAAGCAACTTATTGCTTTCTTATCCGCTAAGGGAAAGTGCTTGTCTGGAGTTATTATTGCACGTTTAACTGTTGATTTTGCCATATATGCGTTATTACACTACACGCTCTCCTATTTGTTTTTAAGTTCTTCTACTTGTGCTGAAAGTTCTTGTACTGCCTTGATAAGTGGAGTAATTAATTCTGTTTCACCAAGTTCTTGCATACCATCTCTATTTTCTTTCCATACAGGAAACTCTGAATGACCAGCTTTATCCATAGCCTCCTTTACCTCTTGAGCAATAAATCCATAGTTTACTTTATTTGGATTCTTACGCTCTGTTTTGGCTGGATTATACTGGTCGAATTCTTTGGGATATTCGCTTGGAGCTTTCTTAACAAAAGTAACTGTTCTTAAATCATTAATAAACTCAAGACCTAATTCAGAATCTTTTATATCTTTTTTAATTCTTTTATCAGATGAATGTGTCCATGTAGCG
>Ga0114902_1000635_pt1 | contig 17925 bp, 23 predicted proteins | sample MalvireepMed_s12_FD_87291 | JGI IMG/M metagenome (GOLD analysis project Ga0114902, IMG submission 87291) | Marine viral communities from the Global Malaspina Expedition - Malaspina viral metaG DeepMed_s12 | ecosystem: Environmental > Aquatic > Marine > Oceanic | place: Mediterranean Sea... | reverse complement strand
CTTATATCCTTTTTAATAGATTCTACTTTTTCTCTTTTCATTTTATCCTCTATGTTTATTTATGAGTGAGTTAGAGAGGAGGGAGAGAATCGAACTCTCCCAAGTTCCAAACTCCTCTTGTAGCGTGTCTCCCTTTTATTTCTCGTTAGCCCCGTTTATTCTGATATTAAATACCGAACCGTCATCCCTCATATGAGTCCACTGAGTTTGTCCATGCTGACTTTCTACGAATAGTGAGAGTGGGCAATCTGGGTTAGATTCCATGTACTCTTTCACTAATCCGCCTCTCTGACCTTCAATATAGAATGAGTCCATATTTATTCCAGAATCTTCCATAGTCCTGTAAACCAGTCTATCTACTGCTTTTTGTCCGTTTTTGTTTGTCTTCATTTTATCTCTCCAAGTGTGGGTCGAGTGTCCATCTTTTGTCTCGTATCAAGTTTTGATTTTCTCGCCCCGTGCATGGATGCAATATACTCTATAAATAGTACACGTGTCAAGCTTTATTTTTATTTAATTTCTACCAGGTTCCAGGAGTTTAGCTATTGTCTATGTTTGCACAGTCTCGAGAGTTTATATAGACGGGGTGATTGTCTCTATGTGGGATTGTTTCACGTGAAACATTAGAGAGAGTGACAGTCACTATTGATAATGAGACTCAGTCTCAATAAGGAATCTCAACCTAAATTACAATTCTCAACCGAGGATAGCCCCGCCCCCATTTCGCGAGAAGAGAGGCACACGCAATCTAAGCCTATTTTTTAAAATTTAGGGTGTGTAATAGATTAAAAATGGACAGTAAGAACGATGCTACGTTATCAAGCCCCATGTTACTTTTATGTTCTCTTGTGCTTCAATTGTTTAAACTGGAAGGCACTTGCACTTTATTAAGCCATCTGTCCATATTGTTCAATATTGCGCTTTTGTTCTTCTTTTCTTTGCTTTTATGATTTTTATATTATTTCTTCTTTCTCTCATTTCTATCCAATTCTTTGCTATTTCTGCGTCTATTTTGTCATCATACAGCCTAGGTCTGTAAAAACTATCCTTATTAGTGAACCAGGCTCCACCAGAAGTGCGATACCACCTCTTTTCACCAGATTGTCTTACAATGGTATACATTACTGAATGTATGTTTCAATCTCTTTTGCCAACCTTTTTGCTTTATGAACGTCCATATACTTCATATGGCCAAGATTATTTAGGAAATTATATATTTTTATCAGTTTTTTACCGATTTTAGGTGTTTTTGCCATTTTTTCTCCCTTTTGCATGTTTGAAATTACACATAAACCGCATTATCATGCAAGTATTTTCTTTTTCTTTTCTATAATACGCTAGTATTATATTTTCTTTTTAATAAATTTAATATATTTAATATATTTAATATATTTATAATAAACTCACCCCTTCGGGGCCCTGTAATTTACAAACAAAACCTGCTATTATGCAAGTAGTTTTTTTTAATACTATGAAAAAAAGTATTTGTATTGACATATGATTCATTCGTAACTTCTGTATGCGAATATGAGTAGTAAATCAACAATTGCGAAAGATTATTGTGCAAATTGGTGGGTTGGCAAGTGCCAGGGCGTGATGTTGACACGAAAGGATGGAAGGCTTATAACATGGGTGGACAGCAAATTAGAAGGAAAGGACTGTGTTGCGGACACGGGATGCGATTATTTCGAGAATATAGTTATTGCGAGCATTTCTCATGAAGAAAAAGGCAAAAGAAAGAGAATTTAGGAAACAGGTGCGTAACGCAATAAAGATAATAGACTTCGCTAAGAAGAAGGAAAGACCTGTAAAAGCAGGTGTAATACCAGAAACCGTCCCTGCATGGGGCAAAATAAGGGAGAGAGAAGATGAAACTTAATATTGGAGGACATAACTACGTTATCAATGAAGTTCCTGAAACAGTGCGTGAAGATGGCAAATTGCTGTTAGGAGTGCATAATGTGAAGGATTGTACCATAAACATTGATAAAGAGATGAAACACACCAGAAAAGTGGAGACATTGCTTCATGAGGTCATTCATGTCATACTTACCAATACAGGGTGTGACCATGATGAGAGGACCATTGATGCATTGGCTAATGGCATGTTACAGCTTGGTATTGGCGAATACGTATGGAAAAAAGTAAAGAATGGCTAAGATATCATTCGAAGAGGAAAAAATGACAAAAGCCTCGATTGTTAAGCTTATTGAAAGAGAATGGCCTGAGATGACATCTGAATTCACCGATATTCAGAAGGCTCAGTATGAATTGTTTTGCAGTAAGCAATATGACTATGGAACGGGTAATATAGCTATGGGCACTATGTTGGACAGTGATGATGATGTACAATTGGCTTTAACGGGGCTTATTGTACGCATGAACGACAAAATCAACAGACTAGTGAACATGGTTGCGCGTAAAGGTAAAAAACCTCAGAATGAGCCGATTACGGACTCTTTTAGGGATTTATCTGTTTATGGTATCATGGCGCAGATAGTTGCGAATGGTAAATGGGGAAAGTGATGCGTAACATAGCGTGGGCCCTTTTCTATTTGATTGAGGCTGTTTTTCTTAACATATGCATGTTCTGCATAAGAATGTCGCATAAACTGGGAAGGTTCATAAAAAATGTCAAAATCTAGTAGAAAATCAAGAAGTCCTTGGTCTGAGCAGGAAGTTGCAATGCTTGAGCAATATTCCAACACATCGAAGAGCGCTTACCAATTATTCCATTTATTGCGGTTATCTGGGTATGATAGGACATATAAGGCAGTATCTAGGAAAATAGAGTCGTTAGGGCTTAGAAAACCCAAGCGGTATGTAACTGGGCATGAAAGCAGGCTTGGATACCTGGATATTGAAAGCACTGGCTTGAAGGCTAATGTTGACATAATGTTGTCATGGGCAATCAAGACAAGGGACAAGGATGAGGTAAAGAGTGATGTTATAAGGAAATCCGAGGTATTCAATGGCAAATACGACTATAGGATAATGAAAAGCCTTATAAAGGCATTAAAAGAGTATGACCTCATATTCACCTACTATGGTACTGGTTTCGATATCCCTTTCATGCGAACACGTGCTATAGACCACGATTTACCTTTTCCTGTGTTCCGCGAGGTATCTCACAAGGATATATACTATCTTGTGCGTTCTAAACTGCAATTGACAAGGAGTAGCCTTAAAACAGCTACACAGTTCCTTGGCATAGAAGGTAAGACCAATCTGGACCCAAGGGTCTGGCGTGATGCCAGGTATGGCAACAAGGATGCTTTGGAGTATGTGCTCGAGCATAACATAGCAGATGTTGACATATTAGAGCTATTACATAAGAAAATAGAAGAATATGGTAATGCTAATGTGGTTCCTACGTAGTATCTTTTCAACATATAGGTTGCATTCTAGGGTATTTTGCCTTATATTATGTACAGCGTGTTTTCTGTATTTCGGTATTACCATTGGTAATATTGATACAGCTATGTGCTTTAGTGTAGTTGGGTATGATATCACGAAAAGTTAAGGGAAAGGAACATCCCATATATGAGAGCGAAGATGAATTTAGAGAATACCACCCTGATGATGAATTATATGACAATTGGAGGGAAGGCACTAAGAGTAGCTGGGTAAAGACTGACGATGGACAGGTCTGTACTGTCCTTCACCGTGGCGAACTAAGAAACGGCACAGTCGAGGGCGTGTATAATTACTATATCAGGACACCGATAGGTTCGTTCGTATGCAGGGATAGCGTTGTTATGGATGGGGCTCCAAGGAGGAACCTGTATTCATTTGGCGCTAATGATAAGTCTGCGTACGAGATAAAGCGTGATAGGAAGAAACCTACTAAGCGTGAGTTCCTATTTGCTAAATATGTAGCAAAAGGAGATGACATAGTGGATGCTTTCCTTTCTGTGTACCCTACTGAGAATAGAAAGTATGCAGAGGGTCAGGCTAAGATATTGATGAACACTGGAAGGATTCGTAGTTTGATAAGAGAAGAAATAGACAAGGTAATGAATGAAGCGGAGATAACACCGCTTTACATACTTAATAAGATGAAGAACATAATAGAAGACCCTAATGGCAGGGATGGAGACAAAGTAAGCCTATTAAGGGAACTTGTGACCATAGCTGGTATGAAGGACACTGAGAAGCGCTCAGAATCTGTTACTGTCTTTCAAGGTTTCTCTCAGGAGCAGTTGTCTGCTATTGGTGGCGGCGACACCAAGAAGCTTGTAGAAGCAAGTAGGGAAGAGGAAAAGTAGGTTTTGAGATGTATATTCATCATTCTCATGCATTCATTTCTGTTCTGTCAGATTGATTCCTTGGTTGCTGACCTTTGGAGTAGTACATCGTGGGCCGATATAGATGAGATAAGAACCATTAGCGGAGAAGTTGAACAGGTGATAACCACTGCTGGTGTCAGAGGTGATGAAGCCGAGGAGGAGATTCTAAAGTATTTGTGGTATAGGAAGCGTTCAATAAGAGAGCATGAGTAAGTTAGCAGTATATGGGACACTAAGAGATGGAAAAAGGGAGACATACAGGATAAAGGATGTAAGTCTTGTATTTCCTGGTCATAGGTCTTACCCTACCATTATAAGCGATACCAATGGAAAAGGCGCTGTTGTAGAGCTTATTGATGTAGATAATGCTGACCTTGCCAGTTATGACATATATGAGGGCGTTGAGCGAGGTTTGTACAAAAGAAAGGCTATTGACGTATACCATAAGAATGGTGAAGATGTAAAGACCAAGGCATGGGTATACATAGCTGGCCCTCTTTTGATGGAGATTAATGATGTTTTTGAGGAGGTTCCGGAACAGGATTGGTTAAGCAAGAAGACAAGAAGGATACTGGATTTAATATAATACCTTCAGACCTGAAGGAGAAGGAACAGGTCTTGGAGATGGCTAGGAGGGATATAGTAACCTTTGGTCAGCTCTTCATGCCTGAGGACTTTATGAAGTCCGCACCGGCATTATACCAGTATGAACTTAGTAATATATTATTAGGCGGTGAGGATAACCGCATATGTATCATACTACCTCGTGGTCATGGTAAGAGTACGCTTGCCAAGGCGGCATTGATGCATAAACTATACTTCAATCCAAGTGATAAGAAAGAATTCATAGCGTGGGTAGCTGAGGAGCAGTCCCAGGCGATAGACCATATCAAATACATACAGAACCATATAGACATAAATCCAGCTTTGAACTATTACTTTGGTGATTTAAAGGGAGAGAAGTGGACAGAGAAGGAATTTACCACAAGTAAGGGAGATAGGGTAATAGCGAAGGGAACCAGTCAGAGGTTGCGTGGACGTTCACAGCTTGGTCTCAGGTATACCAATATCATCTTGGATGACTTTGAATCGGAATTGAATACCAAGACCCCTGATAGAAGGCGTGAGATTAAAGAATGGGTCATGTCTACTGTGGAGCCAGCTCTTGAGAACTCAGAAGGCAATGAAGGTTCTATATGGCTTATTGGAACCATTGTCCACTTTGATTCTTTTCTTCAGGGTATATATGATGGACACGAGGAAGCAAAAAGAGATGAGCGGGAATATGCATGGAAGGTTATATATTATAAGGCCATAAGTAATGGAAATGTATTATGGCCGTCATATTTCCCTGAGAAAAAACTTTTAGAGATAAGAAGAAGATTCCAAGATGTTGGGTTGACCCACAAGTTTGCACAGGAATACCTCAATGAAGCTAGAGACCTAGAGAATGCTAAGTTCAAGGTGGATAGGCTTATTAACTATGATGGTCAGTTCATATCAAAGGGTAACTTTGCGTACATAGTTGATAAGAAGGATGCAATACCTATACATGTTTACATTGGTGTTGACCTTGCATATGAGGCTAATGAGCGAAGTGATTATCAGGTCATCATGGTTATAGGCATGGATAGTGAGAAGAACATATATGTCATAGATTACTTCAGGGAAAGGGTTCCATTGTATGAGATGCCTTCCGAGATACTTAGCTATGCTAAGGAATATATGCCTATCAAACGTGCTAATGTAGAACATGTAGGTGCTCAGGGTATAATCAAGGATGCTGTTAATCAGTTGTCTGCAATTGATAGAAAGATGATGCCTGGTCTAGCTCATGGTGTAAGACCTCCAGCTGGTATAAAGAAGGAGGATAGGTTGGAATCATTGCTCGCTCCTATAGTTAACAGGAAGAGAATGTTCATTAGGAGGAAGCATCAAGACCTTGTTGATGAGATGTTCCAGTTCCCTAAAGGGAAGAACGATGACCTTCTTGATGGGCTGTGGTATTCGGTGATACATGCTAGACCACCAATCAGTAGAAAGTTCGAAGCTGATGAATTTGATGACTATATAGAGAAAAAAGAGAAGAAATTTACCAGTAAATCAGTGATATCATGGATTACTGGTCAAAAAATATAATTTTTTTTAGAAAAGACTTGCATAATCATTATTATTATATTAAATTATCTACTTAGATATTTATAAATATATAGAGGTATATTATTCCTAGTATAAAGGATATTGAGAAGCAGGAGGAAAATCCTGCTGAGGTCAATAAACAACTTTGGAGACTTTGGAGAGATAGTAGAGTAGATTGGGATACCGAGGCTAGAGACTCTATAGACTTTTTTCTCGGCAATCATTACACTACTGATGAGTCTCAAATATTACAATCTGTTGGTCAGGCAGACTTTGTCATAGATAGGGTCTATGCGGCAATAGAGAAATTAAAATCTCTCCTGACCTCACGCTCTCCAAAGTTTAGCGCTATAGGACGTGAGGATTCTGACAACAGGCTCGCTCTTGTATGGCGTGTTATATTAGAGTACATATGGGATATCTCTGATGGAGATACTCAGTTCAAGCAAGCGGTGCATGATTATGCCACTGCTGGTCTTGGTTATTTCTATGCCTACATTGACCCAGAGGCAGATTATGGCAGGGGCGAGGTCAAGTTTACATATGTAGACCCATTCCGGGTATACGTAGACCCAGCATCGAGAAGTAGATATTTTGATGATGCCTCTGGTCTCATGCTCTCTACTATTTTAACAAAAGACCAGCTATTGAACCTATATCCTACTCTTGAGGAAATGTCGGACGATATAGAAGCAATGACATATGAAGAGGATTATCCATCCTCTCAGATGAAGAACTCCTCTGTGTCATTCACACCAGATGAGGTTGTGAGTCGTGATGCTAGCAGGGTTGATAGATATCGTGTGCTGGAAAGATTTACTAAGATAAAAGTTCCCTTTTATCGCTTATTTAATAAACAGGACGGGCAGGAATCTATCCTCGATGAGGAGAAGTATGTACAGTTCGTAGAACAGAATGCCCAAGCTGTAGAAGCAGGAATGGTAGACCTAGTCGAAGTTCCTCAAACAAGAATTAAGATTACATGTACTGTAGGTGATATATTACTGTATGAGAATGTATTGAACACAGATGTATTTCCAATAGTACCAGTGCCGAATATATGGACTAATACACCATATCCTAAATCAGATGTTTCGAAAGTAAAAGATTCTCAGCGATTGCTGAATAAACTTTTCTCTCTCACTCTCTCACATGCACAGGCCTCCGCAGGCCTGAAACTACTCGTTCCGGAGGGTAGTGTTGATGATTTGGGGCAGTTAGAAAAAGATTGGGCTAATCCAAACGCAGTCATACCTTATAACCCGGAATTTGGTCAGCCACACTTCCCTGCCCCACAATCATTAGCTGGAGAGTTCTATGCTCTTATAGATAGAGTGGAACATTATATAGACCTTAGTTTTGGTATACCTGAGCTTATGCAGGGCTTTAAAGAAAAAGCTCCAGATACTGTTCGTGGAACTGCTATGCTGTCAGAGATGGGAGAATCCAGAGGTAAATCGAAACTGCGTGACATTGAGGGAAGTTTGAATAGATTGGGGAGATGTTTATATAATTTAGCCAAAGGGCATTATAATTATCAAAAGACTTTTAGAATCGTGCAACCTAATAATGATTTAACTGAGTTTACTATCAATAGTGGGTTATATGATGATAAGACACGTGAGCTGATGTCAATAGAGAATGACATCACTATTGGTCAGCACGACGTGAGAATAGTATCAGGCTCAACTTTGCCGTCAAACAGGGTAGCTGAATATCAGATGTATCTTGAGGCGTTCAAACTTGGCTTGGTAGACGATGTCGAAGTCCTGAAGAAATCAGAGATTTTTGACAAGGAAGGTGTCTTGAAACGCAAAGGGCAGATGGCTCAAATGCAGGGATACATTAAACAGTTAGAGAAGCAATTAAAGGACTTAAGTGGAGATTTGCAAACTGCTCAACGTGAGAATGTTCATTCTCGTAAGCAGGTCGAAACACAGAAATTCAAGTCTGAGCTAAAGGACATACTTACTGATACTAAGTATGACAGCAAGGTAAACCTTGACAAACTGAAGAATGTTGTCGATGCTCAAGAAGAGAAGGCGAGACAAGTCACCTCACAAAAGTAGGAAGGGTGTCCGAAAGGACGTTTGAGGAAAAGCACATCGGTTATGCTTTGAGACATCCTAAGTGGTGAAGCTATAACAAAAGAAATCGAGGAGTTTATAATGGAAGAAAACCTTAGACAAGAAGAGACCGCTCAAGTGGAGGCAACTCCAGAGCCTTTTCAAGAACCTAATGATATGCAGATGGATACTGCTGAGGTCGACCATGAAGCTGAATCTAAGAAGTTTCAGTCAATGTACGACAAGAAGACGGCAGACTACGATAAGCTTAACGGCGAGGTTGGAGAGCTTAAAAAGCTTGAAAAACTTGGAGTTATGCTTAAGGAAAGACCTGATGTTGTTGAGGCGATGAAAAGAACTTTGGGTGGTGAAAAAAGTGTGAATGAGCAACCCGAGCCTCAAAAGCTCGATGAGAACTCATTCGACCCATGGGAAGCCTACTATAAACCTGGCTCTCCATCTTACGAGATGAGAGTCAATGAACAAAGGTCTCTTGTCAGCGAAGCTGTGAATGAACAGATGCGTGGTATACAAGAGACAGTTGCGGTTAATAATCTCAAAGGAGAATTATCTTCTAAATATGGTATCAATGACCAAGGACAGGTTGAAGACTTCATTCAATTTGCCACACAGCCTAGACAGGATGTGCCTCTAGAAATGCTGGTCGACGTTTATAAAAGGTTTAGAAATTTACCTGAGAACCAAGGCGGCGAAAATGTAGAGGCGGCAAGAAGGGCTCAGTCTGTTCCTCAGACCGCTGGAGTATTGCAAGGTGGAGAACCTGCAAAGCGGGATGAGATGGAAGATATTTGGAATGGGGTTATAAGCGCAAATAGTAGAAGCGATATATTATAACACAATAACAATAGGAGTTTTGTATGGCAACATATAATGCTGGTATGGTTAAATTTGCCGACCCAGGGGCAGTCATTGATTCGACTATCCCGTCACGTCGACTTTTTAACTTTAGCGACCGAGTCGCAGACTTGGCTCCAGATGAATCTCCATTCTTTGTTTATTTGTCTAAAGTAGCAAAAGTTCCAACGGATGACCCACAGTTCAGATTCTTAGAGGATAGAACTAAGGTTTCCATAACAGACCGCTCGTTCTTATTGAACGGGTCACATAGCATTCCTGCCGCTGGTAGTACACTGACTTATACAGTGGATACGTCAGGTGGTGCGAGTGTTGATTGGCTTGTTAAGGGTATGGTTTTTGCAGTGGGTTACACAGAAAGTAGCTCACCAGAGACAATTATCGTACGTGTCGAAAGCGCAGTTACAGACGCTGGGAGCGATTCTTCTTTTACAGGCAGAACTATTTCTGCCATTGATGGTGCTGAAACAGGAGCAGATAATGCTAATTGTACTGTTATCGGAACATCATACGGTGAAGGAAGTGGCTCACCAGACGTGTGGTCAGAAGAGCTGGATAATGATTATGGGTACACCCAAATCTTTAAGACAGCCGCTGAAATGTCTAACACCACACGCGCAACTCGCTATCGTGGGTACGCAGACGAATGGCAACGGATTTGGAATCTGAAGCTAAGAGAACACAAGATTGACATCGAAAGGGCAATGCTCTTTGGCCAACGGGCCAGTCAAAGCGGAATCAATTATACGGAAGGTATATCTGGACATATAATTAAAAATGGAACATCAGTTGTTGATGACAGTGCGCTGTCTTATTCAGCTGGAGCTCCGTATTTTAGAAGTTCAGCTACAAGCGAACTGACATATGACAGGTTGCTTTCTGATTTTGAGGTCGTTTATGACCCAGCCCGTGGTGGTGGACAGTCAAAGTTAGCTTTGGCTAGTTTGCCGGTGATTACATTTTTTAACAAGCTTGGAGCTGATTTCTTTGTGAATCGTTCCTATATGGCTGGAACCTCCACAACGGTCAATGATGTTACTGCTTTGCGGTACAACATGGCTGAGAAGGACGGAAAGTTCGGTCATAAAATCATGATGGTCGATACTATTCATGGTAGCATGGCTCTTGTAAAAGAACCGTTGTTCCGTGGATTCGCCTCAGGGTTCTTGCAGATGGTCGACTTAGACCATGTTGCATATAGACCGCTTGTTGGTAATGGAGTCAATCGTGATACGCATATTGTTACGAATGTTCAGTCTGCTGACGAAGACCTTCGTAAAGATATGATTCTAACTGAAGCTGGTCTTGAAGTTTCTTTACCGGAAACTCATTACCTCTTACACTTAGAAGGAGTATAATATGCGAGCTGATTATTTAAACGAGAACAGTGCTTCAACTTTCAGCTTATTGAAAAAGTGTGAAAGGATAAAAGTAGCAAGAACACTAGCGGCCGCTGATAGCGGCAAAGTTTTCTTTCTTGATTCTGCTGGAGGAGCTTATAGTATAACTCTTCCTACAGCTTCAAATGGAGAAGCTGGTATCAACTACAAATTCATCGTTGAAGAGGAAACTCCAACTGCGGCAATTACATTAGCCGCTGGCAGTGCAATTGTCAGTCTGGTTATGAAAGACGCAGGTGGAAATGCTTCTAATTCAACAGCAGGTACTCAGGTATCTAACATCGTTATTGGTACATCTGCCCAAAAGGGAGATTATATCAATATGCTTTGGTTTGGTGGTGAATGGGTAGCAGAGTGTATGTCTGGTATTGATGACGCTGTTACTACGTCTTAATCCGAATAAATAAGGATAACAGTATGGAACTGTGGGAGCTGTCGATAAAGGGCGGCTCCCGAAATCCAAAGAATTATGAAGTGTCAATATTGTCAACATAAAAATGAAGAACGATGGTTCTATTGTAGAGCATGTGGTGAACGTACGTCTGAAAGTAAATTTACAACTAATATGTTCATGGCAAGTGAGATTGGTAGGAGAAGTGATATAGAGTTCTCAAGTATTGACGTAGAGGCACATATGAATAGTATTCTTAAGAATAGAGAACTTAAACAACAAAATTTCTGGAAGGAGAAAGTAAATGCCATACGGTAAAGGTACATATGGGCGTAAGAAAGGACGACCTCCTAAAAAGAAAAAGAAATCCCGTAAAAGGAAGAAGAAGTAATGGCTGGAACATTAAAGGTAAAGATACAAGAGGACATAATCCTTGACAATCAGGACTATGGTTCCAAGAGAGTATTTGAGATATCAAGTATCGCAAACATATTAAAAAGAATAGTGACAATAGCCTCAGATGATGATGCCACTGTTCTTGTTTTCAAATCCACTACCGCTTCAGCGGATGGTGCGTTGGATTTACAGAATGTGAAATACATTCGTATTACAAATTTAGATAGTTCTAACTCAGTTAATATTTCATTACAGCTAGACTCAGGCGAGGATAATTCTGCCGCAGATTTATCAGTGACACATTTACTTGAGGCTGGCAGGAGTTTTTTAATGGGTGCTCCAGATGAGGGTGCTCACGCAGATGATGATTCAGCAACTATTGTAACTGCATTAACAGATTTAGAAAGTATTATAGTAGACCCTGGCTCTAACAGTGGTCAGGTAGAAGTTTTCGTGGCGAGTACATAATGGCTACATTTGAAGAGCAGGTAGAAGGTTTAACAAGTCTTTCAATAGATGGCAGTAGTGCACCAACGCAGACTGAATTGACTCAGTTCCTGACAGATGGTGCGAAAGAGGTAATCAATGTATTGCCTCCTGCTCTTTTGAATCTATGTGCATCTTCTGTATCCTTCACATCTGGTTCGGCAAGCACATTGAATACTGGAAATGTATTGCGTGTGTTCAGAAGCGATGGTGATATAACACAGCCATGCAGAGCGATTGATGCTATGAACAAAGGTAGGTTCAGTGATTCTGATGATATGAATTATGCAACTGTTACAGACCCGGTATTCTATATAGAGAATAATAGTCTTGATGTTCTTCCAGCAGGTGGCTCTGCTACCTATTCGGAAGTACAGTATCCCGCTGTTGCTTATGGTGATTCTGCTATATCGGCATTTCCAGATGAGGTTGAATATCTGGTTGTATTGTATGCGTCAATGAAATCTTTGCAAAATAAGTTAGGAAGCAAATCATCTGATTTACCGAGTGATGTTACATTACCTGATTTACCAGTTGCTCCTGCTGTACCATCAATATCTAATTTAACTATTTCTAATGCTGTGCCAGCATCTCCTTCACTGTCAAGTAATTCTGTTACTTTTAGTACTTCAGTGCCTACATATACAAAGCCGACATTAGCTATGGGAGTTGCACCAACAATATCAGATTTAACAATAGGAACAGTGCCTCCAAGCGTTCCCTCTGACCCCAGTTTTGATACTGGAGCTATATCAGTAAGTTCTTCAGCTCCTACATATACTAAGCCGTCTTTAGCTTTAGCGTCTGCCCCAACTATATCAGATTTGACAATAGGAGTTGTACCGCCAGCAGTTCCTAGTATTTCTACTATATCTTATATAAATGCTTTTGGTGGTGATGCAAGTGTAACTGCTGTAAGTACGGCTACAGCATCTGTTATTACAGAAGCTGATGTTAGTGGAAACGCCCCAGCTTATACTAAGCCATCAATGGTTTTATCAGCGCCCCCAACCATATCAGATTTAAATATAAATGTTGTTCCACCCAGTGTTCCATCTGCACCAAGTTTTGATACTGGAGCTATTAGCGTTAGTGCTTCAGCACCTACATATTCAAAGCCGACTCTATCATTGGGTTCTGCTCCAACAATATTAGATTTAACAATAGGAGTTGTTCCTCCATCTGTCCCTAGTCTTACTACGGTATCATACGATGATGCTAGTAATCAAGATGCTTCGGCAGATTCTATGGTTGTTCCATCTGAAGTAGATGTTAGTAGCAGTGCACCATCGTATATAAAGCCAAGTATTACATCTCAGACAAGATGGAATTCCTATTGGACACTCGGGGATTTTGGTGACAGTGACCCAGGTTCTTTATCTATTACAACATCACAACCAACTGTTCCGTCCATTAATACTGTTTCTTATACAAATGCGTCTGGTGGATATGCAGGCGCAACCGCTGTAAGTACTGCGACTGCTTCTAGTCCAATTAAGGCTAGCGTAGATAGTAATATACCTACATTTTCAAAGCCAGTTATCTCTCCAGATTTTTCTCAAGTTAATACACATTTGGATACTAATGAGGATGTTGAATTAGCATCTGTGAAAATACAGGAGATACAAACTCAGATTTCAGAGTATAATTCAGATATACAAAACGAACAAGCTGAATTCAATAAGGAGAATGTACAGTATCAGGCGAATATCCAAGCTGAATTTAACAAAGCAAATCATGATTTACAGGTAGCTGTTGCAAATGCTAATAATTTAGCGGCAGAATATAGACAAGAAGCACAGCAGACAACGGAAATGGATAAATTTAATAAACAGCAAACACAGGCTTTGAATCTTGCAAATGCGGCAAAGCAGATGGAAGATTTAATCGCCGATAATAATGGTAAGTTGCAAAAATATTCAAGTGAGATACAGTCTTATCAGGCTAAGGTAAATAACGAAGTACAGCAATACACTCAAAATTTATCTAGGTATAGTACTGAATTAAATACTGTTTATACTGCTTGGGCTAAAACAGAATCTGATAATATACAAATATTCCAATCTGATATTCAGAATGAACTTAATGTATTTAATAAAGAAAATGCTAAATATCAAGTAGAATTCAAAGAGGCTGTAGAAAAGAATAATCAGGATTTACAGGTTGAGGTAGAAAGATTCAGAGTTAAGACAGAGTTATCAAAATTTAATAAACAGCAAGACCAAGCTTTAAATTTAGCAAATGCCGCTAAACAGATTGAGGATATTATAGCAGACAATAATAGTAAGTTACAAAAATATTCACATGAATTACAGTCATATCAATTGCAGGTTAATAAAGCTGTGCAAGAATATCAACAAAATTTAGAAGGTGATTTGCAGGTGTGGCATCAGGGAAGACAAACTGATATACAAAAATATTCAAGTGATATACAAAACGAATTAAATGAATTTAATAAGGAGCAAACTGTCTTTCAGAACGATTTACAGGAAAGGGTACAGGAAGCTACCAACCAGCAAACTAAGGATTCGTCTGAATATAGTGCGAAATTACAGAGATACTCAAACGAATTACAATCATACCAGGCTCAGATTAATAAAGAAGTTCAGGAGTATCAGCAAAATTTAGATGGAGATTTGAGAGTATGGGAGTCTGAACGTCAAACAGATTTACAAAAGTATGCAAGTGATATTCAAAATGAATTGAATGAGTTTAATAAAGAAAATGCAAGATATCAAGTAGAATTACAGGAAGCAACTCAAAAAGCTGGTAATGATTTACAAGTTGCTCTGGCAAATGCAAACAATCTGGCTCAGGAGTATAGGCAAGAGGCACAGCAATCCACAGAGATGGATAAATTTAATAAGTCTCAGGCTCAGGCATTGAATTTAGAGAATTCCGCTAAACAGATTGAAGATGCTGTAGCTGACAATGGAAGTAAACTACAAAAATATTCCGCTGAGTTACAATCATATCAGTTGCAGGTTAGTAAGGTGGTACAGGAATATCAACAGAATCTCGAAGGCGACTTACAGGTATGGTATCAAGAAAGGCAGACGGATATACAAAAATATAATACAGATATTCAAAATGAATTAAATGAATTCAATAAAGAGCAAACTGTGTTCCAGAATGAACTACAGGAAAGAATACAAGAATCTCAGAATCAACAAACAAAAGATTCTTCTGAGTATAGTGCTAAACTACAAAAATATTCTAACGAGTTACAGTCGTATCAAATGCAGATTGGTAAAGATGTCCAATCATATCAAAATAATCTTGAAGGTGATTTAAAAGTCTGGCTTGAAGAGAGACAGACTGATATACAAAAATATGGTACAGATATACAGAGCGAATTAAATGAATTTAATAAAGAGAATACTGTGTATCAGGCGCAATTACAAATTTCTATACAGGATGCTCAATTAGCATCTCAGGATGATGCTCAGTTATTACAAAAATATGCAAGTGAGCTTAGTTCTTATCAAGCTCAAGTAGGTTCTTCTGTTCAGCAATATCAATTAAATCTTCAAGCTGACTTAGAAGAATATCAACAAAAATTAGCAAAGTATGGTGTAGAATTACAAACTTATCAAGCTGAATCTTCAGCAAAAATTCAAAACTATAGTGCTAAAATCCAAAAACATACCACAGATTATCAATGGTTGCATGGACAACATCAGTTGTTGAGTGCAGATTATAAGAGTGGTATACAAACCTTAATGGGAGTTTAATATGGCAGATAGAGCACAAGGAGCTGTATCTTTTACACCAATAGTAACTATAGCCGCTGATTCTGATGCTGATGCGGTTGACGCTATACATCATAATATCAAAGGTTCTTTAGGTGGCGACTTAACATTAACTGTGCAGGATGGTGATGATAATTGGTTTTACGCACCTAATGTAATAGTAACAAATGGTAGTGAAGAACTATTTGGAGCGTCAGATAATGCTACTGATTTAGTTGGTGCTAGTGGAGACCAGACAAATGGTCCGAACGAAGCGGCTGGTGCGGCAAGTACCTTTACTGATGATTCTGTTGCAGATTGTGATGCAGATAAAGTATGGTTTCTATTCATTAAAAATACAGGAACAAGTGATACTTCCAATACAAGTACTACTAATAGTGTTTACTTCAATTTAGATGGTGGAACAGCCGCTCATGGAACGGCTGACCAAATAGAAGTAGCCGCTAATGAGGCTTGGATGGGAAGAGTAAATGGCCCGGTTATGTCAAATGTCTTTATTATATCAGGACAAGCAAGAGCCGCTGGAGCGGCGGCTAGTGTGAATAGCAGTACATCTGTTAGGTGTACCGTTGCGGCTATTATAGAAGATGTTGCCTAATGGCAGTACATTCGCTTACAGTTAAGCAAATCATAAGTCGGGTGCGTCAGGTTTTTCCTGATGCGCCTGAGACTTATATAATGAGTCTCATTAACGACGCATTGGTAGAGCTTGGTTCATATGACAACAAGGTGGTTCACGCTAAAATGACAACAGTGGCAGACCAGATGTGGTATGACCTAAGTGATTCAGCATACAGTTCAAGCGGAAGCAGTTACAAGTTAGAGTTGAATAAGATTTTTAAAGTTTATCTAATGGACAGCGATGGAGACTATATACAGATTCCTCGCCTGGCAAATGATAATCTATTGTTAACAGATGTATCAAGCGAGTCAGCTTTGATATCACCGGATACAGAATAATGGCAAGTAATATTAAATATCCAGAAGACCACGCAATGTGGTTTGTTGAGGGCGATAAGTTCGCTCTTATAACAGATGTAGATAGTAGCGGAGATACCACTACGTCATCCAGAAAGAAATGGAAGGCGATACAGGAAGCTGTTACAGATGGTGTTCTTTTATTCTACAGCGGTGAACCAAACGATGTTAGTTCTATAGCAGATGTTCCAGATGTGGACAACTCTATGCACCATCCATTGGTTGACTTTGTAAAGCGTTGTCTTTATATGGATAAGGCAGGTAATGCGCCAGACCCTAATCAATCTGCGGTAGTTATGCAGATGGCGAATTATCATAATCAAAAATGGGTTGAAGCTACAAGGAAATTTGGAATGAAAAGACGGGATAAGGTAGGCGGTACAAGGTCTATAGTCCCGCCTAATTTAATATAGTATACCTGCATAGGGACTGTTCTCGCCCCCAATGGCAGGTATTTCAAAGGGGAACATAATGGCAGATATAAAGAAGTTCAGGTCGTACGAATCTTTAAATATAGAATCGGCTGGCGACTGGCAAGTACAAAGTGCAGTAACTGTGGATTCAGATGGGGTCGCAGTTAATTGTACTTCATATCATCAAGTACATATACTAACAGACAAAGATATTTATTTTACTTTCAATACCACAGGTACAGATTCAGATGTAAACACATCTAATGATTTATATTTAATGGGTGGAGATACAATTTATACATTAAAAGTACCTAAGGGATTAGGCAATACAACATATTTAATAATGGAAAGAAAAGAAAGCTCTGATGCAACAGCCAGAGTTGTTCTAGCTTAGGAGGTTATATGGCTTTTATTACAACAACAGCCGCCAGTATAGCCTCAGGTGGAACTATAAATGGCGACCTCACTATCAGCGGAGACATAACTGTAGAAGGCGGAGGTTCATACGCATATTCAGAAGTATTGACTGGTGATATGAAAATCACTAATACTGGGTCTGGTGTAAGTCTTGAAGTTACTGGTGCTAATGCTCTTTTATTAAGCACAGTCACGAATGATGCGGCAACTCCTACATTAGCATTTGGTGATGGCAATACAGGATTCTATGATAGTGCTGTTCATGTATTAAAGTTATCTCAAATTGGTTCAATGACTATTGATGTTGGAGCAACTATTGTTG